>Ga0209337_1003661_pt1 | contig 10804 bp, 6 predicted proteins | sample LinPmetageLP53_FD_184044 | JGI IMG/M metagenome (GOLD analysis project Ga0209337, IMG submission 184044) | Marine viral communities from the Pacific Ocean - LP-53 (SPAdes) (version 2) | ecosystem: Environmental > Aquatic > Marine > Oceanic | place: Pacific Ocean | collected 2010-02-08 | reverse complement strand
GGTCCGAGGGCCAAGGACTATGGAGATGCATTCGAGAACCACACTCGCATTGCAGAAGGTTGGAACATCATAGCAAAGAGTGCTTTTAAAACACACTTTGAAATAACAGAACAACACGTTGTGTTGATGATGGACTGGGTTAAGACGGCAAGATTGTTAACAACGATGGACCATGACGATTCGTGGGTGGATAAGGCAGGGTATTCAAGTTTGGGCGGAGAGTTTTCTGAAGAGAACAGATCAGTATCACAGATGTCTGAGTTGTTTGAAGATCTTAAAGAGGTAAAAAAGTAATGACTCAAGGTTCTCTATTCACCGGCAACGCTGACAAAGACTACCAGATCCGAGCGGAGATGGAGTTGATTGATACTGATTGGAACATCCCCACCGAGTTCCCTGACCTGACAGGCTACGAACAGATCGCCGTGGACCTAGAGACTAGGGACCCCAACATTAAAACACAGGGCCCAGGTTGGGCTAGGAAAGACGGGCACATCATTGGTATTGCGGTAGCTGCCGGTGACTTCAAAGGTTACTTCCCCTTGCGCCATGCGAACGGGCACAACCTAGATCCAACTATGACTATGCGTTGGCTCAAGGCACAGATGTCTACGCCTAGTATTGACAAGATTATGCACAACGCAACCTATGATGCGGGTTGGATGCGCGCCGAGGGCGTTGAGGTGCAGGGTCGTATCATTGACACTATGATAACAGGTGCATTGGTGGACGAGAACCGTTGGTCCTTTGGCCTTGACGCTATGGCACGGGACTATGTTGGTATACGAAAAGACGAGAAGCTACTGAAGGCCGCGGCTCAAGAGTGGGGCATCGATCCCAAGGCAGAGATGTGGCAACTACCGCCTAAGTATGTTGGTGCCTATGCAGAACAGGATGCCGTAGCCACGTTGAAACTATGGCAAGCATTGAAGATCCTTCTAGAAAAACAGGACCTCTGGTCTATCTGGGAATTAGAGACAGGCTTGATACCATGCCTGTTAGACATGAGAACCAACGGTGTGCGAGTAGACCTAGAGAAGGCTGACCGTAACAAGAAGCTGATTCAGAAACGTTCGTCAGAGTTGCGCCAAGATATTAAGAAGAGTGCCGGTGTAGATGTAGACATCTGGGCGGGTGCATCAGTAGCGAAGATGTTTGACAAGCTAGGGTTGGAGTATCCAAGGACCGACGCCGGCGCCCCTTCGTTTACTAAGTCGTACCTCAACAACCACCCACATGAAGCCTGTCAATCTCTGGTAAAGCTTCGTGAGTTCGACAAGGCAGACAGTACATTCATCGACAGCATATTGAAGCATGAACACAACGGACGGATCCACACTGAACTGCACTCTACTCGCAGGGATGAGGGGGGTACTGTCACCGGTAGATTTTCGTCATCCAACCCCAACCTCCAGCAGATTCCTGCACGGGACAAGGAGATCAAGAAGCTTATCCGCGGGTTGTTCATACCAGAAGAGGGGACCAAGTGGGGATCATTCGACTACTCAAGCCAAGAGCCAAGGTTACTGGTACACTTTGCGGCATCGATGCCACCCAACATGCAGGATCCTGTGCTTCAAACTATTGTTGAAGAGTTTAACACCAGTGATGTTGACCTACACCAGATCGTTGCGGACATAGCAGGGATCACTCGTAAGCAGGCCAAGACTGTAAACCTAGGTATCATGTATGGTATGGGTGTAGCCAAGCTGGCAAATCAAATGGCGATTACACCAGAGGAAGCCAAGACAATTATCTCTGACCATCGAGAGAAGGTGCCATTTGTTAAACAGTTAGCAGACATCGCCAGCAATAGGGCTAACAAGAACGGGCAGATACGAACCCTTCTAGGTAGGCTGTGTCGATTTGATATGTGGGAGCCAACATCGTTTGGGTATAACAAACCGTTGCCTCTTGAGGAAGCAGAGACAGAGTATGGGGGCATGGGCAAGTTACGTCGAGCGTTTACATACAAGGCATTGAACCGGTTGATCCAAGGATCAGCAGCCGATCAGACTAAGAAAGCGATGCTTGATTGCTATAACGCTGGACTTACTCCTATGCTCACGGTGCATGATGAGCTATGCTTTAGCGTAGAGAACGATGAACAAGCCGCTCAAATAAAAGAGATCATGGAAAAGGGTGTACCTTTAAAGGTGCCATCCAAGATAGATCAGGAACTCAAAGATAATTGGGGAGAGATTGAATGAAGTTAGAAAAGTTTAAAAGCCTAGGTGTAGATCAGATGCACCCCATGCAAATTGCTGCCCTGATGAAGTTGGTTAACACATCTCTGCGGTTAGCAAGCATGATTGACGACGATATCTTAGAACAAGTAGAGTCCGAGGCCAATGACCTCGTTCAATTGTTTGGTGGCGTGGGTGTCAAAGTAGATGTGATTGAATTTTAACCCCGACCTAAACGATTAGCTATCTCTTGAGTATCAGGGTTACCCCCAGTTAAAAACGGAAATGACGAGGGAGGTATAGCGGAAGGTGCTATAGTAGCAAACGGATCTACAATTCCAGTAGACGCGGGGGCAGGCGCTATAGGCTTTGGCATTGTAGCAAACGGATCTACAATTCCAGTAGACTCAGGTTTGATAGACTTCTTTGTTGTCTTGTCTACAGAAAATGGAGCGTTTCTTGACTGACGATAAAGGTCTAAGATTGTTCCTTTAGGGTACTGATCGTAAGTTCCGTTATCAACCATTACATCTAGAATAGCATCGCTTGGATATAGTGGAACAAACTTGTTAGCAAATATTCCATCAACACCACCAATGTTATTCTCTTCTAATATCCCAGATATCTTACGTTCACTTAACCCCAAAGTTTTCATATCTTCTATGACCTGATGCATTTCATTAGAGATACGATACCGAGCTTCGTTAGATCGTTTGTATGCAGCAATTAACTCTCCAGAAGTTACGTTGCCTCTACGAGCAACAGAGTTAAACAAATTCTTGGAGTCTTGAATCTTGTTTTTAAATTCAATTCCTCTGTAATATAAAACCTTTTCAGCATCTATGTTTAAAGGTGTGACACCAGTCATGGCTCTCAACACCTCGGTAGATGCTTTATAATCTTTATTAGCCCTGTCCTCACCAGGTATGGGAGAATCTTCTCCACCCAACACACCTCTAAAGAAACGACCAGACTCAATGCTTCCTCCCTTTATTTGAAACGGAGCAGCCCCTGGTAAAAACGCATCAAATATATGCAGTAAACTATTACCAATCTTCGTACCCTTGGAATCCTCGGGAGAATATATTTTAGATCCCATAACAGGGTCACCACCACGGCCCCCCAAAGTAGCCATGTTAATTATTTTACCAAAAAACCCTTCTGCTGCTGGGTCACCCGCATCTTTTAACTTTGAAAACAAAATAGATTCATCCATAAACGGGCGAAAGGTTTCTACAAGCACTTCGTTACCTGCATCTGTTGCAATATCAAAACCGTTTTTACCCAGCCGGCGCCCCTCATCTACTTTGTTAATCGCAGAACTGAGCATAGAGTCCAACATTCCATATGGGTTGGAGTAAGAAAAGTTAACATAAATCGGCATGCCTTTTTCATCCCTACCTACAGGGACAAGACGAGCATTCTTTTCCCAAGGGGCCGCAAACGAACGACGATATGCATCCATCTCTTCTTCGGATACTCCAGACAAAGCATACCCTAATTCACTTACAGCTTTTCCAGCACCACCAAAGGCTACAGAGGCGCCCATCAAACGTCTCATACCAATCTTTTGTATCTCTGCATTGGCACTCATTAATTCATCAAGACCAATAGCAATTGTGTTTGAACCTGTTCGCATGATCTCATAGGGAAAAGCTGTGAAGTTACCGTATGGTGTTCTTCTTAAAGTTTTAATAGCCTCGGGTACTTTGTTATAGTTTGGGACGGTGTCTCGAACAATCTGTGCCGCTCGATCTTTTAAAAGCCCGTCAAGAACCATAGGATCATCAGCTACATTTTTACTTAACTGTTCTCTTGTCATCTTCAATGACTTACCGCGAACCAATTCATCTATCTGATCTTCAACATCAGCGTTACGCAAGGCGTTAAGATACTTTTGCTGTTCAAATTTGTAGTTGTATATCTTCCATATGTCATCACCACCTTGATAGAAATCTTGTGCTTTACCAAGAACGCCAGTAGCCCCACCTAAAAAAGAACCTAGTTGCCCTTGCTGTAATCTTTTAGCAAAAGTTGGAGATTGTTGTTGTGCTGTTGTGTTTCCACCAGCGTAACCGAGACCTTGTCTAATGCTGTCTTGTAATTCTTTTAATTGAGCGTTGGTTCCTACAACACCACGCAGTTGCATCTCTTCTAGTTCATCTAATACTTGATTGGTTGGCAGATCATTAATGTCTTTCATAACTATTGAAACGCTCTCCCCAAGGCTGGCTTCTTTGCCCACGTTACCTTGAGCCACAGCAAACAAAGATGCCGTACTAACATTTCTTAGTTGAGTTATTGGAGAAAGAACTGTTTTAGAATATTGGGATGCACCTTTTGCCCTCAAGAAAGAGGAGTATGTGGCTCTCATCCCATCAAAGAACTCATTGCCAGCACTACCAACTACCTTTTGAGTTAAATCTGTGTACACTCTTTTTGGTACGGCGTATCCATACAATGGACCCCATGCAGAATTAGCAAATTCTTCTCCAGCTTTTGGATCGTCCACCAATCTACTTGTTCCACCAGACCCCCCTAATTGAACATAGTCTCCTTTTTTCAAAGCCTCTTGCACAGGCAAGTTCTCAGCTAACTTTTCTGGAGAAACAAAGAACCTACCTATACCACTATTGTTTTCTGCTAACTTTGTTATGTCTGAAAAGTAATCATCTATTGCTTTAAACTCAGACAAGTCTGCTATAGTTGCTACAATTTTTTCACGAGGGTCATCTATCTCTCCAAGTAATGCACGATAGAACTTTGGAGGGTCGGTCCTTTTCATAAACATGCCAGTGTTAATTTGTTGTTCTGAAACCCTCCCCCCAGTTATATTCTTGTATCCAAACACACCACGATCTTGAGGTCTTTTCCTAGCCAACAAAGAATCTACAGCAAGTTTTGCTGTTTCATCACTGCCTTCTAAAACTTTAAGTTCTATACCCTTGCTACTACTAATTTTTTCAAGACCAAGATCCTTTAAACGTTCCTCTGAAAATTGAGTTGGATCTTTTTTATATAACAGTGTCATCTCTTTAGACACTAAACCCCTACCTCTTTTAGATTTAAATCCAGCAAGCGCGGTGTCATAAACGTCTTGTGTAGGTTTGTAGTTGATGTCTTCAAAGATACGCATGCGGCGCCTTAGATAAGACGGGATGTTTTGTTCAATTATATTCTTAGTGTCTTGAGGAAGTTGTTCAAAGGTTTTGCTTTTAACAACCGATTCTCTAAGTTTGTTAAGAACTTGTTTGCCTTCTTCTAAATCCTTGTGAAGAACTTTAGGTATGTCTTTTAGTATTAAGTCTTCCGCCTTTTTAACAGTAGACAGATCAGACTTAGCTGTTGCTGTCATGTACTGTTCCATCTTGGTGTAGATTTCATCACGATGAAGCGGTGTGGTTCCGTTAGCTACGTTGCCAAACTTATCAGCTAACTTATCTAACTTCTGATCAAACCGTTTAACAAAAGTTTCAGCACGTTTGATGCCAGGTAGAGCCGCGTCTTTAGACAATAACCTAGCGGTATCAACATCGGTTGGAAGTATTCCTCTTGGTCGAAGTAATGCTGCGGCACCTCCTAAAGCAGCATCAATGTAGTTTCTAGCTGTATCTAAACCTTTTGTAATGGGTGCCCCTACTTGCTGACCGACAACAGAAAGTTCACCTAACCTACCATAGTCCCCTGCTCGACGACCCACGCCGCCTTCTGTAGGACCAAACACTCTAGCCTCGTCAAGATCTCTAGAGTATTGTCCTAAATTCTTAGCTTGATTAACAACAGCCTGACCAACCTTAGTTTCTCCTGCTCCTCTGATAAGACGAGCGGCAGGCGCCGCAGTTACATCAGCCGCCTTCTGTAGACCTGCACCTGCTACATTAACTACGGGTCTTGCAACAGCAGCCGCGCCTTTAACAATAGGAGCTCCTACTGTTTGAACTGCTTTAGTTGCACCAACAGCTTTGGCTACTGGAACAGCTGCACTAGCAATAGCTCCTACTCCAGCACCTTCAACTCCAATTTTTAGTTTGTTTAGTAACCTACGTTTGGCTTCGTCTCTTCCCTGCAAACCAGCGGTTTGATTAGATTCTAAAACACCAAGGGTGTCACCCAACCCAGTAACAGAAGACCCTCCATCAAAGAAATCACTAATTGTTGTCATGCCATCAGTGGCAACAGCAGCATCTACAAGACCAAACGCCCCAAGTTGTTTAGCACCTTGGGCAACTTTAGCCGACATAGGAATTGCTTCCTTGCCTGCGTATAAACCTTTTGCAAGACGAGCCGCATTACCCGCTTTGGCTACCATTGAAGCAGCACCTAACCCAGGAATTAAGAACTGTGTTATTACTTCAGCGCCTTTGCCAGCTATTCCAGAAGGGTCAAAACCAAGAACGTCTCTGAGAGCTTCCGCACCACTGGTTACTTTCCCAGATAAGTTAGTGTCTAAAGCTAAGTCTGCACCCGCAGCAACAAGTTCTCCAATACCTTGTCCAATACCTATAATACCAGAGCCAACGCCTTCTCCTATCTCTTGAAAGAAGCCTTCGTATTCAGCCTCGTCTTCTTCTTGACGTTGAACTGGGGCTGAAGGTGTAGCAAAAGGATCTACTATATCAGAGGGTGCAATAGATGTAGCAAAAGGATCTACTATACCAGAGGCTTGAGTGGGTGTAGCAAAGGGGTCAACAATGTCAGCCATAAATTACTACCCGTATTTATTGTCATAAAATGTTTCTAAATCCGCATCAGATGCATTAGGGTTCGCGGTTCTTGCTGCAATTAAAAACTCTTCTTTAGTCGGAGGTGCTGTACTTGGTGCGGGTTGTCCGGCGCCCGACATGATAGATGTTCCTTCAAAAGCAGTCCCTACAAGTTGAGCCGGAGTGTATGATTTAGATACAATGCCTCTAGCATACTGTTCTGCATACTGTTGTTTAGTTACACCGTCTGGTATCTCTTGATCTTTAACAGACATCGCATCTTCAATCGCATCTTGATAAGCGTTACCTGGTGTTCTGTATGTGCTAGACTTTGCGCCCCCTGGGCCAGCACCGAGCGCAGCATTAGCCGCTGTAACCCGTGCCTGTTCAGTCTTCTTCATTTCTCCAAGACCAACCATCATACCGTTAGCAAAGTTAACAGAAGCAAAAGGACTTGTGCCGGCGGCAATAGCAAAACCCATAATAGACTTGTTCATTGAATCAAGTTTTTGATTCGAACTTAGTTTCTTTCCAAATGTTTTATTTGCTACTTTTGACATCTCTTTGTTCATATCTTTTGCTTTAGGATCTCCACCAGCAAACGCTGCAATCATTCTAGATTTCTCTTGAATTGATACGTTAGAATCAGCTAACATTGCACCCAAGTTTTGCATTCCTGCTGTTAACTCTGGGGCTTTATCACCAAACTTCGCTTCTGTGAACGGAGAAACAAATGGTGTTTTGCCGGTCAAAGTGTCAGAAGCAAGTCGGTTTGCTTGTTCTCTTGTCATCTCTTTTAAGTTAATTAATTGTGGCGTTGGACGCTCAACAACAGTTCCCGCTTGTTGCGTTACGTCAATGCCAAGCATATTTGTTTTGGCTCTTTCCTCTGGAGTTGCCGTATTTGCTGCTAGTCTAGCCTGAGTGTTAGGGTCATTAAGCAAACCACCAAGTGCAAACCCACGTTTAGGATCTGCACCAAACGGATTAAGGGAAGGCGCTGGTTGAGGAGCGGCCATCTGAGGTGTTGGTTGAGGAGCAAGCTGTTGTGGTTGTGGTTGTGGTGGTGCCATAGGAGGTGGTGCCATAGGGGGTGGTGCCATAGGGGGTGGTGCCATAGGAGGTGCAGGTTGAGGTGCAGGTTGAGGAGCCATCCGATTAGCCATCATAATACCGCTTATATCAGGTCGGCTTACTGGGGCATCAATCGTTTTAACCGCTTCGTTTAACAAGGACTCACTTGACGACATAATGCCGCCAAGGTTACGAAGTTTATTTCTTGCGTTGTTTTTGCTTTTAAATAAGCTGCGGTTAGCTACTCGATCCATGCTCATCGTTTCAACCTTTCTTACCCTAACCCTGACAGAATACCAGTTCCAGATTGATTTTGATAGTTAGCAATACCCATTGCATTACCTAAAATAGACTGCACTGGACTCGGTGTTGGAACTGAGTTGGCGGTCAATGAACCTTGAGAAGAAGGAACACCTCGGAAGATATCAGACATATATGATGCCCGTTGGAATGGTTCATACTGTTCTTCAATTTGACCAGCGCGTTGCACATCATACTCAGCTTGCTGCTGACCTTGTTCCAAGCCACCAATGTTAAACAAGGTGTTAACATCTCTCTGACCTGCACCTTGATAAGCTTCTCCAAGAGCCGCTTGACGTGTGCCAACACCCGCTTCTGCCGTGCCAAGACCCCCGATTCCCTGACCAAGGCCCGTGAATATCTGTCCTGCGTTCTGTCCCCTTGCCATTTGATTCTGAAAGGCACTCTGTCCAAGCTCCTGTGAAGCTCCAAACCCTTGATTACGAAGTCCAGCCAGACCCATAGAGAGATCAGCCTGCCCTTGATAACCGGACATGCCTAACTGACCGCCCTGCAATGATCCAGTTTGCGCCAATTGTTCGGCGTTTAACCCTAAGTTCCCAGCCATGTTAGCCGCGGTTGTAGCACTACCTGCACCCGCTTGACCGAGTTGACCGGTAAGTTGTGCCGCAGTTTGTCCACGCCCTTGTTGTGATTCGAATGCCGCAGCGGCCTGCGCCATTGCGTTGTCGTACCCTGCCTGACGCATTCCAGCCGCAGTCCGACCCTGTTGTTCTAAAATGTTTCTGCCCAGTTCGCTCTCTGCAACAGCCTGACGTGAGCCACCAAATGCTCCTGCGCCTACAGCGTTTGCACCGAGTTGTGCTTGCTGAACCTGACCACTACGAGCAATGTCTGCTAGTGCCTGTTGCACAGCAGCGTCCTCGTACTGATTCATAAACGATCCAATACCTTGACCGGTAAACTGACCAGTAGTTCCGCCCAGCATTTCTTGACCTTGGATCGCGGACCCTAAACCAAACTGACCTGCTGTAGATAAATCTTGTTGCGCTAATGCAGAAGAGGCTCTAGCATTTGCCGCTGCTTGATTGGCTCCTGCCACCCCAGCTTGTGCGGCTTGTCCGATACCCGTACTGGCATCTGCTACATCTGTTGCCGTCTGACCAATAACATTTGTTTTAAATGGGTCATAGTAATTAGAAAAACTAGCCGGATCATAAGCACCAGTAGTTCCAGTTAGCGCGCTAGTGCCAGCATCAAAAGCCGTTTGAGCTTGACCGCCTCTACTCGCAGCAGACCCTAATGTGGTATCGGCATCTTGCATATAGGATTCGTATGAACCCACGCCCTCTTCGGCTAGTCTAATAGCTTCTAACTGATTGCCCGTAAACGGGGCAACGTCAGGACGAATAATTCCACCCTCTACTTGAGGTATAGGGTTGCCGCGAAAGTCAAGCCGATCAGTGCCGTCAGGATTCTTTTCAAATATAGGATTGCCAGCGTCATCTAAAACAGGCGTACCATACAAAGGAGACTCTGCGGCAACGCCCGTTACAACAGGTTGACCGTTAGAGTCTAGTAGTGGATTGCCAGCATCATCGTATTGAACTTGGTAAACACTTGCTAAAAGATTCTTTAGATATTCTTCTTGATAACCAGGAAGTAGTTGTTGGCTTTGATTAAGATTAACTTGTGTGCTTGATCCGTCACCTGTTGTATCAACCATTCATAGTTCCTCCGTTGTCAAACCGACGTTGCAGGGCGTATAACTTAGCCGCACCACGATCGCGATCGCCTTCGCCAATCTTTTCTACATCCTTTGCCCTAAGAATAAACTCTTCATTTGAAACAAGAATCTCTTCAACAGGCTTTCCGTTTTGCATAATCATTCCAGGTATTGAATCACTTGTCCCAGTTCCAGGTCCTTGGATCAATCCGCCTTGAGCAAATGCTGGACGGTTGTTGATATCCCGTGTGTATCGTCTTTGCACCCTACCTGGGCGTTCTTCTTTAAAACCTATGCCTCTAAAGTTAGGCATTCTTTCGCCTGTATCCATTTGAGCTTGTTGTAATGGAGTTGTTAAGTTTCCTTTATGAGTGTCTGCATAAATTAACGCGGCCATTCCTAACGGGCTGTCAACCCCTGTTGCATTTATCAAATTAGATATGTCAGCATTGCGCCTGTTTTGTCTACCACCACCTTGGTTGTTCATTGCATTCATAATACCAGCAATACCACCTTGATTCATTTGCCCACCGCCCATTCCACCTGGTACAGTAGAACTCAGAAGTTGAGCAAGAGGACTTGCGCCTCCACCACCGCCTTGACCTCCACCGCCCATTGCTTGCATTATCCCGCCCATTGGACCGCCTTGACCGCCCATGAACCCCATAACACCTGACTTGAAGGCGTCTTCTAGATCTCCACCACTAGCTAGTGTGCCAATTCCAGTGCCAATTGCGGCCCCTGCTGGTCCGCCCATAGCCATTCCAACAAGGCCACCTAAACTGCTAAGTAAACTCATAGCTTTTCACCCGACGTTAATTACTGCTGACAATAGCAGAAGTTCTTTAAAAGTT
>Ga0209337_1003659_pt1 | contig 10807 bp, 12 predicted proteins | sample LinPmetageLP53_FD_184044 | JGI IMG/M metagenome (GOLD analysis project Ga0209337, IMG submission 184044) | Marine viral communities from the Pacific Ocean - LP-53 (SPAdes) (version 2) | ecosystem: Environmental > Aquatic > Marine > Oceanic | place: Pacific Ocean | collected 2010-02-08 | reverse complement strand
AAGCTCAACGCGATACTCGTGGAAGCGCGCCCGGAACTATCTGGTCGCGTCGATTGGGACACCGCCGCGCACCTGTTTCACACTGGGCGCGCACCAAGCGAAGCGGCGGAAATAATGTTGAGCGTCGCCAAATAAACCCGACACACAAAAAAGGACACCAAAAACCATGTCTACCTGTATCGATGTACCAGAACTCGCTTGTCCCCATTGCACATCGCGCAACGTGCAATGCGATATAGACGCCACAATATATTTCCGAGACGACGGCAACGGCGGAGCTACCTGGAACATACCGTCAGGTTATGCCGCGCCCGCCGCCCACGCCGAATGTCACGATTGCGGACACGATGGCACGTGCGAAAGTTTCACATCATGACACCTATACAATTCAATACCCTCCGCAAGGCGCTAGGAGCTACACAGAGCGCGCTTGCCGCTACCCTTGGCACCACCCAGCGCCAACTGACGCGATACGAGACAGGCGCGCAAAAAATTCCAGGCACTGTCGAAGTGCTGATGCACATACTTAGCACGCGCAAAATTCCAAAGATTAAGAACCCAAAACGCGGGCGGCCAGCGAGAACCTAAACCGCGACCAAACTTACGGGCGGCGCTCACAAATAAACCCGGCACACGTACCAACGTGTGCCGGGTTTTTTGATCTTGATCGACGCCGCCGCCGCCAGCGCCGCACGGTGCAAAAGTCCATAAGGTACTAGGTACCATACTTTGGGGAGGGCTGTACTCTCCCAGCTCTCTCTCCTATATATCTATATATTTATAATATTATTATATACTCTTAGATATATACCTAAGTACCTTTATACCTACACAAACACGTAAAGAGTTGATTTATAAGTAAAATAAAAAGTCCAAAACCAAGGGTATTAGGTACCCGCACCCCAACTTACGACTTGCCGCCGACGACAACGCTCATAATTCCCACACCTTGCGTTTTTTGCAGCTCCGCGATTATCGTTTCGCTGTCCCGATTACCGTCTACCTCTATCCAAAGTACCTTATTTCGCCATGCACGTACCTCCACCTGAGCGCCCGAAATAGTGTATCTGGCACCCCTCTTTTCCCCTCTCAAATTGATGCACGACCGCCACAGATGGCTGGTCACCCCGCCCGGTTTTTTGTAGATATTATCGTACCCGAGGGTCAGGGATTCGGTGCGTACCCGGTCTAGTAACAGCTCGCGGGTGACGATGTCTCCCTTGAGCCCCTCCAGCACAGCGGCTTGGACTTCCTCGGCGGGTGATATGGATTGCTCGCGCATGGCGATCTTGGCGTCGGTCATGGGCGGGTACACGTGATCGAAACCCGAAACATCGCGGCGCATGAGGTAGCAATATATGCGGCGCGGCTCGTCGCCCAACAGACTCGCGTTCAGGTCTTCGTAATATTCTGCCGACCGCCTGTCTGTTGGATTGTCGAGGACACAGCACCGCCGGTCGTCCTCGGGTATGACCATCGCGTCGGCGTGGTTGGAAAATATCAGCGCGTTGAAGAACAGATAGTCGTCTCGGGTCTTGCCGTACTTGGGGTTCACGCGCATCCGCACGACGTTGTTGTCCACGTTCTGCTTGAACGCTTCATAGCCGTTAAAGAAGTCGTCCTTGGATAGGGTGTCTTTAGCTTCCTCGACGACCACAAATTGACACGCTGTTCCCCAGTCGTTGTAGTTCTGCTCCGCCGAGGTGCCGCGACCGATCATCTGCCCGAGTGAGACGCCGCGAACATGTCCTTGTAGCGAGGTCTCCAGCGCGCGCTTGAGCCATGATCGACCGATGCCGAATGCTGCGTGCGCCACACATATGATGGCCCACGACCGGCGACCGGGGTTCTGGTACTTCCACGCCAACCAGTCGAGGAACAGGTCCGCGTATGAGCCAAAGAGGTAGCGGACATGCTCCAGGAATATGACAGGGTCGGCGTCGGTGTTGTCCCAGCGCGGCGGGATGTAGAGGTTAACGTTGAGCTGCTCGTTACGCGTTACGTGGGGGTCGGCCCCTGAGCGCGGATCGTAGACTGCGTTCATGGCCTTGTTGGTGTCCTCGGCCTCTAGGAACGCTGTTTTGAGTTCGATGGGTGCGTCCCTACTCGGTATTCGCACTCGGCTCTTATAGAGGTTGCCCCAGTCCGCGAAGTCCAACAGCCAGTCGCCGCCGAGTAGCCGCTGCTCAAGGTCGGCGATGCGTTGCCCCACCACGATGTAGGAGTACCGCGCTTGCAGCCACGGCAACGGGTCGAAGCCCGACACTTTAGGCCCGCCGCGCTCCCCTGCCCAGTCGTTGAGGTCTCCAAGTTTTTTGCCCGCGCAGTGTTCATGTAGACACTTGAACCCGCGGCGTTGCACCCAGTCTCCGGCACCGCGACCCAGCGGAGAGTACCCGGCGGTGTTGGCCCCGGACGTGTGGCTGTCAGCCCAAGGGCAGATCACATCGACCCACTCGCCCTTATCGTTGACGACGTACCCGCCGTCCACTAACCAGTCGAGCATCGGGTCTATGCCGTCCATCGCCACCGCACCACCGGTCTTGGTGTCCACCGTGGACGCGGGCCGGACCTCGACTGCGTTCATGTCCACACCGAACGCCTCGGCCAGCTCGTCGAGCGTCCAGTATCGATCAGGTGACCACTCTGTAATAACAGAACGGAAGTTCTGCCTACCGGGCTTGATGTTGGCCGACCCCGGCACACGCATGACGCGGTACGAGCCACCGGCCCCGGCGTCGCCCCAGCCCTTCTGGTGGATGGCCTCGATCAGCGCCTCGAAGCGCGCTAGGTCTTCACCCGGCACAAGGGCGTAGCCCCATTGGAACGACGCGGCGGAACTCTCCAGCTTATACGTCGGCGCGACCGGCGGCTCACCGGTCTTCTGGCCGATATCGTCCAGCACCAGCACATAGTAGCGCATGAGGTTGGCGCGCCCACGACTGACCATCGTCTGCTTCTCGTTCAGCTCACCCGTCACAGTGCAGACGTTATAGTACCACGCCTGAGCCGTGTTCTCCGGCGACCACTTGCGCCACTGGCGCGCGTCCTCAAGGTAGTTCGTCCACCACAACTCGTCGCCCACCTTCTTAGGCGTGGCGCGGCTGACACAGACATGCTCATCGTCTTCTATGTCACCGAAGATAACGTCTAAAAACTCTTGTCGATCGATCATATAAACTCATCCTTCCAAATGTTGTTTAAACACGAGGGGTGTCATTTTTTCTCGATGGCGGGGTATGTAGTGGTGTAGCGATATTCAGGTTCTTTCGGTATCCAAGTTATGAACGGAAGCAGTTCCTTTTCATAAAAATCGTGAAAATGCAGCGGCACCTCCGGCTCTTCCAACCCGTCCGTAACCCCGCTGATCGCGTCAAAGAACCAATTCTCCTCCGCGTCCGTAAACCATCCCTCGATGTTACAATGGACATCTTGGTTGAGAAAACCTTCTCGACCTTCCACATGCACTCGTAGACCTTTGTAAATTATACTTGCGGGCATTCTCTCATCCTTCCAAATGTTTCTTGAACAGTTCCATCCACTGCGCGTTACCCTCAACGCGCTGCATCACCACGTCGTCGAGCGTATCGTCACAGACCAACGTGGTCACGGTGACCGGCTTGGTCTGACCCTGTCGCCAGACACGCCCGACCGCTTGCTCTGCCGCGTCACGGCTCCAGACAGGCTGCATGAACAGCACATCGGCGCAGACGTGTTGCAGTCCATCAATACCGTGTGACAGGCTGTTTATTTGGGCGAGCAGGATGTTTGCTTTACCGCCGACGAAGTCCGGCACGGAGCTGGTGGCCCAGTTTTGAAACATCCCTGTGAGCGCGCGGCCCTGCTCCATGAACTCGTAAAATATAACAAGCCGTGTACCGCGCGGGTGCAGCGCCCGCCACATATAAACCTCCGACTGTCTACTGGTGTCTAGGACATCTACCTCCTCGTCTCGGTTCTCTTGGTAGAGGAACCCCGACGCAAGCTGCCGTAGCTTCCCGGACTTAACCGCTTCGTTCGCAGCCTCTACGTCACCCGCCACCATGTGCCGCTTCATATCGTCATACACTTCGCGCGTCTCATCCGGCATTTTGAAGCGGACGACCTCCTCACGTAGCGGCGGTAGGGTGTGGAGCTTGTTATCGCTCACCAGATGGACGAGCGGCGAGACCTTCGCCATGATCGACGCATCGGCGAAAGCCTTGAGCGTCAGGTTGTAGCCCATATAGTCGGAGTCGAAATACTCGGCTATGTATTTAGCCTTGTTGGTGCCAAAGGTCTTGCCGTCATCCAGTATCCGGCACATCGGAAAAATTTTCTCAAAATTTTGGGAGACCGGTGTCGCCGTCATACCAACGCGCCACGTCAACATCCCAGCTTTGCTCTTGGTCTTCAGCGCGCGCGTCTGCTTGCCCGCCGCCTTAGACAGCTCATCGATGACGATCCCGTCGCAGCCGTGGTCTTCGTTCAGCAACCAGTCGAGGTTGTTCAGGCTCACCACGATCACATCAGCCGCGTCAGTCTTGAGGATCGTGTCGCGGGTGCGCGCGTCACCCTCAAGCTCCACGACCCGCAGCCCATGGAGATGGTCCCAGCGCGTAGCTTCCGCCGACCAGACGTGGTTGGTGACCACCTTGGCGGGGCACGCCACGATGACCTTGGTCAGCTCCCGCTCTTGTATCAGCTCATGGATCGCCGTCAGCGCGATGACGGTCTTGCCAACCCCCGTCGCTGCCACAAGGATGGTCGCGTCGCGTTCGTATAGATGACTGACTGCGGCCTGTTGGTCAGGCGTCAGCGAGTTGTTTGATAACATTGTCTACCCCCTCTTTTGTGTTGACGATATAGACGTTGACGCCGTGCGCGCCTAGCCGCGCGATCTCCCGCTCTTGCTTGGGAGACAGCCGACCCCTGCCAGTAGGGGACTTCAGTTCGACCAACACCACGCGCCCGGCGTAAACCAAAAAAGCATCAGGGAAGCCTGTGTGCCCCACGGCGACCACTTTACGCGCGTAGATTCCATGATCGCGAGCGCGGCGCATGAGGTAGTCTTGGAGAGATTTCTCACTGGTCATTTCCCGTACCTCTTGCCCCACGACACGCCGCCGGTTGCCAGCGGTAGACCATCCGCCCACCACGGCTGTTGCAGCATGATCTTGTTCAACTTCTCACCGTCCTCGGGACCGCCCTCGATGATGACCTCATCGTGTACGTGCCCCACGATCGCCAAGCCCGCGTCGTCGGCCTCTAGCAGCGCCTCACGTAACACGTCAGCGGCGACCGCTTGGGTGCAATTTTGAAATAGCAGCGCACCGCGTGCGTGTAACCTTATGGGCTCCTCACCCGCCGCTGGTTTGAAATGTGACTGAAATGTGGCACCGACACGCTCCTCGCCCCACGGTGTGGTGTAGGTCTCCCACCGTGGCTTCGGGTATGACAGCAGCCGCTCAGAGGGCAGCTCACACCACAGGAAGTTCGCGCCGTCCGAGTGGTACTTGACTCGTCCGACCTCGACCGTTGTGCCGGGGGAGCGCACCGCGCGGGAGATCGCGGTGTCGTACTGCCCCCATATTCTCTCGGCCCATCGGTTCGCCCGCCGCCACCGCGTGACGATGTCGCGGGCGTCGTCCTCCTCGAAGGTAACGCCGTAGTTCTTCGCCATGCCGATCAGCGCGTTGTGGCTGCCGCCAAATTGCAGGGACAACTCGGCGATCTTTCCCGACTGGCGGAAGCCCGCGTCCACGTCCGACTCTGCTACGTGGAACATGTCCGCTGCCGTCACCACGTAGATGTCTTTACCCGCGCGGAACAGTTCTAGCTTCGCATCACCGTCAGCACTCTTCGAGAGCCACGGTGCGACACGGCCCTCGATCGAGGACCAGTCCACCCACGCCAAGCCCGTGGGTAGGGTGATCATGGCGCGCGCTAACCGGGCCATCGTGTTGGCAGGGGTGTCGACCTCGTAGCCCGCTATGATATCTTGTATGAGCGTCTCAGCCTCATTCTCGCCATAAACATCACGGCGGATGTTATGGGGTTGGAGACCTTTACCCGAGAAGCGGCCAGTGCGCCCGGCACCGTTCCAGAGGAACGTATTATGCACTCGCCCCTCTACGTGCGTATGCGCGGCGACGGCAAACTTCTTGAGCGCGGACGAGCCAGCGTTGTCGATGTACTCCAGCAGCTCCCGCGCGCCCTGATCGAGGTCATCACACTCCAGCAGATACCGGCGGTGGTCCGCGTCCAGACTGATCTTCTTCTCACCCTTCTTGTACACCTCCAGCAGCTTCATTTGCGGCGCGGTCAGTCGAGGGAACAGCCACGCGTCACGCGCCTTGCGTGCCGTGGCCTCCGTCATGGCCCCACCAGTCAGCTCACTGATCTGGCGGTTGGCGTCGTCGGCGACCACATGGGTATAACCCAGAGCGGCCTCGCAGAACTCCACATCGATCGGCAGACCACGCTCATTGACGCGAGCGTTGAGGTGGAACTCCTCCCACTCTTCGTCGGTCAGCGGGCGCAGACACTTGACCGCCGCGCGCATGATCTCAACATCGCCGATGCAATAGTCGCGCATGTTCTCGGCGTCGCCGGGCTTGAACACCTTGGAGTGCCCCGGCGCGCAGTACTCGCGGATCAGTCGGGCACCTTGCGGGTTCTTGCGGTACGGCAGACCCAACCCGACCGCGAGCGCATCCAGCCCGCCCGCGTAGCCGTTGGCGAGGCCCATCGCCATGCTGCAACGCCACTGGTCGATACGGGGTGGGGTGGTACTCATTGCGAGAGCGCCTCGAACACCGCCATCTCAAAGGCGGCGTTATGCGCCATCAACAGACCCCCACCCGCGATGTAATCTGTCACCGTCTGGGGAAAAGGTGCGTCGTCGTTCCACCAGAATTGTACTGGCTCGTCGTCGAACGCATACGCCATACAGATCACCTCAGTCGAGGGGTCTTGAGCGTAGCGCGCCAGACCGTGGAATATGAGGTCTACGTCCGAGCGGGTCTCGAAATCGATATAAAGCATTTGAAAAACTCCAGAAGCGCGGGGGTGGAGAAAGGACTAGTAAAACCACCCCCGCTGACGCTACCTAGACAGGTAACTAGGCCGCGTTTCTCTTCCGGCGTTGACGCGTGGTTGGCGCGTCTGCCGTTGCTTCTGGTTCTGGCGTCTCAACACCAGTCTCGGCGTCCGGCGCTTCGATCTGCGTAGCCGGTGCGCCCTCTTCATTACCCTCTTGATCGCACCAAGCTACGATCTCGAAGATCGGGTTGAAGACCAGCTTACCACCCCGTTTTTTGTTGGGATAGCTCTCGCTGGTCAACCGCACTTTCGGGTAGAGATGCTGCGAACCCTCTGCCGCGTGCGCCTTGACCTTGCCAAGCAACGTATCGACGCCCTTGCGGCCACCGTAGCTGCTGGTCTCAAACGCCAACATCTCGCCGTCGTCCACCAGCGCGCCCTGAAACGCGCGCGCCTCGGACGGATGGTCTTCTCCGATGCTCTCCATCGGCATGGGAAGCCCTTGCGTGAAGCCCACGAGGTTCTTGGCGGGCCTACCGCCCGACCACAAGACCCACCCGTGTTGGATGGTCGTGGTGTTGACGAGGACCAACTCGTCGGTGACATCGTCGGCATCTTGACCGAGCATCCAGTCACCGGACTCGAAGTCCATCTTGAGGAAACTCATACCGACGAGTCCGGTAGTTGCTTGCACTTGGCTACCAGCCAAAGCGGTTGAGAGGTCCGAAGGGTCCATAACAGTAGGGAAGTTACTCATATTGTGTGTTTTCCATTCAAAGTGTGATGGGGCAGGATCGCCCCCTATTTCATCATGTCCTTGAGGTGGCCCTGCACATCGGTGACGATGACAGCGGGAGAGTTGTGGCTCTCCAGTGCCAACGTCGTGCCGGTACTCTCGCACGTGATGAATTCGCTAAGGTCGATCTCGACCTTATTAGACTTCAACACCTTCTCAAGCTGAGCCGGTGTCAAAAGTGTTTCGCTGTAGCAGTCCTTGCGCGCGACGTGTTGGTTGACTTGCCCGTAGACTGCGTCAGGGTCGGTCCACTTTCTGACGGCGCGCTTGTCGATGATCTTCCAGCCGTCGATCGGCACACTGTGGTTGAGTTGGAGATACAGCTCCTCCTTCACCGCTTTGACCCACGACTCCACTTGCTGCACCTTGTCGGCGCTGGCCTGTAGGTTTTTAACGAGTGCGGGGTTGAGCCGCTTGGCACCCAACGCTGCGGCGCGCTTAACTTCGCAATACGGCTCAGCGGGGCAGTACTTGCACCACGTACCGGCCTTGATCTTGTCGGACTTCAGCGCTTTGCGGTACTGCCTCTCGAAACTGTTGAGCCACTTCGGTGTGGTCTCCCATGTGAACGTCACACCCTTGGCTTGGGGTTGGATGATGACGAACACAATCTTCTTAACCTTGGCGAACAAGTCCGCCGTCGTCGGGTCATGCCGCGCGCTGATACCGTAGAGACCTAAGTTGGGGCTCTCCTCGACCGGCACCTTCGCGACACCAAACTTGTAGTCGAGGATGACCGCCGTCTCCATGTCTGCGCTGATCGCCAACAGGTCGATGGACCCGCCGACCTCGCCGGGTACGAGCTGGACGAACGGCTCGACGAGCATCGTGTCAACGTCATACTCGTCGAGTACATTGTTCACGGCGAGGTGCGCAATCTCGGAGAGCGACAGATCGTCCTCGCCGAACGTGTGCGTATGACCGTCCTCTTCGTAGACTGTGCCGAGATGGTCAGCGGGGCTGTTCTCGTTGGTCTGGCACAGCTCCATAATAAGATGGTGCATTGAGCCGACGCGCGCGGCCTCGTTCGAGGGGCGGGGCGGGATGCCCTCTGACTTCTTACGCCAGCCGGGGCAACCTGTTTTGCGGTGGGCGGATGAGCCGCCATCGGGTAGGTGTACTGTGGGCATTGCCTAGTCCTTTCTCAAATCCAACTCCAGTTGTCCGCGCTTGGTCATTATGAAGCGCCAGATATTATCAAGTGTCGTCGTGGTGATATCTTTGTCAGGGTCGGCCAGCCGCTCCATCAGAGAGGGGTCGTTGGCGATCAGCCGCCCGACCGTGGACGGCGCGAGTTGGTACTCCTTAACGAGCGCCAACAACTCGCCGTAGGCTTCGGCTTTCGAGTCCATATTTCTCTCTGGCAAAATTTCTAGCATATTAACCTCACACAAAATGTTTGACGCATTGTACATGTTGTGTATGATGTGTCAAACACCAAATGGGAGACGCAAAAAATGACCTGCCCAACGTGCAACGGTAATCAATATATAAAACGGTCAGACACCTTGACGGTCACTTGCCCTGACTGCTGCGACCCGGCGAACGAAACTCCGGCGCGCACCGCCTCACCTATGTTCTCGCGCACCCGAGTTTTAGAGACGGCACTGAAGCTCACCTCCGACACGCGCGACCGGGAATACGGATCGGCGTCTCAGAACTTCAGGGACATCGCCGATCTGTGGTCGTCTTATCTCGATCACACTGTGTGTGCTACAGATGTCGCCATAATGATGAACCTCTTGAAGGTCGCTCGTCTCAAACGTAACCCGCAACACCGTGACAGTTGGATCGACGGGTGTGGGTATCTCGCACTCGGCGGCGAGCTGTCGGAGTCGAGCGAATGAGACGCCGCTCCTATTTCACGCCGGAACGCGCGTGATGTTTGAGCGCATCCTATGGTTATCTTGTCTCGTGGCAGCCACAACAATAATTGTGTTGGGCGTACAGGAGCTAAATGCGCTGCGCTCACGCGTGCTTACAGCGGAGGCCATAATTTTTGACTGGCGTGAGAATTACGTCATCTGGCCCAAGGCTGGGTTAAAAGCAAAATGAACAACTGCTGGCGAGTTTTCCGTGGACTGGATGGTCCGGTTCCGGGAGCCTCTCCATCGTCAGCAGGAGAGAGGGGGGCCGCCCCCCTGATCGTCCCCTCTCTCTCACTTTAAAGGATTTGAAAATGGACTGGACTGACGAAGCGATAGAGATACTGCGGGCCGGATATAAACTGGGACTGCCATCGAGGCAGATTGCTGAGCAACTGGGAACGACGCGAAACGCTGTTTTAGGAAAAGGTGGGCGACTAAACTTAGTTCACCCCAACGCAACGCCATCCAGACCTAGAAAAATTCTGCCGAAGACACCGATAGTAAAGGGTTCTGTTTGCCAGTATCCGCACGGCGATCCGGACAAGCCCGACTTTCATTTCTGCGAAGCCCCGGTCTTTTCGCCCGATAGCCCGTATTGCTCGAAGCATCACAATATTTGCTATCGTGTATCGGGTTTACACGATAAAGAGCGTAGGGCCGAACCTAAATATTTTAAGCGGTCAGCTCTGATTGGGTCAGGCAGGTCGAAATATTACGGCCTCTAATTATCTCTAGCCGCGCGTATCTTTTCTCGCAGGGTGCCATAGTCCATAAGTAGTCTGGCGGCAGCGGAGCAGTTTCCGATAATGGTGTCGCGAGCGCATGGCGGACCCAGCTTTTCAAACTCATCGGCGGCACGGTCTTGCACCTCGACATCGTACTCAACGATGGGCGGAGTGACGATCACCGCCTCTCCCTTCTCAGAAGTGAGCCACCCAAAATACCCGCTGGCAACCGAACCTCCCGCCGAAAGGAGGCTAGAAGCGACCGTGACGCAACCGCTCAGCGGTATGATGAGGAGGCTTATCACCGCTAACAGCATCCATGCGCTGGCGCGCTTCCTCCACGGCTTTTCGCGACTTGCCTTTAACGAGCGCCCGCGCCATGAAGAAGGTGCCGA
>Ga0209337_1003657_pt1 | contig 10811 bp, 13 predicted proteins | sample LinPmetageLP53_FD_184044 | JGI IMG/M metagenome (GOLD analysis project Ga0209337, IMG submission 184044) | Marine viral communities from the Pacific Ocean - LP-53 (SPAdes) (version 2) | ecosystem: Environmental > Aquatic > Marine > Oceanic | place: Pacific Ocean | collected 2010-02-08 | reverse complement strand
ACTTTTCAAATTTCTAACCTCTTCGGAGGCTTCAACAGGATTAGTATTATTTTTTATTGACTTAAACACCTGACCTAAGATTCCTTTATCATTCAAATTAACTGTATTCTTATGTACATAATGTGCAGGAATAGATAAATCATCAATTTTACCTTTGCCTTTTTTATTTGGAAGATACCCCAATTCCCTTGCAGCAGGGCCATACCATCGTGCATAAGATTCTTCTCTACCCCCCCCATATTGTTTTGTGCTAATTAATCTCGTTACTATTTGATTTTGCTCGTTTCTAGGATTAAAGAATTTTTTACCACCCGATGTTTGATCGTAAATTTTACCTGCAACAGCGTTTCTATATTTCATCCTCAATTCGCCGCCTTCTGTAAAAGGAAGGGGTTCGTTAGTTCCATTCATTCGATTTTGTTCCATTGCTGCCTCATTAACTAACTTAGCACCTTCACGTAATGCCCTTTTGCGAATATCAACTATGATGGGATGATTTTGCAATTCGGGATTATTCAATATCCTTGTATCCTCTTTTGATATTTTGTCTTTCAATATCGCCATGTGTATTGCATCTTCTTCATATGGATTCAAACCTGTATCATTGAAATCAGGATCTAATGAATGGTGTAATGCACTATTAGGATTCTTCAATTCCTCTTCTAGTGTTTCTAAATTCATTTGTGAACCTTCAGGATGATTCATTAGATAATCAACAAGCATATCTAAATCTACAATACCATATGATTTAATCAATGAATCAGAAGATTGAATAAGAAAATTTGAATGGTCAAACATCCATGCTCTACTCAATCTATTCACCTCTTACTAACGATGCCAAATGCGAGTGAAGTATCATCAAAGCGATAACCTGCACTTTCCTCATCTCTAACCTTAGTCGGTCCAGTAGGTGCTGTTGATCTTGCTTCACTTGCTTGCCCTCCTTTTTTGGAATGCTCATCTAATACAGGTGATGCTTTAGTTAATTTATTCAATTTTGCCAATAACTTTTCAATTTTATGCTTTAAGGCTAATATCTCGGTTCTTGATAAAACATTTGATTTTCTCAAGCCAAGAGCGTCAGATACCCCTAATGGATCACCCACACCATCGCGGGTTACTCTATCGGCAGATGCACCTGCTCTCATACTTGTACCCATAGTTGGAGGTTTAGGCATCCGAGTTGAGCCTTTGGAACCACCAACGTAGCCACCTCTAGTGCTTTGTGAAGATATACCAGTTCCACCGCTTGAACGATGATGAGTCATGCTTCTTGGCATTGCTCCTTGTTCACGAGACATTTTAGCGTGAGCCAACTTTCTTTGATAGGCAACAGGGTCGCGGAGCCTTAGAGGAATACCTTCTGCTCCAACAGCCCCTCTCATTCTTAACGGAATACTTCGGGATACGGGGTTGAATGATTGTCGTTTAGCAGAAGTGTCGAGTTGGAGTTTAGCACTAGCGGCACGTCTTTTTGTTTTTGACTTTGGTTCACGTCCTCCACTCGTGTGATGTTTCCCGCCCACTTTCTTGCCTTTCTTTCCCTTTCTCTTCTTTTTTCGTCTTTTCTTTCGCTTGGACTTTTCTTCATCTTCATCACTTTCCTCATCTTCATCATATTTACGGCCTTTATACTTCCTTCGCGCTTTCAATAAATCAAAGACATCCGATATATCATCATCAAAACTAGCCCTTATTGCACCTCTTGATGGATGACCGTAAGTAACATTTGCTGTTCCACTTCTAACTGAGCCAACGTGTGCGCCCGCCGAAGCAGATAGGCCATTAGCCCCAATATCAACTCCTAAGCCAGTTTCAAGAAGTTTGTTTTCATCCTCCATCATAGGGCTTCTTTCTAATTGTTCATCAATTTTATTTGGCCTTACATCCACATGAGTTAAGCCGGGAATTAATTCTGTTAATGCTTGTTCTCTTCTCTTTTTCTTATCTCTTTGATCTCGGCTTTCACCATCTTCAGGAGTTTGTCTTGTATGATGAGATAGGCCATCTGCGTTTTCATTGGGATTAACATCTAAATCTCCATAGTTCCCCATCTCTCTACCATTGAATCCGCCAGTAAATTCTTGCGTTCTTGGCCTCCATAAATTACCTATATCGTTAGGAGTAGAACTAACTTTGATGATTACATCACTCACTTGTAAATCGCCCCATCGTGTTTTGGTTCTTGATGCCTATTATGATTCATACGCATCATATGTAAGTGTTTGAATGAGAATTGTACCTTTAATGGTAAATCAAGATACCAATTAAATAAATGCCCGATATTATGATATGGTTTTGCAATACAAACAAACTCTTGTTTCAAGTCTTTAATTGCGCGAAGGACATCCATGAAGTCAGTTACAGAACTTTCATTACCCATGAAATCAATTATAACATACCTACAAGTCATTACACTCATCAATACTTGTGAGGCTAAATCAGTAATATCTTCATGTTCATCCTCATGCAATACTGCAAGCATACTTTCTAACCATCTTTGGACAACGAAATCTAAACCATCTAATAGATTAATCAATTGTTCTTCTGAACGAGGATATTCGCTATGCAAGATCATAGAGTATTCTGAATCTTTTAACATCAATGAATGAATTGACTTGGGGCTTCGTCTTGGTTCGTCATCAAAATTCATTCTTCAAGCACCCCCGCTTCTGCCAAGGCATTTCTTAGAACACGCCATTCGTCAGGAGATTTTTCAGCAAAGTGCGCTTGTATCACGGTAATGACAGATACTGATTGGTTCTTATCTATTACCTCTACTCTATCCATCCAAACTGCTAAATCATTAAGTGTTTCTCTAACTTCACGATGCAATCTAACGGCTAATTCTACATCTTTAGAATTGACAATCCCACTACCACCTAAGTATTGCTCCTCAAGATTATCTACTTGTAATGAATAAATATTGTCTAATCGGTTCATGTTTTTCTCAATACGCACTAACGAATCTTTCGTGCTTTTTAATGCTGAAGGAATAACCTCTAAATCTATTTGTTTAGAAATCATAGGTTTCGTGTGTTTCTCCATGTGTTGAGTAATTACTGATTCAGTAATATCTAATTCATAAACAAAATCTTCGATAGTTGCTCTACCATCAAGTATTGATGATTCAATTTCAACTCTTTCAGGATGCGTACAAATTGGACAGTCTTGATTACTACTGTTGTGATATTCTCCTGAATGCCTTCTCATGTGCCTATGAACAGTACCTACTGCCCAACCTTGACTTTTATCCATATCTTCGTTGTTGATAATACCAGTTCTTATCTGACTTTCAAAGACATCTCGTTCATCGTGTTGGCAGAAGGGGCAATTATTTCTTGTCTTACGCCCCGCCATGTTATCCTAACACCTTACCATCGTTAATGTGCCTTGCCCCTGTATTAATCTGAGAAGGGGAGTGGTTCGGCGTGTTTCTTCATATGTATCCCGCAATACCTCAATGATGAGTCTGTATGCTTTCTTCTTTTACAACGATCTCCATTAGATACCTTAGAAATACACCTCATCTCATCCGAAGGGTTTCGGTAACATTCTACACATACTTGTGTACCATATTTCGATTTTTTCCTCATACCTTTACCGCATTCTACACATTTATATTTCATCTTAATGATGTTATTGTCTTTATTGAATTTATCAAGTGCCATCATAGCATCAGACAAATCTACATCCCCATCCCCATCTACGTCTAACTTTTGATGTATTTTCTGAATAAGGTTTGGTTTTCTGAAATTAACTATATTGGTTTGAGGTTGCATCATGTGTTGATAATTTTTGGAGGTAAATCCTCCGCCCCTATAATTAGAGGCATTACCGAAAGGAAGCGTATTGGCGGCCCGCTATGATGAATGTTAGCATCAACCCCATAAGTAAAAGCATAGATGCAGTAGGACTCATGTATGGCCCTTTGTATAATAAAATTGTAATAGTGAAAAGCATAAACGATATAATAAATATCATAGTTGCACTTTCAATCATCATCTTATTCGGACTAAGCATCTGTATAGTGGTATCCATGGGATTTAATCCACCATGATATTGAGTTTCGTCATCATTTTGTAATCTTTTTTGTTCTAACATCTTATCACCTCAAAGTAATGCTGCTGCGCCCATTGCCCCATAACCGCCCATTTGGTTTGCTTGATTGCCAATCATGCCTCCTAAGAGGCTACCAAAGAATCCGGGTTGTTGTTGGCTGTTAAACATAGGATTATGGGCTTGAAGCAACATCTGTATTTGTTGTTGATTCATCTGAGTTTGTTGCATACACCCTGTCTGTAAACTTTGCATGGTTAATCTAATGTTTTCAGCAGACATTGAAGTAAGGTTTGAAGGTAATGAAGATGCATCTAAAGTGATTTTACCGTTTTCATCTGTAATGAATGCTACATTAGCAAAGAAATCTTTCATCGCCAAGGTCATCATTTCAGAAAATAAGTCCATTAAAAGCCCCATACTGTTAGTTTGTATAAAGGCCGCAATAGGGTCATTATACTGTAAAAGTCTAGCCGTTGCTTGGACAGGATCATTTGCCATTGCTTGCATCATTGGATTTTGAGCCATTTGTTGCATCATCATAGGATCCATTTGTCCTGACATTCCGTTATTCATCATACCCCCACCCATGCCTGACACGCCACCATAAGTGCTAGGTGCGCCAAACTGTTGTGTAGGTGCTTCATTTGTTTTAGTAAACCAACCCATTTTTATTTCTCCTTAATTATTGCGTTCCCGCCACATTCATGTTAGGGGGGGAAGCCATTGCTTGTGATGCTTGCGGGGGAGTATATGATGGAACACCAATAATGCCCTTCTGTTTCATGTTATCTTGTAATTGCAACGCGCGTAAGTCAAAAGTAACTGTTACTAAATCGGCAACGCCTGTAATTGGATTAGGATGTTGGATTAAAGTAACCCCTTTCTTGTATTTTACATCTTGTTGTACCATTCTAAAAAACGGTTCGTATTTAATTAAAGATTCAGTCGTTGAACGATTTTCTTTTTTATTACGAGTTAAACCCGGTACTCTAAGGAATTTAGTGCCTTTACTTACTGGCCGTGCAAAACCATCATCTGATAATTCTTCTTCGGCCATAATTTGCTTTAAGGTGTGGAATATGTGTAAATGCGCCGGACAAAGGGTACTATTCAACTCATCACCATGATCTCCTTGTGTTCTAGCATGAGGCTTACGACTTGACCCATCTTCATTCATCCAATACAAATCAGCAAGTGATAAACCCGTATCGTCATCTACAATGTGGCTATATGCATTATCTCCTTCTACAAACCGCCTCACATCTACACCGCAACAAGCACATTCAGTAGCACCATTGTAATGGTATATCTTGTAAATACCTAAATTATATCGAGGTGGTTTTAATGCCTTTCTTAACATTTTTATATTCTTCTTCCTTGCTTTACGGGGGTTTTTGGGGTTAGTAGTAAGTTGAATTTCAACAGTAGGAACTACGGTTGTTGATGTATCGCTCTCTAACTGTGAACCCGCGCTTGCTAATTCGGCCTTTTGTTGTGCTTTTAGCATTCCAAAATTAATGCCTGTTGTCGCAGCCAACTGCTGTAATTGTTCATCAGTCAAACCCGCTAGTCGGACATTTGGATTCCATCCCGGTATGAAACTCATAGTTATGACAGGACTGTTAGCCTCTTTAAGATACCGCCATATCAGATGGCTTCAATAAGATTTATCATTACTTTTTCAACATTCAACCCGTGTTGAGCAGATATTGCCTCAACTTTTGCCTGTATTCCTGCTTTTCTTAAATCTCTTAACTGTTGTTTGAAAGGAAAAACTATTGGGTGTTCCCTTTGTAGGTCATGAGTCCAAAGGTATTGGGCTTGAGGACTCCACCATACATCCATTTTATTAATCAAAAAACAAAACATATCCGGCCTGTATCCTTTTTTTGCATTCTTTTTGGCCCTACGGCTTATGTGAGTAGTCCTATCTTTGTTTGTGATATTATCTACTAGATACTGTAAAGAAGCAACCGCTTCGTTTCTAAAATTAGGATGAGTTAAAACTCTATGATCTACCATGAAAAAGATAATGTTTACTTCTCTTGAGAACATATCTTCAATCCATAAATTCTTGTATTGTGTTTGCCCACCCAAATCTGCACTTGAAACTGGATGCCTTTCACGTTTGTATTTTATTTGTTTCCTGTGCGCGTGAGGTAATTTGTATTGACCATTTACCAACTGATGACTTGTACGAAATTCAAGAGGTATAGGTTCAATGTCGCCCGGAACAGTAAGATATTGATCTAAAGTAGTCTTACCAGTCATACTTGGACCGTAAACTCCAATTTTGAAAGGCTTGAGTGTTCTGTATATCTTTTTGATAGCATTTACTGATGCAAGAAGAATATGACCTGCAAGTACCGTGCTACTCAAGGAGCATCAACTCCTGTTTGCTATGTACTCCCAAACTTCTACGGGGCTTATGTTCCCAAGGTTGTCTAGTAAAAATAATGAGAAAAAAGTGAGTAATACCCCGCCCACTAATGCGACCATCGTCCGAACCCATCCGGCAAGCCGTTCCATCCTACGTTCATAGGCGTTTTCCGCAAGTATCTGCGACATGGCCTCAGTTTGCCTTTCTTGCTTAGTGCTAAACGGCCAAACCAAACGCTGCACACCCCTTATTGTTTCTCATCGTTAGTGCCGTCATTAGGGATTCCAAATAATTGTTGCCCCGTAACTTGTTGATATTGAGTTTCGTAGTCCGAATACATCTGTTCTCTTTGCATTCTTCTAGTTGCAATCTGCATTTGATTACGCATCCATTTGTCATATCTTGAACCTTGTTGGAACTCGGCTCTCATAGAAAGGGTGTCTTTTATCCCCCCGACTTGGAATAGAACCATTGATATACAAAGGAAACCGAAGGTAATGAGGCCGTATTGTAGGCCCATCTCACCGGGGGAGGCAGTAGGTAAATACCAATCTAGGTGAGATACGGTTACTGCTACCCCTGTAAGTAGCGATTGCCATAGAAGCATAGCAATCAGATTTATGTCAATTCGTTGGCTATCGTTAGCCCACGGGGGTGCGCCCCCCATAGGTGGTGGTGTTTGCATGGTCATTTTATTTTCCCTCACTCTCTAAATGGCGGAAATACATTTCAATAGCATGATTTAGGTATGAGGATTTAGATTCTCTACCTCTTTTTGACTCCATCAAATGCCATAGATCATCTCGCAAGATAATCGAAACGTGCTTCCCCATAGTCCATTGTGATATATGTTAGGGTTATTACGGTTGTCATGACTGACGGTTGTTAAGAGCGATTTATTGTCTAAATCTAAATTGTTCGGGTATTGTGGGTACAGGTGTTGGATTCTGTTTGCTCGATCTAATTTTTTCGCTATTATCCATTGCTTGAATTACTGCTTCCATTTCTTCTCTTGTATGGTCGGGCCTTATTTCTTTATCCCCATGTCCTGTGTAGTCAATCCACGGTATAGATGAATCCCAACAAGCATCACAATTCCAATGTTCACAAGTATTTTCTGTTCCTGATTTTCCTGCGGCGGGGCAAACATAAACCTCGTCTTTACCTAAATGTGATGCATTTACAGAAGTAGAGGTGATTCTTGGGTGCGTTTGAGTTAATCTATTTATTCTTGAATCTTCTTTTGGATGCTGTTTTTGCATTGTAGTTGATAATCTAACAGTAACATTTGAGGGTATTGCCTCTTCTCTTGTTTCACGAGGATGTGCTTTAAGATATTCTTCTAATTGATGCGCTTCTCTTGTTGCTAACCAAAATTGAGTATCAGGATTTGCTCTTGCTACATCCATTTTTATTGCAAAATGATGTGCATTTTGTGTATCCCCTGATGAATTGAAACGAAATCGTTTATCGGGATGTTGTGCTATTTGATACGATAATGCTGCTGCATATTGATGGGGATTTGCTAATCCCAACATATTTCTCCAATAATGTTGTTGTGCAGAATTTCCCCTCATTTTAGAACCTGATTTATCAACATAACAATGACGACAAGTAGAGCCTTCTACATTACGAAGGTGTTTACCAACAGGACAGGCCGCAGTAGGAAGATCTTCACTAGCCCCCCACATTTTTGTGGTTTGACTTAACCCATGATGATTATTTTTAGTAGCCCCTTTTATATTGCTTTCTCTAATGAAATTATTTACTGCTTTTGAACTACGAGCAGGTTGCCCCGTTTGACTGTGATATATTGACTCCATTATGTGTTTTCCATCAGGGCGTAAATCAACACCTCCCGTTATTGGATAACTTTTCAATCCTTCACGCACTTCTTTTATGGCATTGTCATAAATAGGTTCTAAATCCCCATAACGTGCAACCATATTGTTTGAAAACTCATCATCTTCTTTTCCTCTTTGGTTTTCTACTCCTTTAGAACTAGCCTGTAAATCAGATGTATTTACCATTGCCGACCTAACATCTGCAATACTTTTTACGACTTCATCAAGTATATCTCCAATCATGCTATTATGCATAGGGCCGCCGCAATGATTACAATACAAATGTGCATTATCATTGTGAAATCGAGCATTGTGAGGTACTGAACCAACGGTCATTTGTATCCCCCCTTACCATGAACTTCATACGAATCGCAAGAAGGACATTTACGTTCAAGCCTTCCGGTTGAACTTCTTTGGGTAAATGTTCTCAAATCACCCTCTAAACCACACCCATAACATTCATCTATCTTACCATCCAAACCAACCATCTCAAGAACGGATTCAATAGTATCAACAACAGGTGAGTTAAATGAGTCATTATCAACAAACTCATCATCATTCATTTCAGAATCGGGGTTATTCCGTTGAAGATTCCTATATATTGAAAGTATTTTCAACTGCTCACTAAATGGCACTTGTAAAAAATCATCATCAACAGGCCACCTGTTTTCTCTAAGCCATTTCCTAAAATCTCTATCTTGTCTAACAAAACTATGCCCTTGATGTTGATAAACAAGGGGATCATCTTCTATTCCTTTGACTAAACCCCACGCTCGGTCAAATGCGGTCATTCTAAATCCCTCAATTGGGTATCTTTCAATCCCTCTTTATCAATCAAATTATTTATATGTCCAACTGCAAATTCAGGAGTCATAAATCCAAAATACTTTTTTCCTTTATTTGCTGCATTTATGAAGCCCTCTATAAATTGCATATAAAATGCAGCCTCTTCTTGCCCTTCTTTTGATAACTTGTCGTGAAAATTATTCATATAATACCGAAGAAATCTCGTCATTTCATCTTTATCGAATGTATCAGAAGGATGCCATTCGGCTTCTTTGACTAAACCCCACGCTCGGTCAAAGGCTTCGCCCATAATCTCCGTTCATGTCAATCCTTGATAAGTGTAGGGAAAGGGTGGGGTGAATGATGATGAGTCAAAAGATGTTCAAACCGAGCCATGCCAATGACGGTAAGTACGTCCTTCCCCTACAATCTTTGCAAACGGGGCAATCGTTAATCAATCATTCTTGAATTAACTTAGAAAATACCCATGCAAAAGGGTATATCATAATGATTATTGCTAACACAAAAAAGAGTGTTACTAACTCTTTGTATGGTTCTATCTTTTCAGAATCACCAATCATCAGGTCGTGTGATCCGCATTTTAGGTTTAGGTTTTGCGTTTTCCCGTCTTGCTCTACTCAAAGCATCTGCTAGAACATCTCTTTTTGGGCCGGTTGCTCTCCATGAGTTGTCTAACGCTGTATGCATTCCTTCATGAGTTAATTTATCGCGAGCCGCCATGTGGTCTGCATCTGACGGTACAGGTGGATTATCTTTCATTTCTTGTCGTATTTTATCATTGCGAGCATTTAGCCTATCAATATCTTCTTGACTCCATGTTGCATTCGGTTTGAAACTTGTATCCCAATCTGCTGCTTTATCTATTCGATTGTAAATTGATTGGACTTTTTTATTTGTATTTTGCATTTCACAAATTTCAGAACAGTATTCGCTGTTTGGAGTGCCGTGGGCTAGACCGCACCCTTTGCATTCATCAATAGGTGCTGCTTTAGCGATACCCCAAGCCGATTCAAAACTATCCTTGCTTCTGTTTAGGTCTTGCCAATCAGGATGGAATTTAGAATGGAAATGAGGAGATTCGTTTTGACCCAACATTTTTCCTCTATTATCACCAAAGAAAGGCTGTTCACTCAACTTTCGGTCTAATTCATTTTGGTCGTTTCTTATTGATGCTTCTTCTAATTGTCTAAGTGCTTCTTCTTCTGCTTCTTCTTCCATACGTTCTTTTTGTTCATCATCGTAATCTTCAACTATTTTAGATGCACATTCAGGGCAATGTGCGCCGCTTTGACTCATTACATCATTGTATGCGGGATGTATATCATCATCCATATCGCCCCGATAACCGGGATAACCGTATTCCTCATTTGTCATACATTCCTCGCAAATGTCTTTACCGCATACTTCACAACCATATTGATTACCATTAGGGATTGGAGTTTCGCAATCACCGCATTCAGGATCATCATCATACTTAGCAACATCCCAAGCCTTGTCGAATGCGGTCATCTTAATCACCATTTATCCGCCTTGAGGTCATTACATTTCTTACAATTAACATTATCACAACCACCACTACAAGAAACGCATCCATTTTTATTGCAATAACTCCAATCCTTTTCAGCAGAATTATCTTCACAATTAGATGTAGCACAATTCGCAACAGGAAATGTAGGACTGCCCTTTACGATACCCCAAGCCTTGTCTAAACTATCACA
>Ga0209337_1003656_pt1 | contig 10813 bp, 20 predicted proteins | sample LinPmetageLP53_FD_184044 | JGI IMG/M metagenome (GOLD analysis project Ga0209337, IMG submission 184044) | Marine viral communities from the Pacific Ocean - LP-53 (SPAdes) (version 2) | ecosystem: Environmental > Aquatic > Marine > Oceanic | place: Pacific Ocean | collected 2010-02-08 | reverse complement strand
TGGAAAGAGTTTATATTAGATGACAAATTCTACAAGATAATTGGGTTGATTAAAAACAATAAGGAGAATCCGTTGGTTGTTTTAACTGAAGACAATGAAAGGAATAAGATGCCACATACATATGCCATTGAATACTTCTTAGCAAACCCGGTTAAACCTAACCTCACTGTTATTTGCAGCAATAATTAAGGAAAGATCATGACATATTTATCAATTATAAATTTATTTATTGCTTTTTTTATATGCCTTTCTCCAGCTATCATTCCTTTGATTGCACTAAGAAAAAAAATACATCTATATCCCACAGGAATGGCCGTTTGCTGGACTATGTTTGTAATAATATTGTTCTTTACTTTCTTCCTGTAAAATATATCTCTAGCGTAAGACCATTGTTACTAAACACTAAAGGCTCCTTTTATAGGAGCCTTATCTTTACCAAACTATAACGTCATAAGATAGTACAAACTCAGTACCATATTTTTATACATATGTCAATACTACAAGATCATTTATGATTAGAGTTATAGAAATATTTTAATTCTATAACTCTTTATAACAACAGAAGCGTCAATGAAATTGCTGTTGTATATTTTCTTTGCCAAGTCTAAAGGATCTATATCTAATTCAGACCAGAATATTTTCTCACCTATGTTGTGCTGTTTAGTATGATGTTCCCGGCACAAAGGTAGAACCCTGTCATCAGGAGGTTTTATACCTGTGCCATTGAAACCTATTCTTATATGAGCAGCATCACAAGGGGATTTAAAACACACAACACAAGGGAGCTTCCTGATTACTTTTAACCAAGAAGCATCCCTTAGTGGTTTGTTTTTTAAGAGAATTTTTCTATTCCAATTACTTCATAGACTTCATTAAGCAAAACATTCTTCTCCATCCCCGGCCACAATCCTTTAGGGCTAATGATAAAGTCTATAGCTCTATCAAGGAAAGCATTAAAGCTTTCTTGATCGCTCATCTTAAATGAAATGCTTTTTGGAAACTTTATTACCTCACCATCTTTCATCATAAAGGATTGGACATGACCGCTTTTTAATTTAATATAATTAGAAAGATCCTCACTAGACTCAAACATATCTTGATTTTCAAGAACAAGATTTATCAAACCCCAATACATTCTATGTTGAGTAATACTTCTCTTGTTTCTTTTCTTTACACTTAGGATAGTATCAATTTCCATATCATTTATTAATGATTGATCTTCAGAATCAAGGGCTGAAACAATCTTAATTGTTTTATTGTTAACCTCTAACTCTATTACCTTTCCAAAAATTTCTTTAGACATCGTTCCACCAAACCTCCTTTATTGGGGTTGATTTTTTCTTCGGGATATCTACAGGTGGTATATCAAAATTAAAATCTCTATAAACCCCAGTAGATTTTTCGTAACTCAATACACTCATTCCAATTTTGCCAACCCATTTAAATCTACACTTCCATACATGGATCTCAGTGCTACCTTCAGTGTCAGGAACCCTATGTACAGACACACCAATATCTGCCTTCGCAAACCATGCTGCACTACCACTTATATCATACCCTTTAGGTACAGGGAAGTTGCCACCCTCTCGCATCATCTTGGCAGGGTGTGCCACAAACCAGACATGAATTTGATTTGCCTTTGCAAACAACCTAACCTGAGTAAGCATATGAGATATTGCATCTGTCTCTGTAGATTCCCTTGATATCTGTATGAAATTATAAGGATCTATTACAAGACCCCTACATCCATACTTTAGTATGGCAGCTTTTGTTCTCTCTAGAATGGATGTTATTGTGGATGGCTCCCCATCATTCTGATCTACAAAAAGAAAATGATCTTTAACCCATAACCTTGCTTCATTCATCTCTTCCTTACTCATCTTTGTTGTAGGCCCATCAAAGAAAGGTTTTCTAGATCTCTTCTCCATCAGCTTAACAATATGAGTAGGGGGATCATTCTCAAAAGAACAGATAGCAAACTTCCAATCAGATTGCTCTGCAAGATTCACCATTAACTGATCAACAAACTCTGACTTACCACTACTAGGGTGTCCAGTTACTATACTGAGTTGACCAGGTGCTATAGTAAAGAGATCGTCAACCTGCTCAAAACCAGTAGACTCTCCTTGTGCAGTACCGTTTTTGTATAGATCATCTATCTTATCTTCATAATGTAGAACATCATAAAGGCCGTTGATAGGCCAGTCTATAGAGTTACCAATAATCTCTTTTAATTTAGCAGATCCATGCTGGAGAAGAACATCATTAGCATCCTTACAATTCTCAGGCCACTCTATCTTTGCACACTTCTCTCCTCCGACACGCCTTGCTATCTCTTGTGCTAGAGCCATTCCGGGTGAATCATTATCTGACGCTATGATTATTCTTTTTGCTTTTGATAAAACATCTTTTGCTTTCCACAGATACTGAAACTTTCTATCTTCAGATGGATCTACTGTGTTGTTGGAAACCTTTTGAGGTGCGCCATTAGGTACAGATAATACATTCTTGTATCCAGCTTCATAAACACTAAGAGCATCTATCTCACCTTCAACAATACATATCTCTTCTGCATCCTTATCTATGTTATCTATGTTAAAAAATGTCTGCGCTCCACCAACACCCTCTTGTGTGATAGCTTTGTCAGATACACAGCGATACTTTACTGCGTACATCTCCCCATTGTTCATGTAAGGAAAACCTACAGCAGGTTTCTCTGATCCAATGTTATGAAAATACTTGTCAGCTTGGAAGACACCAAAATGCTTAATGGTTTCCTCACTAATACCCCGGTCTTTTAGATATTCAAAAGAGTTGTTATCAGAAACATCAACTTTGATTGGCCTTATGGGTTCTATGTATTTGTTTTGAGAATCCTGTGAGTTAAATGATGCCCCATTAACTCCACAATGGTGGCAGTTAAAGACATACTTATCATTAAGTTTTGATACAGCCATAGTTTTCTCATGGCTTTTCTTTCTCTGATTAGAACAGACTGGACATTGCACACGCACATGAGCATTGTTACTTTTGTCTGCTAAAAAACGCACCGATTCCTTGACTTCATTTGTCACCTGTGATGTATTCATTATGTAGTGTCCTTTTAAATGCTTCAACAAGAGGTGTGTTTGTTTCCAATAGACTAGCGCACCTCTTCCCTACAGATATTATTGATCGAGGATTGGTTTTATCTAACCCCCAATAAAAATGTTGCTCCTTAACTTGCCTATCATTCTTGTATATATACCCTTCCATTGCATCAAGAATCACTGATGCATCAAGATCAGGTCTACGTGAAGAATAATATATCTGTATGTAAACAACGAGATCCCCTTCTAAAAGTTCCTCAAGTTGAGGGACTTGACTCTTGAATAAGACTAGGTAGTTCCTAGCCTTATCACTCTTAATAAACGCTGGTCTGTTACCAAACCTTACTAACTTTCTTGAGTTAGCCTTAGATGCTGGCTCCCCCAATATCGTGAATGTAACATTGTTATCTGTCATTGACAATAGAAACCTATATATGTTAAGTATTATTAATAGGGAGAATGAAATGAAATTAACGAACCATAATAATATAAATCCTGTCTTTGAGGAAGTCTACAACAAAGATAGTTATGATAGTGGTGAATGTGATATCAGTGTCACTCAAATGATAGACAGCCCACAGATTAGAATCTTAGGTGAAAAACATAAGGGTGACCTAACAAGAGATTTGAACTCTGTAATCCCGGCTATGCTAGGCACGATGATTCATGAGCAGCTTTCTGTTGTTGACCTTCCTTACCCTAATCTTAAAGAGCAAAGGTTCTTTATGGAGTTAGGTGGATGGATGGTGTCTGGTTGCCCGGACATTATCTCATTGATAAATGGAAGATATATCATAGGTGATTACAAGTTTACTGGTGAGTATGCTGTAAGGAACATTAAGTCTGACTGGGAGAAACAGTTAAATGTTTATGCTTACCTTACCAAGCACGGTAAGACATCTGATGGTAAAACATTTTCAGATATCACTAAAGGTTCTTGGGGAGATGTGCCATTTAAAACTGTAACTAAGCTTAACATTACAGCTATCATTAGGGATTGGAAGCAGCGTGAAGCAAACAGGAATAAAGAATACCCTCAGTCCTGGGTTGTAGATATTCCTATACGGCTTTGGCCTGAACCTGAACAAAGAGAATACATTAAAGAAAGAATATCTATTCATCAAGAAGCTCAACAAATGTTTGATGAGTTAAATATGACACCTCATTGTACTGAATCTGAAAGGTGGATGAGTGGTCATGTCTATGCAGTCATGAAGGCTGGAAAGAAACGTGCAGAAAAATTGTTTTCTGATCGTTATCAAGCGGAGCAATACTGCTCGAAAGTAAAGGGAGGTTATGTGGAAGATAGAGTACCTGAGTCCACTCGCTGTCAGAACTACTGTAGTGTGAGTGATTATTGTGAACAATGGTTTAGGAGAAAACAATGAGTTTGAATCCAGATAATGAAATACAAAATAGTATCCTTAATGTGTACAAGGATATTGCAAATTTAGAAGATAGAAATAAAGTTAATATAAAGGGAAAACTTTATACTACTGTAGCTACAAGGGTTGAGATTTTTAGAAGGCATATGGGAACCCTAGCCTCAATCACTACTAACATTGTATCTATTGATGATCACAAAGTTGTGGTGAAAGCTGAAATATCTGTCAATGACAAAGTGATATCATCGGATTACGCAGAAGAATACAGGGGAGATGGGTATATAAACAAGACCTCTGCTCTTGAGAACTGTTGTACCAGTGCTATAGGAAGAGCATTGGCTGCACTAGGTGTAATTGGTGGAGAGTATGCTACCTCTAATGAGGTTGATAATGCTATCAATAATAAAGCACCAGCTACAGTTAAGAAGGTAGCTAAGAATAAAGATTCTTCTACAGAAGAATTACTATCTGATGAAGATCAAAAGAAACTTGAGAAAGCTATCACTGATTTTACACCAGTGATTAGTGAGAGAAATAGAATCGTTAACAACGTAAAAGAACTGAACGATTACTTGATTGGGAAGAAAGAAAGTAGGGATGTTATTAAAAATCTAGACCCTCACACGTATGAGGTAATCTCAGAAAAAATAACAGCAATTAGAAAACAGTTTAAATCAGAACAAGGATCTTAGTATGGAAAAGAAATTTGACAACACAAATAAAGGGGTACTCTTTGCTAATAAATTTAGTGATGGAGACAATCCTAACAGGCCAAATCTTAGTGGCACTTTAGAATTAGGGGTTGATGTTCTTCATGATCTTAGTGAGAAGTATAAAAACAAAGAGCCTTTAGTTATAGATGTTTCTGCTTGGAAAAAAGCAGCAAAGAATAGTGGTCAGAATTATCTGTCTTTATCTATTAGAAAACATCAAGACAAACAATCTTTCCAAAAGAAAGAAGCCCCACAAGAATCATCTTTCGATGATGATATACCATTTTAGGAGAACATAATGGCTGGTATTAATAGAGTAGCGAAACTAAAACAAAACACTAAGAACTTTTCAGTTCTTATTAATCAAGATGATTACGATACGCTTTATGCTATGGGTCAAGAAACAGGCCATTCAATAGGGCATATGATTAGGGAGTCAGCTACAGCTAGATCAAGGGGAGAGACATACGAAAAAGGTATTAAGAAAGTATTAGATCTTGTGTCTTCATCCTCCCTCATAAAGGGAGATGATCTTCCTGATGGTCAGAAATATTCTGAATATGTGGCTGATCGTATAGCGAAACTAGTTAAAGTTAAATCTAGCATATAAAATAAAGTCCCTTTAGCGGCCTGGGGGAAACAGGGCGCACCGATTGGAGTTAGAACCCATGATTGAACTAAAAGAAAAGATAGAAGCACTGGCAAAAAAATCTACAGAAACAACCAAGCCGGGTGACGCTATGCATTTAGCACAGGCCGCTTTAAATTTGGCGCAAGCCTTTGCCACTATTAAGTCTGTAAAGGAATAGGCTTTACAAACCCCGGCCTTAGAGGGTCGGGGTTAATTCACAACACTACAACATATACCCTATTATAGTTCCTGAGATGAACCCTACTATAGTAAACCCGGCACAGACATACGGCATTTGATCTATTGCAAAAGATAAGTTGTTCCTTCTTTCGTTTGCCCATTTCTCTAGACGCTCGTCAATATCTGTCTTACTTAAAATCTGTTCTATTTTTTTCTTAACAGCCATTATATTTTTCCTGTTTATTTTTTAAAAAATTTCGCTGCACTTCTCACTCCGAAACTTGCAGCCACAATAACACCAAGGCTTGCAGTGTACCAGGTCGGAGCTTTATCTAAAGCTTCAAACCCTTTCATTACAATCTCAACCCCTCTCTCTCCTGTAAATGAGAGTATTAATGGTATCGACCAGAGTCCTAGTATCCATTCATCTTTCCAAGAATCTTTACTGGCTTCTGCCATCGTTTGATCCCAGTCTATCTCTCCTGTTGCCATCTTTGTCTTACGTTTTTCAATAGCAACCTTTAATTCACCTGCTGCTTTTGTTTGTTCTACCTTATTTTGTAGGTAGCTTGTTGCTATGCCACCGACTGCTGATACTATACTTCCAAAGATCATGTCCAAGACTCCTTCTTTCCACCATAGTAAGGTCTAGCGTGACCCTCTGTTATCAACACATCACACACATCACGCCCATCTTCTAATATAGGTCTGCCTAATATCCTACCAAACTTTCCTTTCCCATCTTTATATGTGTTCATAATAAATTTTTTTGGGAGGAGTTCTTTGGCCCTGGCTTTTGCAGCCAACCCCAAAGCTTTCTCTTCAAGGTTTCGAGTACGAGATTCGGGAGTATCAATACCATGAAACCTAATATACTGATTGTGAAGATATACACCGAAACCAAGGTCAATATCAACAACACTGGTATCAGCATCAACCACCCGTACAAGTTTGCAACGATAACTGTAAATGTTTTCATCCATATTAAATCCTATTGGGCTACACGACCAGAGACTGAGCGTACAAACTCTTGTACCCCTGCCACAATATGTAGTCTATTGCCTGTAGCTGCTGTTGCTTTTAAAATCTCTCCTGGCTGAAGGACTAGATCTCTTGTTAGTAATTCGACAGTGCCGTTAGCTCCTACTGCCGTTACTTTAAACAAACTAAACACATCAGATCCATTTGTTAGTGTGAGAGTAAGAGTGTCTGCGTTGCCAGAATCCTCAGACACAAGGATAGAATTGATAACAACAAAAGAAGCTGTGGCAGGTGCAGTGTACAATACAGTAACCCCTGTGCCTGTCAGATCTAGCTTTGCATTAATAACACGCTGTATATATTGAGGATAACTATCTATAAACATTAACCGAACCTATGCTTCTGAGACTTCGGAGGAGATTTCTTTCTTGCACTTGGACCACCCCAGAATACCTTGTTCGCCCAGTATGCTGCTGATGTCTTACCCTTCTTAATATTCTTTCCATGCCGGGCTTTGAAAGACTTCCTGGCTTCAGGACTGTAGTTATGTCCCATACCTTTAGCACCAAAGCGTATAACCTTAACCTTACTACCATCTCGTACAGCGACAACAGCCTTCTTACTCTTATGTGATGGTGTCATCTTAGGTTTGTTCAAACCTTTAAGACCTACCTTCTTTAGTCTATTCTTTTCTGAATCTGTTAAACTCATGCCCTATACTTCCTAGTTTTCTTGGCAATCTTCTTAGGTTGCTTAGAAACCTGCTTACCCTTCTTGGTATCTTTCTTTTTCTTCCTAGTCGTAGCAGCGTATTCAGCCTTGCTGAGAGACTTTATAGCCTTCTCAGGTAGGTAGCGTTCACCAGTAGCCTTCTTGCCCTGTGTGGAGGGTTTTCCAGACTTGGTTCTCCACTTCTGCTCAGTCCACTTATCAAGACTTTTTTGTGACTTTCTTTTTGCCACTTGGTTTTCCTTTTAAATTTTTCTGTACAGATAAAGAAAGCTCGTCTTTATGAAAGAGTCTCTTGCTGTTTGCTGTATGTGTTGCGCCTGAATGTAACTTTCCATTAGGCATTTTATGAAAACCACCCTTGTGTTCTTTACCATCTTTAAAGTAATGCGGTACACCTTTAGCCACGATATCCACCTCCTGCTTTCTTATATTGTTGTGCTAACATCTGGGCTTTACGAGCAGACCATTGCCCTGATTTGCCACCCTTAGTTCCTGATTTAATTTTACTAAACAATCTTTTTCTCATTGCAGGTTTAGTATAATTACCTGCCTCATTTACCTTACTCTTAGCTTTCTTTTTAACAGCCATTACTTCTTCCTATTAGAAGTGAAACCAAAGTATGCACCCACAACCCCACTCATTGCAAGGTATTGCGTCATAATAATACTCTCAGCTTCAGCCATTCGAGCAGGATAAAGAAGAGTAGCTATAGTCGTTGCCAGCATAGCAAGTAATAAACACCAGCACATATATCTTCGATTAGACTGATAGACTTCTTTGTCAGGTATATTCTCATTCATTTAAAATACTCTAACTTTCCATCTAAGTTTATCTTATTGAGTTCATCTCTAATTCTTTTAGTTTGCTCTTCTATTATCTTCTCTTGATCAAGCAACTTTTCTTTTTGCTTCCTAGCTTGTTTTATTATTTTCTCAACATCAGACATTATAATTAATTATGCTCCTTGTGATGTAGCATATGCATTAAGCAGATCGTAAATTCTCTTTGCTGATGGTGCGTATACACCTCCAGACTCAGATCTTTCTAGCTGTCTTGTAGCTTCCTCCCTAATCTCTTGAGGAGGTTTGTTAATGTACTGTCTTATTAAAGCACTTTCAAATTCCCTAAATCTAGGACTGTCTGCAAAAGCACTATCTCCACCTTCAAAGGCTGCTGCTTCTTTTGTAAACTGCTGTGTTAAGTTTACATTATCATCTCCAAAAGACGCAAGATCTACAGTCCCGTCAGAAGCAGATGTGTTCACATCAGGTTCTCCTGTATCTGTAGTCTCTTCAGTTGTTTCTTCTTCAGCTTGAGCCGGGTCATAGCCTGTCAACTGAGTAACATCAAAACTTGATGGGAGTGACACCCCTCCTTCTGGGAAAAAAGCTGACATCTCTTGGCTGGTTGGCATATAATTATATGAACCATCCGGGTTTCGAACTAACCCCTCAACTCCGAAAAGACTACCACCCTTTACCGAAGCTATATCAGCTATTTCTTGTGCCGTCTTACCTGTATCTTGACCTCCTGTAGTAGCGGTACTTGACGTACCTGTAGGAGCATTATCAATGGAACCCAAGCCATAATCATAAGCCCCAGGTGATGTACTGTAGAGAGGAGGACTATTGTATCTCCTTGTATAATAATTAGGAACATTGGCAAACATAGAACTCGCAAATTGATTAGGCGCATTATTAAATTGATTGGACATACCACCAAGACCATACGCCATCATAGGGTTAGATTGATTACCGTATCCCATCCTAGAATTGTATTGATTACCGTATCCCCCTTGAGGGCTATACTGATTCCTATACGCCATCATTGGGTTAGTATAAGGTTGTGATTGATATGTATTGTAGTTGGGTCTAAAAGAAGGTGCAGATAAATAACTCTCTTGTCTTCTCGGAGCTTGTTGAAGAGAATTAATTCTTCTTTGGATAGCGTTTGTTATCCTCCCGGCAGAAGGAGAATAAATGCTACCACTAGCGGCACGATCTCTCTGTGTTAACAAGTCTCTTTCTAATCTATCTCTATCATCTAAAGTAGATATTTGATCTACTAAAACATTCTCAAAATCTTTGAACTGATCTGATCCAATAAACTCTCTTTCAGTTCCACCCATTCCTCTATACGCACGATAGATATCTCCATAACCTCTATTAGTGGCATCAAGGTCAGCAGCAGTCGTACCCATAGGGCGTGTTGATGATGAATAAAAAGGTTGTTGGAATCTACCTCCTCCATAGTTAGGTTGCTGTCCAGAAGAAACTCCATATCTAGACATACCGAAATTACCTGGGCCTCCAGAAAACTGAGAGATCCCGTAATTCTGTGGTCGCATATACCTTGATGCAGCATTCCTTATGAAGTCAAGGTTAATAGGAGAATAAGTATTTCCACCTGAATAAGGAGCAACCCCTCCTGTTGTAGCAGAATTTGTCACAGTGCTGTCTGTCGATGTATCACCTACTATTATAGGGTTTGTTTGTGGAGGAGGAGTTACAGTAGCTCCTGTGTTAGTGATCATAGCTTGGGCTTCTGGTGTTAGGTTTGGAGTTGTTCCTATCCCACTAGGTGTTTCTACTGCAAAATTACCAGTGTTTGTATTAAAGTTAATAGGTTGACCTGACAATCCACCACCAGTTTGAAACCCACCTTGGTTTATTGGGTAAGATTGATTACCTTGTCCGTAATTCTGCCCGAAATAATTCTGCCCGAAATTTCCACCACCAGCCATAATATTATCCTATATATTCTTCGCCAGTTTCCATCATCTCTGATAAACGACTAGCTCTGTTACCCACCTGTTCTGCCCACTTACTATCAAGCATCTCAACAGCAGCACTTCTCCACGCCCCGGCTTCAATTGCTTTAAGCATATTAACAAACTTCTTTAGTCTTGGCATCCCTAAATTAAACATCATATCTATAAGAACTCTTTTCCTTATATCATCTAAATCATCGTACCAATCAAAGGTTTGTTCTAATTCCTTAACGCATATATCTATATCATTACTAAGGAGATAGTCTACCTCATCATCAGACAGACCCCTATCCTCTAGGTTTCTACCCACACCAACAGTCTTAATGCCTTC
>Ga0209337_1003654_pt1 | contig 10818 bp, 5 predicted proteins | sample LinPmetageLP53_FD_184044 | JGI IMG/M metagenome (GOLD analysis project Ga0209337, IMG submission 184044) | Marine viral communities from the Pacific Ocean - LP-53 (SPAdes) (version 2) | ecosystem: Environmental > Aquatic > Marine > Oceanic | place: Pacific Ocean | collected 2010-02-08 | reverse complement strand
GAAGTTCCTAACAAAGCCATATCAGCTACAACTGCACTTGTCCCTAGCAATCCCATAGCAGTAACGTTAGCTGAAGTTCCAAGCAATCCTATTTCTGAAGTAACATCATTTAATGCACTTAATCCTGTGCTAGTTATCGTTGTTTCTAAATTACCATCAGAATCAAATGAAGCCACCTTAGATGCCCTCGTTGTTTTAGCTGGTAATGTTACAGTAGCAGATACAGTATCAGTATCTAGTAATTTGACACTACGATCAGTCTGCTGTTGTGTGTCAGCGACCATGCTGATGATAGTGTCTAGCTGTGTGTTAAGTGTAGTAATATCAAAAGCACCAGATGGTGTAAAATCTGTTGTTCTCTCTACTGCTATATCTCTTACTATAACAACGATATCATCTGCCGCTAATCCAGCACCAAAAGTAACTGTACCACCAGCACCAAATTCATAAGCATCATCAGAAGAAGAAGCTGTACCAGTAATTTTATAAGTAACATTATTGCTAGGACTAGCATTATAAGTCATTAATGTGCCATTTTTATACACCTTTACATCTGTAACAGCAAAGAATTCAAAGCCTATAGTAAAAGCTGTTTGGCTAGATGTAGCTGTATAAGAATTACGTGGTGTATTTTTCGCACTAACTATCGTCATTACATTTCCTCTGGTTTAAAAACATTTGCACCTGAATTATATATACTCTTAAACAAACTATTTGTCCATATCAATGTATTATATGGTATGATTCTTCTTATAGTAGCGGCTCTATCATCATATGTTTGATCTGTTGCAAAAGCATGTATCAGGTCTATTGGAATACTTGGTCCAGCACCAGCAACCCCACCGATAGCATCACCAACATTAGGATCACCAAACAAAGGATTAACACCTACAGCTGGTCTTAGTCCTAGAGGATAACCCATAGATCCAGACATAGTTTCTAAAATTAAATTTAAATCAGTAAAAATTGTTAAAGCACCAGATTGTTCTACTGCACGTAGTATTTTTTCTTCAATCGGTTTACTTTCCCAATATCTAGGATTTTTCATATAGTCAGCAAACATACCTAGTGATACCATTGCAACTAACCCACTCATAAAAGCTTGTTCTCTATCAGATAAACCACTCTGTAATAACTTTCGATTAGCCGCAAAACTCCATGCCATAAATTGGAAAGGCAATCCTAAATAAGCATTACTAATTTTTGCACCACGGGCTGTTCTTTGATACCCTAAACCTCTAAAAAGTTTATTATCAAAAGCATTTACTTTTTTGGGATCTGTAATACTAATTACCCCATCCATCATTGTAGGTCTATCTGCAATTCCCGGTGTAATAATAGTTCTTTCAACGTCAGCATAAACTGCATTTTTTAATGCACGACTTGCATTAGCTCCACCAGTTCTAGCTCCCCACATATTAGTATTACCAGTTAATAATCCATTATAATTTTCAATAGGCATACGTGCAATTACATTAGCTGTTTTATTGTCAATTCCATAAGACATTAATCTATCTATGCCTTTTTTATCTAGTGTTCCTTTAGACCATTTAATAGAATCTTCTAATGTCCTATGTACAGAAACAACACTTGTAAGTTCTTTCATCATTTGTGTCCAAGGAGCTAATCCATTTAATATATAGAAAGGACCTTGTGCATTATTAAAAACGTCCGCAACACGATCAAAGATAGCATTTAATTTACCATTACCTTTTCCTACAAAACCACCTTCTTCAATTACTCTGCGTCTAGCATTACCAAGTACTAAATCTGTTGCCGCACCCATATAATTTTTTACATTTTGACTTGCTTTTGCATACCCCTCTGTATTTGTTGCCCATTGTTTTAATCCATCTTTATAAGTTTTATCAAAGCCATGAACCATAATTGGTCTTGCCGCATCTACTGTAGCAGATAACACTACTTTACCCATAAAAGCTAAAGATGCCCAATCTCTTAAGAAAGCGGCTGTTCTCCTACTTAATGATGTAGGATCTTGCAAAGAAATAGAACCAAACATTTTATCTCTTTCATCTTCAATAGTTTGTAATACACTATTAATTTTATCAACATCTTTTGATGTCTTTAATTCTGTCATAATCATTTTATGTTCTACATCTATAAGCTCTCTTTCCATTAAATGATCGCCAAACTTCTTTTTAATTTCTACTCCTGTACCAACTCTTTGTATATAAATACGTTTTATATAATCTATGTCTGTTTCAATAAAATCTAATACTTTTTTATTAGGTATATCAAATGATCTTGACATCAATGCATTACCACCAACAGTTATACTGCCATTTTTTCTTTTACCTAATCCAGTTATTCCTTCTGGATCTAATGAATCTTTATCAATAATATTGTCATAAGCTTTTCGTGCGGCTTTTTTATTATATTCTGGTGTTTGTTTTTGATAGAAAGGTTTACTAGCTATCCATTCTTCAAATAATTCTAATGCTTCTTCTGGACTTTTAAAAAGTTTATCTCTTCTCCACAACCTCATGCCATATTCATTGTTGCCTATAGCTAGTGAAGTTGACAAATTATCATCTGCAGCTAATCCTTTTATAGCATTTTGTTTTTCAGAAATAGAATCATCTAAACTTCTAATTAGAGCTGTGTGTCTTTCTATTTGTAATTTGCTTTTGTTACGTAATGCATTATATTCTTGCCTAATTCTTATTTTTGTTGCCTTTAAATTATCAATTAATGCAAGTAAATTTTTTTCATCAAGTAATAATCTATTTTCGTCTATCTCCTTTGCCCAATATTTGTAAAAATCTCTTTCTGCTTGTGCTTGTTTTTTTATTACAGGGTGCAAAGTAGGATCATTAAAAATAATGTCATCTGTTTGTGCTTTAAATATTAGATGTTTAAATTCAGCATAACTTGTATTTTTTAAACTATCATCATTTCTACCTGTAATACGTGAAACTAAATTTTTCATTATTGTACCAGTATTAACAGCTATAAACTGTCTATCTATATCTATTGGATTATTCCTTGGGATAGAAGAACCAGTTTTAAATTCTGTAAAAGCTAATTTAGTTTCTATAAGTCTATTGCGTAATATAGAGTTAGTTCCAGTTTTAAGTTCTAATAAAGCTGAAGAAGGTAATACAACATTTTCTTTTGCGGCTCTTGAAACTACACCAAAATCACCAGATAGTTTTAATATAGCTTTTTTAACATAATTTTCTGTTGATTTATTAGTAAATTTTGTATTAACTACTCTACCTAAAGGTGTAAAATTTTCGATTGTTCTAGTTAAAAAATTATTTTCTGAAGTTAAATTAGCTGTTGCATCTTTTGTTAGCTCTTCTAATGCCATACTTCTAATTCTGTTTTCATATTCAACAGTTGTTTCATCTTTAAATTTTTTAATCTTAAAATATTTTTTTAGTAGTGTAGTTTTAATTTCAAAGCTAATATAATCATCTACTGATTTAAAAATTGATATAGGGATTGGCACTACTTTAAGATTTCTATGCAACCCAGCTACACCATCACTATAAAGTTTCCTTAATTTTGCTTCATTAATAACAATTTTGTGTTTATTTTTATCAAAATAATTTATAGACCTTTTTAAAGGGATGCCTTTTTTTGTGTAACCATATATTTCAGAAAATTTAGTTTGAGTTGATACATATTTTACTAATTCTTTTTGTTTTAAATCTACAATAACTTTGCCATCAGCAAACTCATCAATAGTATCTACTCCACGTACTTTATAATTAAATGGGGTAGATTCAAAATCTATTTTGCCTTCTGTTTCTGAATGGGATTTGTAAATATTGCTTTCAATTTTTCTAATTCCACCTTTATCTTTTACACTTTTTCTAACAGGCCCACTAATTCTTCTACCAAATGCTCCAGTAAACAAACCTCCTAAAGCAACACCCCCTGCAATATGATAAAAAGTTTCTAAATTATTAGAAGTAGGATCTAAATTTCTTCTAGCTGGTTCAAAAGCGGCAACTGTAGCACCGGTAAATGCACCACCTTTTACAAATCTTTGTGTAAAAGACATACCTTTAAATAAAGGGATAGGTATATAGTTAATAGGATCTCCAAAACCAGCAACTAATGCTGGTAAAAAAATTCTATCTGTACTTGCTAATTTTCCTCTTCTTCTTTCATTAGTGTCTATAATACTTTTTTTATAATTCAAATGTGCTTGATTACGAGTATTAGCAAAAAAACCTTCGTAACCTTCGTAACCTTCTATTTCTTCTGGATTTATTGTTTCATATGCTGGATCATAAGGCTCTGCACGAAATCCATTATAATTTAAACCACTACTTATAGCTAATCCTAATGTTGTGCTTAACAAAAATTCGTCAGCTACATCTCCCATAAATGATTGTGTGAACTCATAACTTCTAGGAGTATCTGGTATTCTTTCTATGCCAGAAATTAAGTCTTCTCTACGTGTTAATGGTATATTATTAATGCTCATTATTATTTATATTGTTATTCAAAAGTAACATCCTCTGGTAATTCATTTGTATCACGCAATATTATTAATTCTTCAGTTGTTAATTCTCTATTTAGACCTACTATATTTCCAGTAAAAATATTCATAAATTCAGGTAATTCAAACTCTGGTGACAAAATTTTAACAAAAGTTTGTAGATTTTCATTTAAATCTGACAATGATTTTCCAAGATCAAAGTCTGTTTTTTCTGTAGTTACATTGCTTGGGTAACTTGTGGCAGGAGATAACAGACTAACGTCCTCTTTTGGGGTAGTCCCAGAAGAGATATATTGCTGATCTATACCCCTTCTCAATACTTCATTTCCGAGTACTCGAAATGTCTCGTGTCTAAACGCTTGTGCGAAATTTTTACCTTTTACTACTCGCTTTCCTTGTAAATTATATAGAGATGTACCATCTGTACCTAAATTTATTTGCATAGGGAAACTATTTTCTTCAATCATAATAGGAATACCACTATCATCATTAAACATAATATTGTAAAAACCTGCTAACTCTGTGCTTTGTAAAAACAAATTTTCACCTAGTACATACTCATCATCTGTTAATAAATTAAAATCACTATTTGGATCTTTAAAATTATCACTCCTTTTTATTCCCTCTACTAATAAAGGAGTAAACCACTTGTCATCATTTCGTAATTCAGGGACACCATTTTTATTAATTTGTAAATATTCTATAGTTGTATTATATTCTTGCCAATTTTTTGTTAAATAATAACCAGTACCTCCCAATTCTGGACCACCCAACACAGACCTAGAAACACCAAAACTTTTAAAAAATGCTCTTGTATAATAATTAATTTGTTCCTCTACAGCTTCAGGATCAGTAAGTCTATTAGTTTTTATATCTTTATCAATTTGTTTCATAATATTATCTACAACAAATGTTGGGAGTTCTTTTAACCCATCATCTATACCATCTAAATTTGTAATATGATCTGGTATTGCTTTAGATATTTCTTCCATAACATAATCGTCATCTATATCGTGTCTGTTTTTGTAATCAGATACATCTGTTAGTATTGAATCAGAATTTAATTTTATGGTTCTATCAATAACATCATCTATATTAGGAGTATATTCTAAATCTTTCATAAAATTTCGCAAGCTACTAACAGTTGAGTCTGGGATTATACCAGCAAAACCTAATTCCCCAATAGGATCAAATTTCACTTTTATTTGGCGTCCATCACGATTTATTACTCTACTATTTCGTGTAGCCCAGTTAAAAAATCCCTGATCTTTTAAATTATTGTAAGCATTAATACTATTCCCAGTAACAGCACGTTTAATAAGATTATTCATGTCAGAACCTAGTGTTCCATTATTTATTAATATGTGATTTAAATAACCAATTTTATTCTCTTCATTATTATTCCCTGCCCTATAGTCATTAAGTATTTCTCCTGCATTAGTATCGAAGTAATCAGTTCTGTCAGATTCACTGTCTACATATGTTATATCAGGATTTACATTGTTAGATTTAGCATTTGTCGATAACGCAAAAGCAAAATCACCATTTTTTATTTGTGATGTTAATTGTCTTTCTAAAGTACCATATGTATTTGCTATAGTTTGATATTGTGCTTTTGTAAATCCTTTTATATCATCCATAGTTATTGTTTTTTGTTGTTCTTCACCATCTATTACTTGTTGCAATACAGCCTGTGTTTGTCCACCATCAAGTAAATTAATTACTTGCTGATAATTTCTTGCTCTGTATTGAGAACGTAACCTATCATCTGTTTCAAAATTACCCTGTAGGAAAGGGTTAAGTACTGATTGTATAGTATAATTAGCATCTAGTTGTTGTAGATCAGACATAATGTCATAACCTTGAGCCCATTCCATTCCAGCATCATTAGAGGTTTTCCAATCTTCATACACCTTACTAACCATCTCTTTTGCTTCTGCAACATCTACTCCATATATAATATCAGTTTTTGCTAGATTAAGTTTATTATTATATTTATTTTTAGAGTTATTTGAATCTAGTTTTGAAACAAACTTTTGATGATTGTTATCAACTTCAGCACCGTATTGTATCAGATATTTATCTGCTAAATTTCTTGCAACATTTTCTACAGAGGTACTAGAAATTTCATTAAAGATAACATCCAATTGTGGGTTAATAATACTTTCAAAATTACCAACAGTTCCATTTTCTCTTAGAATGGTATCTCTTTCTTTTAATGTTAATTGTTTAATGTCATTATCTATTTCATCTATATATCTTTCATATACAATTTTGTCAAAAGCTTGTTGTGATGATCTTGTATTAAGACTTTCTGGTCTTGTAATAGGGTTAAGAGTAGTGACTGTAATTTTTTGATTAGGGTTGTTAGGATCTGTAATTTCTTTTTCTTGTCTTGTAAATTGGTATTCTTGCCCAGCAAATGCACCTTGTTCTGCACCTTTTGTTTTAATTTCTTGCAAACTCTTTGTAGCAAATGTATCAGCCATTTTATCAAATACAGTACTACGTCTTTCAGATGCCTGTGCTAAATTAGCAAACCCTGCACCTCTATTTACTCCTACCTTAGAAGCATAAGATATTTCATTCTGTGTTCTTTTTAATGCCATTATTCAATCCTTGCTGTTCTTTTCATCATTGCTAAATAATCTGAAGTATCTCTTCTTACAGGCTTTGGATAAATTGACTTCTTATTACTTGACAAATTATTGTTTTTATCAAACAAACTACGTGATGTACTAAATTCTTTAGATAAGTCAAATACATTACTAGCTGTATTAGTTAATGTATTCATAACATTTGTTTGATAATTTATTTTTGCGGCACTAGAAGATAATTTAGCTTGTTGTGCATTATACAATGCATTTAATCTGCCTTCTAAACCCATAGTTCTTAAGCTCTGTATATCACGTTTCATTACATCTCTATTGCTTTTTAAGAAAGCTCTGTAACTTGGCGAATCTAATGTAATACCAGACTGTGCCATTAATGCTCTGTTTTCAGATAATTCTTGATTAAACTTTTGTTTTCTAGTTAATTCTTTATCTTTTATTTCAAGTGCATAAGCATCAGCTTCTGCTTTGTATTGCCTTTCTTGCATAGCATATTGCATTTGTTGATATTGCAAAGATTGTTTTTGCGATTGCATAGACATCATAGTACCAGCCCCTTGCACAAATAAACTGACTAAAGATAATGGTGAAAAACCAAACATTAATAATATACCTCCGTAGTAATACCAAGTACCCTCATAGGTAATGGTGCTGATTGCCTAATCTCGAGATTAGGTTCTGTACTATAACCTAAAGGATAAATTTCTTTTTTACCAGTAAAACTGTCTAAGCCATCTGATGTGTTAATAGAAGCTGTAGTTAATACAACATCATTAGAATTTACAGTTACATTATAAGTAGAAGATAGTTCAAGTATTATCTTAGCAATTTTTCTTGGTAATCCAGTTAGCTGTCCTTTTGTTGCAGATGCATCTGGACTAAATGTATCAACTTCTACAGTAAAATCTAACCCAATATCTACAGCACTAGCTGGAGTATCAAATGACACAACACCACCACTACTAACAACACCATTCCCATAATAGTATACTGCACTTGCTTCATTAGTCCCAGAAGTTGCATAAACTGTTTTAGCTATATGTGTTGTTAAGCCACTAAATACTTTACTTGTTACAAACTGCAAAGCAACTCCATCTGATTGGGATGATGCCGTGTTAATAACAATTGTATATTCTCCACTTCCTCCTGTAGCTGTTACACTATTAATAGTAAAGACTGTACCACTACCAGCAAACTGGAATGTTTCACCAATACTAGGTGCGTTAGTAAAACCATCAGCAACAAATGTAGTTGTAGAAGAGAATGATCCATCAGTAAGTGGTGAGCCATGTGGTTGATAACTACCAGATATAGTTTTAGTTGTAGTGTAATCAGTAGGCAAATCAAAAGCATGATCTGCATATTGTTCTAAACAATACTTAGTAGAACCATTGATAGTTCTATTAACAGATGTGTATATATCAGTTGTCGTACAACATACTGATTCATAATTACCATCTGTATTCCATTGCATCCATCCAGCAATCTTCTCATTTCTTTGTGATAAGAATACTGCCATAGTACCATCATCATTAACTAAGAAATAAAATTGTTCTGTTCTATCTGGGACAGATGAAAGTTTCCCAGAATCTACTGGGTTACTAATTAAATGACTAGAAAGTAAGGATATACTATTAGAAGAATACTCTTCCCCGGATTCACTATACAAATACTCACGAGCTACTTTGCCATTGTTTTGTATAAAAATTGTTGCATTATCAAACTGTCTAGGTTTTGCCTTAGCTTGTGAACCAAACATAGATTGATTAACAATACGAATATCTGTTGGTGTAACAGGTCGTGATACTGGTGGTCTTAAATAAAACTCACCTGTGCTTGTTAGTATCTGTAAATTCTTACCAGATACTAAATGCCTAATCTCATTAATCTGGTCAGATGCTATTTGTATTTGTATTGATTCGTCATCTTCAGCAATACCTACATCAAATTTAAAAAAGTTTCCAATATTACTACCTTGTATGCCATCTGGTAATCCACTTGTCCCACCAAAATATAATCTTTGTTCATGGAAACAAACAGTCTGTGGAAACCCATTAACATCACATACAACTTGCTCATCCCATTTTTTTGTTGGTGGATGCCCACTAATCTTTACATTTACACCACCACCATCTACTGATTCTGTTGCTGTATCAGATGAACCAGCAGTATATGTAAAATGATTATTGTCTGTAACTGTAATACTAAATGTGCCATTAAGATTAGCAGTTGCTAACCCAGCACCATCTGTATCAAATATATCTTCTGCTCCACTTATAGTAATAGATGCACCAGTTGCAAACCCATGAGCTACCATAGTTACTTCGACCAATCCAGATCCTTGTGTTGTTTTAAAAGGATCTTCATCTAGTTCTATAGACACATCACCTTTTAATGTTGCAGTAACAACAGTAGCACTTGTAAATCCAGTAATTAATAATTCTGTACCATGATAACGAATACGTTTACCTACGTAAGTATCAGTCCAATAATTAGCAGAAGTAGTACAAGTAACACCAGTTTGTCCTTTAGCAGTTTGATTTATATCTAAAGTAATCGAATTATCAGCAAACTTAAAATAAGGTTGGAATACTTTTTCACCATTCGTTGCTTCTTCAAATGCAAAAGCACTAACAGTAAATGTAGTAGCTCCAGTTCTTTTAATTATCTGTGGTGTGAATGAACCATGTGCAACAATCATAGTATCACCAGTCTGTGTAACATCTAGTTCAAATAATTGTGAAGTGGCCCATGCACAACTTGTAAGAGTTTGTAAGAGAGTTCCGTTTGTAGAATATATCTTTAATACAGTATTTTGAAAAGCTAATATATATTCTTGTCCAGCACTAAATACAAAAGATTCTAATCTTGATTCTGCTCCTAAGTCTGCACGAAAAGCAGTACCACCTCTACGTTCAACGCCACCTTGATTTATTGGAATAATGTTTCTAGCTTTCTTTAATGCAGAACCATAAGCAACAAGATCTGTTCGAGATACAAGATTAGGATCTAGTTCACCTCGTAAGAAACTTGCTTGATGTACTCTTTGCAAAGCCATATAAAACCTATGATGGAGATGTGGCAGTTATATCATTTAATGACGAACGTGTACGTACATTTCTAAATCTATCGACATCCACTCTTCTAGTTGTTTGTGCTTGTGAATCTATGCCTTTAGAGCTTTGTAATTGAGAACGTGCTTGTTGTGCATAGAGTACTGCTAACTGGTCATTTCTTGCTATTGCACCAGCAAATAAAGACGCCAGTTCGAAAACCAACGTCTTTATAAAGTAGGGAGGAAAAACACTTTCACTTGGTTGGAATGTGTAATCAGCTATGACAGTATCAGAGGAGGTTGTGTCTGTAAATATATTTTGACCATATCTATCATAAACTATGACTTGATCGCCAACTGTTACTGTATGAATAATAATTGCATCAGATGGTAAGGCATAAGAAGATTCATATCTTGCATCTGGATTGGTTGAGTTCTTGCTTAGTTGTTGTTGTTTAGAAGCAAATCTCCACCTACATTTTGTTAGTAGGTCCTCTAATGTTGTTTCATATAATTGATTTGCCACAATAGATTCTGTAATGTTTTGTGAAAAACTAGAAATAGTATTCGCACCGACTAACACTAAAGCTTTATTACATATATCAAATTTACTATTAGCCATTTTAATCCTTTAGTTTGAGGGGAGATTTCTCTCCCCTCGGTTATGGTTTACG
>Ga0209337_1003653_pt1 | contig 10821 bp, 7 predicted proteins | sample LinPmetageLP53_FD_184044 | JGI IMG/M metagenome (GOLD analysis project Ga0209337, IMG submission 184044) | Marine viral communities from the Pacific Ocean - LP-53 (SPAdes) (version 2) | ecosystem: Environmental > Aquatic > Marine > Oceanic | place: Pacific Ocean | collected 2010-02-08 | reverse complement strand
TCCAATACTCACGTGCTGTTACCATGGCTGATAGGTTGGCCAAGGTACCGCCACTCGTAAATACCCCAAAAGCACCTTTAGGCATACCTGTTAACGAAATCAACCAACGCATAGCTTCATTTTCACAGAAAATCCCTCCAGCTCCTTCCATCCAATAAGCGCCATGAATACAAGAAGCAGCAGTAACTAAATCGAACATTATAGCTGCTCGCGTAGGCGCTGCTGGCACAAAAGCCAAATGCCTAGGGTGATCTATCGGCACGGTTGCTTTTACTAAAACATCACGAAATAGCTGAAAAGCCTTTTCTCCTCCGATACCTTCTAGTGTTATGGTTTCTCCAACCAATTTTTTCAGTTCTTCTTCTTTTTTTGGAAAACCAAGCTCAGGAGCCGTAGCTGTAATACGGTTTATGGCATATTTCATAACATCAAGTGTCATCTCAACCAATTCAATATCAATATTATGCATTCTGGAATAATTTAAGGTGTTTGATACTTCTTGTACTTCAAAGGAAACCTAGTCATTGTTGTATAGAAAGTAGATATTTTCTTGATGTCTACCAAATCCAATAATACTATCTATTGGTATGCTATTTTTTAAATTTTCTTTTCCTATAATCACCACTACCGCTTCTTTATGTTCAATTTTGGTTTTAGGCAGTGAGAAATCATCTAATGAAAAAACCGCTTTAGACGGATGCAACAATTTGATATTCCCGCCATAGGTAACGTTCGGTAAAATCCATATCTTATTCTCAAATTGAGTAGTTAATAGGTCTGAAATAGGTTGAAAACCAAAATGCACATCCGATGGAATGTTTAAAAATTTCTCTATGGGAGTGCGAACGGTTTGAACACCAATCACCACTAAAAAAATGATAAATCCATATGATTCCCACTTTTTTAAATTCAAAAATTGAATGGATTTAACTAAAAGAGGTACAAAAGGTAACAATAAGGGTAAAAACCATCTTTCTTCAGTTTTTTGAACTCCAATAAGTACAAAAAATAATAAGATAACTACCAATTGTGCAAAAAGCATTTTCACCAACCAATCGTTACGACCAAAAGACAGGCTTACTTTTTTCATTACTCGAGCAATCCCTATCACGAATACTAAAGGTACAATAATCTTTACGATATTTTTGAGCATAGCTAGGAAAGGAGAGAGTATGGGAATAGCATCTTCGCTAACTTGCGCTGTCTTTAATTCTACGCTAGATTGAAGCTCCCTCATAAAATCTTGGTGACTAAATAACCAGTAAAAATGTGGTGTAATAATCACAACAGTGATCCCTATAGCAAGAAATATATACTTATGCCATAAAATCCTTCGGATATCTTGATCCATAAAAAAGCTAAGTACCAGGCTCGCTAGCAACATTATATAATTATATTTGGCAAGCATTCCTAGACCTACAATGAAGCCCAACAACACATAATTACCCCATGTCTTTTTTTCTATTAGTTTTTGTAAAACCATATAGGTGATGACTACTAGCAAGCATAATAGCGAAGTATGGGACAACCTTCGAAAGGTGAAATCAATAAAAACAGGAATCAAGGCCAAAGAAAAAATCACCAAATTAGATCTGGAGACTTCTTTTAAATAACGCCTAGAAAATCGATGCAGCACGAGTAAAATTGAAGCAAAAATGAGTCCTCTCAGCAATGAAAATGAAACAGCAGTTATTCCCAAAATTCTATTGACAAGATATTGCAACCAGGTAAATAAAGGAGGTTGGTCATCATAACCCAAACGCAGCCATTGAGAAAAATAGGCTTGTTCAGCATCTTCTAATTCCATAGCGCTCTTCATTAAACTAATAGCCACTATAGCCACTAAACAGCTTACAGCGAGTATATTAATTTTTTTAGTGAACACTGTTTTTAAAACCATCCCCTAATGTAAGGCTAGTACTTCAAATTCTCTTGACAAAGGCTTCAAATCTTCAAGTAATGTCGGAATTAGTTTTTCACCATAGTCAAGATAAAATTCAGAGAAATTTTGCTGCCGTTCTTGTAAGGATTGATTTGGGAATAAGGTATTCTGAATTTCAATAATTCGAACCACCTGATCTTTTAGCTTGCGTTTTTGAGCTTTTAAAAGTCTCTTTTCGAGGTGATCTAAACCCTTTAATTGTTTAACTTCCTGCGCTTTAACCGCGCCTAAAAAAGATTGATCGGTTTGTTCCGCTATAGCATATAATGCCTTAAACTGATGTTGAAGATGCTCTCTTTGTGCTGTAAAATCAATATCTATATTGGAAATATCTCTGATTTTTTTATTTATGAAGCTGTTTTGTTTTAAAAAGAGATGTGAAATTTCTAGGTTCAATTTCTCAATCTTTTCCTGTTGTTTTTCTGTAATTAACAAGGCTGAATTTCGGAGTAACAACATAGGAAATGTAACGTTTACCTTTTCAAAATAAGCTTTAAGCTCTAACCAATAAGCGAGCTCTCCTCCTCCTCCGATATAACAAAGATTGGGCAAAATTACCTCTTGGTATAAAGGCCTAGTAACCACATTCGGAGAAAAACGTTCTGGATGTTTATCCAGTTCTGCGAGCAACTCCTCTTTCGTAAAACGCAAGGGGGTGTCATTCACAAAATAGCTGTCGTTTTGAGCTATAATTCGTTCTCGAATACCATCTGCCAAATAAAAATAATTGATTTCCCTAGGATTGACTTGAATACCATAATTTTCAGGTAACTCATTGAGCTTGGCTATAGTTTCCGAAACCGATTTAAAAGAAGTATTTTCTAATACATCAGACTTGACATATGGAACCAATAATTTTTTTAGTTCTGAATCGTCACCATCAACAATGACCAACCCATAGGCTTTGAACAATTCATTCGCTAAATAACGCGTTGCCGCTGTAAGATTATCATGTTGTAAGTAGGCTTTGGAAAATAAAGTCGTTAAAAACTCGGCATTTGTACTACTTCCTAATTCTGCCGCCAAAGTTTCTTGAACAGCATCCAAACCTTCTGTATTTAAGCGCCCAACACCCCCTGAAGCCTCTTTATTCCACTGTATTTTTTTCCCGTTAAGTGTAAAATAATTAATCTCTTCAAAGTCATGATCTTCGGTCGCCATCCAATAAATAGGAACAAAATTATACGAAGGATATTTCTCCTTTAACCTTGTGGTAAGATTAATAGTCGTAATTATTTTATACAAAAAATAAAGTGGGCCTGTAAACAAGTTCAATTGATGACCTGTAACTACAGTAAAGGTCTTTTTATCTTTTAAAATTGAAATATTATCTTCCGTATTTTTGCTTGTCACTATATTTTTATATTGACGTTGCAGTGCATTACAAAGTATACCCCTATGCTCCTCGGGGAAATTTTTCTGTTTTTCTTCTAACTGAAATTGAAAGTTCTCAAGAACCGGAAACCGATTAAAAAAAGGCATAAGCTCAGGACTTTCATCGAGATAATCACTTATTATTTTTGAAAAATAACCTGTCTGTTTGAAGGGAATACCATCAATCTTCATAAAACTATTTAAAAATCGTTGTAAATATAGAGTTCTTGAATTTTACCAATACCTAAAAATACGTTAAGATGTTTTAGCAATTGCACAAAAATAAATTTAATATCTGAACCACTCTATTACCATTCTCTTTTTATGCCTAAATTTGAGAATATCCTAACTTAGTCCAAATGAAAAAAATTTTAAGTGCTATAGTATGTATTTCTTGCACTGTAATCCAGGCACAACATATGAAGTCTCCTTCCGAATTTCTAGGCTACGAATTAGGCACAGCATTCACAAGACACCATGAGGTAGTCGATTACTACACCTATTTAGCCCATGAAGTTGCAGATCGCGTAATTCTAAAAGAATATGGGAAAACCAATGAAAGACGCCCTTTATTATTGGCCTATGTATCTTCAGTAGATAATATTAAAAATCTAGAAACCATTCGGACCGAACATTTGAAAGGTACTATAGGACAAGGAGAGCCCAGTGTGGCCATCGTTTGGTTGAGCTATAACGTACACGGAAATGAAAGTGTAAGCACCGAAGCATCCATGCAAACCATTTATGAGCTTTTGACGCATAAAGCAAATCTATTAGAAAATACGGTTGTCATCATAGATCCCTGTATTAATCCTGATGGTAGAGACCGTTACGTGAATTGGTACAACGAAAACAAAAACACCCCAAACAATGTAGATCCGAATAGCAAAGAACACAATGAAGGTTGGTTAAGCGGAAGAGCAAATCATTATATGTTTGATTTAAATAGAGATTGGGCATGGTTGACCCAAATAGAAAGTCAACAACGTTTAAAAGTATATAATACTTGGCTTCCACATGTTCATGTAGATTTTCATGAACAAGGCGTAAATTCCCCTTATTATTTTGCCCCAGCTGCGGAACCTTTTCATGAAGTTATAACTAATTTCCAAAGAGATTTTCAGGTAACCATCGGCAAAAACCACGCCAAGTACTTTGATCAAAATGGCTGGTTTTATTTTACCAAAGAAGTATTTGATTTGTTCTACCCAAGCTATGGTGACACCTATCCCATATATAATGGAGCTATTGGGATGACCTATGAACAAGGCGGTAGTGGTCAAGCTGGATTAGGCATACTCACTAGAAGTGGAGACACACTAACCTTAAAAGACAGAATTGCCCACCATTTTACGACAGGAATTTCTACGGTTGAGGTTGCTGCTGCTAATGCACAAAAATTAAATGATGAGTTCAAAAAATTTTACAGCCCTAAAAATTATAAATACAAAAGTTATGTGTTAAATGGTGGTGCTCACAAATTAGATGCCTTAACAAAACTATTAGATCAACATGAAATTACGTATGGTTGGTCAAGGTCTGAAAACGTAAAAGGTTTCGATTATAAAAGTGGAAAAGTAAAAAGTAAAAAAACTACAGGAGCCGATTTAGTGATTTCTACCGATCAACCGAAAAGCACCTTAGTCAAGGTTTTATTTGAACCCAATGCCGTATTAAACGATTCATTGACCTATGACATTACCGCTTGGTCTTTACCGTATGCCTACGGACTTGATGCGATTGCTTCTGAAACAAAAATAGACACTTCTTCAAAAAATGGAAATAAGATTGAATTACCTACATTTCAAGAAAATTCTTATGCCTATCTTACGGAATGGACAAGTATGAATGATGCTCGGTTTTTAGCAGACATTTTGAAAGAAAACATTAAAGTCCGTTTTAACCAAAAACCCTTCGACCTAGAAGGAAAGACCTTTAGCAGAGGCAGTTTAATTATTACAAATTCGGACAATAAGAATAAAAAAGATTTTGCCGAAAAATTAAAAGAGATCGCTTTTAAACATCAAATTCTTCTAACACCAACCTCCACCGGTTTTGTAGATAAAGGTGACGATTTTGGTTCTGGATCTATACATTTAGTAAAAAAGAGCAAAATAGCTGTTTTATCAGGTGAACCAACAAGCACTTTACAATTTGGAGAAATTTGGCACTTTTTTGAACAACAACTTGGCTACCCTGTTACGGTGCTTCACGATTCCAAACTTAGCGGTTCAGAGCTAGAAGGGTACGACATCTTAATCTTACCTGATGGCTGGTACGGTAGTTTTTTAGAGGGCGATAAATTAGCTAATTTAAAAGATTGGCTTAAAAATGGTGGTAAATTAATAGCTATGGGTAGCGCCATACAAGGGTTAGAAGGCAAAGATGGCTTCTCGATTAAAACCAAAGAAGTAAAGAAAGACTCTACAGCGCTTATGGATTTAATCACTTATGAGGATTCGGAACGTGAGGATATAAAAAACTCCATCACGGGAGCTATTTTCAAAACAAAGGTCGATCCTACAAATCCACTCGCTTTTGGTTACGATGACACTTATTTCACCTTAAAGTTAGGTGCTGATGCCTATGATTATTTAAAAGATGGCACTGTAGCCTATATTGATAACGATACAAATCAAGTAGCTGGTTTTGCAGGTAGTGAAGCCAAAAAGAAAATTGCAAAAACATTGATTTTTGGGGTTGAAAATTATGGCCGCGGTCAGGTGGTGTATATGGTTGATAATCCTCTTTTTAGAGGTTTCTGGGAAAACGGAAAATTGTTTTTCGCAAATGCTTTGTTTATGGTGGACTAAAAACATAAAATTATTAAGCAAAAAAGCGAACCGGTGAGGGTTCGCTTTTTTTTACTTCCTATTTTTTAATTGCTATTTAGCTACATTCACGGCTCTAGTCTCTCTAATTACAGTAACCTTAACTTGACCAGGGTAAGTCATATCGGTCTGAATTTTTTGAGATATTTCAAAAGAAAGCTCGGCTGCCTTATCATCGGTTACTTTTTCACTTTCAACAATAACTCTTAATTCTCTTCCTGCTTGAATTGCGTAGGCCTTTTGAACCCCTCCAAAACCAAATGCTATATCTTCCAAATCTTTTAAACGCTGGATATAAGAGTCTAAAACCTGCCTTCTAGCACCTGGTCTAGCACCACTAATGGCATCACAAACTTGAACAATTGGGGCAATTAAATTCTTCATTTCTATCTCATCATGGTGGGCTCCAATGGCATTACACACATCTGGTTTTTCACCGTACTTCTCTGCCCACTGCATTCCCAATATAGCATGTGGTATTTCCATCTCAGACTCACTATTGGGAACTTTACCTATATCGTGAAGTAGCCCAGCTCTTTTAGCCATTTTGGTATTTAGTCCGAGTTCCGCAGCCATAACACCACATAACTTCGCTACTTCTCTTGAGTGCTGTAATAAATTTTGACCGTAGGAAGAACGATATTTCATTCGCCCTATTGCTCTTATCAATTCAGGATGTAGGCCATGGATCCCTAAATCTATAACGGTACGTTTTCCAATTTCCACAATTTCTTGTTCAATTTGCTTTTCCGTTTTCTTTACAACTTCTTCAATCCGTGCAGGGTGAATTCTACCATCCGTAACCAATTTATGTAAAGATAAACGCGCTACCTCTCTCCTTACGGAATCAAAGCAAGAAAGAATAATTGCTTCTGGTGTATCATCAACAACAATTTCTACGCCAGTTGCCGCTTCTAAAGCTCTAATATTCCGGCCTTCACGACCAATAATCCTACCTTTAACATCATCTGATTCTAAATTAAAAACAGACACACAATTCTCTACCGCTTCTTCAGTTCCAATACGTTGAATGGTATTGATGATGATTTTTTTAGCTTCTTGTTGCGCCGTTAATTTTGCCTCTTCCATAGTCGCTTGCATATACGACATAGCATCTGACTTTGCAGTTTCTTTTAAAGATTCTAATAACTGAGATTTTGCATCATCCGCAGATAAACCAGAAATAACTTCTAATTGTTGCACTTGATTTTTATGGAGTTTATCAAGTTCCGATTGTTTTTTATCGAAAAAATCGCTCTTATAATCTACCTCTTTTATTTTCTCTTCTAACTGATCACTAAGCTTTTTGTTTTTTGCCAGCTCACTACTTATTTGAGACTCTTTATCTCTTGTTCTTTTTTCAGATTCAGCTATTTTTTTGTCCTTTCCAATAATTACTTTTTCATGCTCGGCTTTTAATTCTAAGAACTTCTCTTTAGCCTGAAAAATTTTATCTTTTTTAGTATTCTCCCCTTCTACACTTGCCTCTCTAATAATTCTTTCTGCCTCTTTTTTTGCATTCACTATGGTTTTTGAGGCCTTCCCTTTTTCCATAAATTTAGCAATGGCGAAACCTATTGCTAAACCGACAATTACTGCTATTATACTTATTGCTGTACTATCCATAATTTAAACTATTTATATAAAAAAACCCACATTGGGTCGAAGTTTTGTACAAACTCCAAAAAAACAGGTTTAGGGCTAACAAATTGCTCAAGGATCCTATAAATTACAAGGCCTGCTTTTACAATCTAAACTCACCCTTTTCAAACAATTTAACGTTGAGTTTGTCAAAAATAATTACCAATGTGGGTAGTAACTTTATGTATTTTAAAGAACTTATTTAATCTATTTTACACTTAGCTTTTGAGATACTAATTCATCTAACGCCTTTAATTTAGCCGTCACCTCGGTCGTATCTTCCATTTGTTCAATACTACGTTGTTCTATTTTAGAGGCAAACTGCAAGGCGCACATGGCCAAAACATCTTGCTTATCTCTAACCGCATAATTTTTCTCAAAATTCTTTGCAAGTTGCTCTATATTTTTAGCTGCTTTGCGCAAACCCTCTTCTTGACTAGGATCTATCGTCAATGGATATACCCTATCGGCAATTGAAAGTTTTATTTTGAGCTTTTCTGCCATTGTATTGTTCTCTATTATTCAGATAATTGTGCGATACAATGATCCAACTCTCTGATTAATGTATTTATTTTAAGCTTAGCTTCTGTTTTATTTGTATTACTACCCAGCATTGAACTTGCTAACTTAAGAGAATTATATTTTTCCTCCCAAGCTACAAGTGAATTTTTAGTGTCGTTTTTTTCACTATTAACAACAGTAAGCTCTTCTGCTAACGTATTATTTTCATGCTGCAAGAGTTCTATCTTATGCAACAGTTTACTAATTTTGTTCTCTAAAGAATCTACTATTTCTACTAATTCACTCATGTGCAAAACATCAATGCATTTTACACAAAGTTAACACACATCTTAAGACTTCCCAATTCTTTTTTCAATATTATTTTTTTTGTCACCGATTGGTAAGAAATGCTTTCTCTAGATAGGTTGAAAAAAATTTTAACTACCTATTGCTTTTAAGTTCTAAATTGTATTAATTACTTTCGCACCTCAAGCAAATACAATTATGAAAACAATCCTCTTTGGTCTATTATCGCTGTTTATGGTAACCATAAGAGCTCAAGAAAATTATCCTCAAGACGCTTTTAGGTCTCCCTTAGATATTCCTATAGTTTTGGCGGGAACTTTTGGAGAATTACGCAGTAATCATTTTCATTCTGGAATTGATATCAAAACCCAACAGCGCGAAGGATTAAAGGCCTATGCAGTTGCTGAAGGCATGATAACCAGAATTAAAATTTCACTTTGGGGATATGGTAAAGTAATTTATATTGCTCATCCGAATGGCTATACCTCTGTTTATGGACACCTTCAAAAATTCTCTCCCAGGATTGAAGATTATATCAATAAAATACAATACGACAAGCAATCCTATGAAGTTGAAGTCTTCCCTGATTTTGGAGAGTTAAAAGTGGAAAAGGGAGAATTAATCGCCTATACTGGGAATACAGGAGGTTCGGCAGGACCTCATCTTCATTTTGAAATTCGAAGTAGTGTTTCTGAAAAACCAACAAATCCTTTATTGTATGGTTTTGATGTTAGAGATGCTACCGATCCTATTTTACTTAATTTATATGCATATCCATTAGGTGCAAATAGTCAAGTAAACCAAAGCAATGAAAAAATAGAACTTAAATTTTCCAAACAACCTGATGGTTCTTTTTTAGCACAAAAAGTATATGCTTCTGGTACGATTGGTTTCGGTATCAATTCTTTCGACAGACAAGACCTGGCTGCCAACCAAAATGGCCTATATGCTGTAGCACAACTTGTCAATGGCAAAACCTATACTGCTTATGATTTAGAATCTTTTTCCTTTGGAGAAACTAGAGCCATCAACACCCTTATTGATTACAAGCACTTTGTAAAGTATCGTCAAAGAATTCAACAGTTATTTAAGACGCCAGGTAATCATATGAGTATCTATAAAGAGGTCTATAATGATGGGAAAATTGATGTTGCAGAAGGACTCAATTATTCAGTTGAAATTCTAATGAAAGATATTCGCAACAATACCACAAAAGTAATTATCCCTGTAGAGGGCAAAAATGAAACTCTAAAAAATAGTGTAGAAGCGGAAAAAACAGATACCTATTTAATAGCAAAAAGACCCAACACTTATGATTTAGGAATCGCCCAAGTTTATTTTCCTGCCAATACTTTCTATGAAGACTTTTATATCGATCTAAAAAAAGGAGCCGATACGGTGAAAATTCACGACAGCTCCGTTCCAGCACAACAGAATTTCACTATTACTTTTGACACTTCAAAATACCCATCAGAAGATTTAAAGCAACTTTTTATTGCGCGTTTAGAATCGAATTCAGGTGCTAGTTACTACTCAACTTATAAAAGGGGAACTTCCTTTTCTACACGGACAAGAGATCTTGGAACCTATACCCTTTTAAAAGATACCATTGCCCCCAAAGTACGGGCTAAGAATTTTAAAGAAAAACAATGGCTGAGCAATTACAAGTACTTAAGCTTAGAAATTAGCGATGATTTAAGTGGAATAGACACCTATTCAGCAACATTGAATGGCAAGTGGATATTAATGGAATACGAACCAAAAAATAGAACATTAACCTATAATTTTGATGCCAACATTTTAGATCAAAAACAATGTGCGTTAGAAGTTATAGTGACTGATAATGTGGGGAATAGCACTACCTTTAAGAGTTCGTTCTTTAGAAAATAAATTTTGAAATGCTTTAAACTCTTTTTTTTTCTATTATTCCCTACTTTTTTGGCAGCACAAAATGCTGTTATAACAGGAGTGATTTTAGACATTAATCACCAAGCACTGGCAAATGTAAACATCAGTTCAGGTACCACAGGCAGTATCTCTGACCGAAATGGTTTTTATGTTCTTGAAATAAGTGCAGATAAAGAGGTTGCCATTAGTTTTTCTCATCTTGGCTATCAAAAAGTAGTTTTAGAGCATTTACTGTTGTCTACCAATCAAACCTATGAATTCAATCTTGTTTTAAACCTTGATACCATTCAAATTGACGGGATAACCGTTACTGCGCCT
>Ga0209337_1003651_pt1 | contig 10823 bp, 14 predicted proteins | sample LinPmetageLP53_FD_184044 | JGI IMG/M metagenome (GOLD analysis project Ga0209337, IMG submission 184044) | Marine viral communities from the Pacific Ocean - LP-53 (SPAdes) (version 2) | ecosystem: Environmental > Aquatic > Marine > Oceanic | place: Pacific Ocean | collected 2010-02-08 | reverse complement strand
TCTCTGCTCTATTTTGTGAGCTTGTGAACGTAGTTGTTTTGCAACTCTGATTAGAAACTCTTTACTACTGCCGCTGATACGTACATCATTTTTTCTAAGGACGGCTATAGTGTGGCTGTCTATAAGAGTATCAATGAGTTCATCCCAATGGTATTCACTGAAGGAAGGGTCGTCATTTTCTGGTGCAATAATAGCACCGATACCATTCAAGGTTAGTGAAAGGTCCAAGTCTAAATCATTTACTAATTCAATTCTTTTTGTCGACATCTTTTATTTTTCTTCCTCTAAAGAATACTATTAAATTTATTATGGTATTGATGGTTACTGCCGTAAGTAACCACCATTGCCAAGCTTCAATGTCCATCAATTACAAGCACCCTCATCTACAAATGTTTTAATAACATCTGAAGAAAACAACTTTTGTAAGTTTAACAGATACATTCTTGATGCATTATTATCTCCCCCAGATACAGACTTCTTTGAATCCAGGTTCTTTATTATTTTCTTTAAACTCTTAGTATCAAATACTAACGTGCAGAAGGTTTCATCTCCTACACATAAGTTGTGAAACCAGTAGTCCGATTCCGTGGCTGCAATACCACTAGGCTTACCATAACTTTGGTACTCTATAGCGATATTGCCTGTCTTTTGCCACATTCCTCGTTCGGATTTAACCTCAATCTTCTTATCCTGTAACATATCTGCCACAAGTTGTTCACGTACTTTTCCATATTGTAAGTCCAAGTCAAATTTCTTGCGGTCGGCTACAGAAGGCTCCATTATTTATCCTTTTTAGTTTCTTGAAGTTGTTCTTTTGCAGGCTCAAAATACTTAACTAAAGTATTTAGTTGCCCATTTACATCTGACATAGCCTGCAATTCTTTTGCTACAGTATCCACCAGATTAGCGTGGTCTCCTAAACCAACAGGATTACTAATCATCACCTCTATATTAGCGGCATGACCATTCATTTGACCTATTAGCTTAGACTTTAGTGCGTTTATTACTAGCTCTCTCACTTATCTTCTCCTTGTTATTAAAGTAACTCTTATTGAAACCCCTTAACCATTCCTTCCCCCTAAAAGAAGAGGGGCTGAATGGATTAGGGGACTCATGTATAATAGACCTAGTCTTCTTGGTTCTGTAAAAGTCTCTTTGACCTTGTACAAAAAATCTGTCAACAGTAGCCATATTATCTCCTAATTAACTATATCAACTATTTCACAGCTATCTGCTGTGCAAGCCAATGTTTGATTACCTATAGTATTATCTTCTTGCTCATACTCAGCGAGCTTTGACCAATCAATAAACTCAGGCATTTTAGTTAAGAACTCTTTATAGTGTTGCTCATTACAGTCTTGATAAGGAGCTTGTTCATACACCATATCACTCCTTGGTAGGAAAGACAAGCCCGAAGCGATATTAAAATTCTTATATATCCAGGCACCAGTCTCTAACCATTCTTCTTTACCAACTGATATAGTTACAGATGGTTTGTGCTCACACCAATGCATAGCATATACTTTCCAGAACTCAAGTTGCTCAATAGCTGACATATCATCTCTAGTAATACACATATCAGGAGCCTTTACTGGAAAACTAAACACAGCATTACTTTGGCTCCATCCATCAGTTTCCCAAGGGATATTCTGGTCCATCATAAATTGTGTGAGTGGGTCTTTTTTATCTCCACGAACAGTACGTATGTAATACTGACTATGCCTTGCATGAATACCAGATGCAGAATCTGTGAGTTGTGAAACTGTTCCTGATGGCTTTACACAAGTAATAGCAGTGGATTGTGGTATGCCAATAGCTTCAGCAAACTCTTTATTAGTATCCACGGCTACTTGCTTAAGTTTAGTTAATACTTTCTCCAAGTTAGTCTTATCATCTCTACCATTAGTAATAGCATTATCCATAATACCTGTCATGGAAACACCAAGCAGTCTTTCCTCAGAAGTGTTGGCATGCCATATCTTACGTAAGTAAGGAAAATGATTAAGGGTAGATTGGAAAGTACCTATAATAGTAGCTACACGAACTTTCTTTTGTAAATCCTTAACAGTATCTGTACCACGTACGATTATCTCAGAGAGATTGCAAAATTGATATGGACGTAAAATAATCTCACTACAAGGATTAGTACCGAAAGCATAATCAGCATCTCTTCTACCATTCTCTGCGGCTTTGTTTTGTGCCGCTCCACGGTAAAACATACCTCTTTCACCAGTGCCAGACTCAGCTAATGAAAGCCATTCTCTCATGAATGTGTAAGGGTCTGGCTTCTCTGTGTATGCAACTGAGTTATTTGACATCTGTCGCTGTGGCTCAGTCTTATAGAACTCTCCAGTCTTAGCGTGTCTCATTCTATCGTCAGATAAGTTAGACAAACTAATCATAGCAGAACGTCTTACACCACCAGACACAACCACTTCTCCAACTTTACACATAAGGTCGTGACACTCAAGGCTAGATAACTTCCTACCTTTAGCCTCTTTAAACACTTGAACTGTGAACCTAAACAAATTATCTAGTGGAGTTGGTCCAGATGCTCTACCACCGAATATCTTTAGCTTTGCACCTGCAGGTCTAATCAAAGATAAATCCCACTGTGGAATCTCTCCTGCCCAGAGTAAAGCCAATAGCTTACGGAAAGCCTTAGCCCAACCTTCTTTGCTATCTTTGACAATAATAGTTTCTTCTGTATCAAATAACAAACCTGGAACTTCGGGCAGTTTGTTTATGGAGTCTCTCTCCACAGAAAATCCTACACCAGTACCACACATTAATATGTACATAGCTTCATCAAATGCTTTAGGGTCATCCACAGGAAGATAAGAACAGTTATATCCTGCAGTGTTATCTCTCTCTAATGCTTTACCAGAAGTCATCATTGCTCTCATTGAAGGCATAACTTCAGAATGAAGTATAGATTCTGTGACTTCTTCTTTAACTTGCTCAGACATAGCATAGTTATGTTTTTTCATAAGATGTGAATCCATATAGGCTACATATCTACTGACTGTCTCATGCCATTCTTCTCTTCTATTCTCGTCATCAAGCCAGCGAGCATACCTAGACTTGTGAATAAATTGTTGATAATACGTTGGGAGTGTTATGTTACTTTTCATCTTAATACCTTTACAGTTATATCTTTAGTTTTCATACCTATTATCTCATGAAATAGGTCATCAAGCATATCTTCCATAATATACGGAAGTTCGTCTTTGTCTAGTGTAAATTCTTCTGTATCTACTTCTGCAGATACTCTAATTGTTATTTTTGATTTTGCCATTTTTCACCGTACTAATTAAGCGAGATAAGTACCACTCGGCTTTCTGCAAATCCTCAATGGGCTTGCCTTTGTATTTATATCTCCACAAGTACTTCATTATATTACCTTGTAGATAACTTTCAAATCCTGCACCAGTGGCGGCTTGTATAGCATCAATACATTCAATACCAAATTCATTATAATGTGAAGGGCTATTGACCATATCAATTTTATTTTTATTCTCAAGTTCTTCTAAATCTTTCTTAGAGTGAACCTTAGTAGTTAGACTGCCTATAATTCTACGTCGTGGCTTATGCTTTTCTTCCATCATCTTCATGTACTCCAAATGTCTCATCAATGTATTGTTACTTGTGAATTAGTTGTTTCTTCATTTATACTTAATCGTCCATCTTCTAATACTTGGTCTGTATCTGTTACAGCAGTATACACCATGCCCCTTGTGAGTAGAGCATAGAACATAGTGTCTTCTTCTGTCAACAAATTTCTATCATGACTATGGTAAATCTCTACATCAAAACCTTCATCTAAGTGTCTGATTATAATAGCAGAATCACCTTTGTTTAATTTTATTTTGTTTTCTGACATGCGACTTTCTCCATAAAATGTTCTGCATCTACGATAGCCAGGGGCTTCTGCCTATTCATTTTTATAATAAGTAGCGGCTCTCCAGAGTGCTTGTGACTTATGGCTTGCTCATAATAATTATAAATTGTAGTCATTCTCTCAGTATTTTTACATTCAATATTATAGGGGAATTGCTTGTACGCAACTGTTGATAATTGGACATCTACTCCATTAACTCCCATAGGAGTAGACTTAATATCCAATTCAGTTACACTCTTAAGTAATCCAAGTAGCTTTTCAGCAACCCATGTTTGAAGTTTCCTGCCCTTAGCTTTTGCTGACCTTGTGGACATCTTCTTCTTCTTCAACACGGATTTCTGTGATGTTGCTTGCTGGGATGGTGATTGTTTGACCTTCCGCTTCGAGGCTCGGAAAAGGGACTTCGTTGTTGAGGTCTTCGATAAAGGCATTAGCTTTCTCTCTATTTATTTTAATTATTTTTGCAATAGGGGAGCCGTCAGTACTTTTATACTGAAGCGTCATTGTCACGCCACGCATCTGTGATGTGTGTGTACCAGACCCACTTTGGGTTTCTGCCTTTGCTTGGTAACTGCCTCTTGAACTCAAGGTCTTCCCAGCAATGTGTTTTGTAGGGACAATAACTACACTCAATCCCAAGGGACCTATTGCCCGTAGGTTTCTTATAAAAGACTTCCTCGACGTCGGTGAAACACCGTTGAAAAGGCTTTCCTTTAGATATTGACTTAAAAGCGTGTTGGATTTTAGCATGAACTTCGTCCTTCTCTTTTTTTGTGTTCGGTGCTTCAGCAATCGCTATTTCGCCAGTAGATTTGTTTAATGCAATCCAACCCTTAAAAGGTTTATTGCTAGCCATACCATATCCCTGACCTTGTGTAATATATCCGAAAGCATCTGAACTTTTTATTTTCTCATACGCATCATCAGGCTTAAATTTATTCTCGAATGCATAAGGCGATGCAGTTTTTATATCATAAATGCCATCGTCTAATTCAATATCAAATTCGCCTTCAATAGAATCTTTTTTATTAATTGGTAATTTTACTTTACCATGTGTATTTTTTATCTCTATACCAGATGCTTGTATTACGGCAATCATAAGAGCTTCTAATACATCTCCCATTGCCATACGCATCTTGAAATCATAAGTAGGAGGGTCTTCTTTTACACCACTCGCCTGCATTTGTAATTGGCAAAGCGGCTTGCCTACGTTACTCATACGTAACCTAAAGCCTCCACGTTGTTCGTTAAATTGTTTATTTAGTGCTTGTCTACAGTTATCTGCAAACTCGTCCAAAATGTGAGGAGACATTTCTGCCTCCCCACGAACCGCCTTTGAAAGGAACGAAACTATAGCGGCTTGTTTTGTATTCATCCTGTCAATGACTCAGGTAAGTCATCATTCAGAACGTCTTCAGAAGTAACAGTAACTGCTTCTTGGTCTACCATTCTTCCCTGCTTACGCAAAGAATCATCGTATTGCTTCATAACAGCACTGTTCTCAGCATTTATGTAATCCATAAAATATGCCAAGGTATCTTGGTCTGCAGGTGTGAAGTCAACTAGCTTTGGAGCATTGTCGAATTTACCTACATAGTAGACTAAACCACCATTTTTCTTCTTATCCAAAGAAACATGTAGCTTATAGAAGATAAAAGGTTTCTTCTGTGCAGTTAGAGCATCCATAGGAACAGATATAGGCATAAAGTTACTGCCTCTTGCTCTCCATAGAATAGGAACATCTACTGCATCATCTACTTTCTTCCCAGTCTCATCAACTGCGTTGAGAAACGTGGCTTTACCAAACAACATACGAAAGCACTTAATATTCTTTTGTTGCATTGCTTTCTCTGCTGAGAGGTTTTCTCTCTGACTGGCAGGAACTGAACCACATCTGAACGTACCTAACATATCAGGTATCTCTGTCTGTGGGTATAAGTTCTTAGCCATAGTCGACTTATTGACCATCTCATTTACTTCAGCATCATAGTGAAGATACTGGTATCTTTGAGCAAATACTTGAAAGTCAATTTCTTTTGCATACACCATCTTATCGGGTAGCGACACAGACCAAGAACCTGCAGGTAATGAATTACCCGAATCGTCTTCATGGTCTCTGTTTATTTTTAGATAGAACATATTAGTAGCAGAACCTGATGGCTCCTCTTGTCCTATTAGTTTAGCAATATCTTCAAAATTTGTATTTGAATTTACAACTGGTAATGTTTCCATTTTTTACACTCCTTGTTGATGTTTGGAACTCAATTTATATTACATTCGATAGAGTTAGTCAAGTTATATTCTTTCATATCTAACCAATCTTTACCGATTTCTAAATCCACAGCTAAAGGAACCTGCCAACTTACATTGTATTGCTCCTCAAACTGCTTGTCTACTTTAGTCATAGCATCATGTGTCATACGTGCTACAACTTCTTCTTCTCCAGGATATACATCTAATACAATCGAGTCATGGACTGTATTAATAATCTTAGACGTAATTCCTTTACGCACAATTTCATTTTGTAAATGAATAAGTGCCAACGGCACGACACAACCACCTGCCAAACCCTGCACGGGATAATTCTTAATAGACGGTGCTCCCGATGCATTTCCATTGGATAGTCTTTTAGTATCTGGAAAAGCAAATTGCTGCCCCGTATACATAGTAACAACCCCAGTCGATATAGCTTCAGTCTGTAGAGTATCATGCCACTTTCCTAGTTTTGGGTACTTCTCCACAAAGGCTTTATAATATTCCATTTCATTTGGTGTACCTGTTGTACCACCGTATAAAGGTTTGAATGTATGTGCCTTTGCTTCAGTACGTTCTTCTTTAGTTACGTCTGCTTCAGCTTTATTAAATATAATTGAAGCAGTATATTTGTGAACATCACTTCCACTTAAGATGTCCTTAATCATAGTTTCATCACCACATAGTTGGGCGGCAATCCTAAACTCTAGTTGGCTATAGTCTGCTTGTAGAATAGAACCATTTTCAAACCTAGATACAACCACAGCTCTCACTGGGAATGTAGAACCTCTTGGCTGATTCTGAAAGTTAGGGTCAGAAGAAGACAAGCGAGTAGTCCTAGTAACACACTGATTGAACTTTGGATGTAGTAAACCATTACTTCTAGTATTACGAGAGATGCCACCAACAAAACTAGATAAATATACGTCAACCGCATTTAACCTTACAGTAGATTTGAGGAACTCTTGTGCTTTAATATTTCCGTTATGTTTGGCAATTCCTAGTAATCGTACTAATGTTGTTTTGTCAGTAGCAAATCCGTTAGCAGACGCATCAAAAATATCCCTAGGATTCATTGTGAGTCCGCCAATTTTAGGAAGAGGTATGTAAATGTAACCTGCACCATAACAGGCAGGGCACTTTGTAGCTTTCTTCCATCTCTGTCCGTCCTTCTTAGTTTTGAAGAACTCGCCTTTGCCATGACATTTGTGACAATGTTGTGCTTTAGTTCTGTGAACACGAGTTGTCATAGCTTTAATCATTGATGCAAATTGTGGAAATCCAATACGAGGTCTCATCAAAGGTTTCCCTTTTTCGTTAAGACCTATATTGAATGCTTCTGCCCACTTCTTCTTATCAATTACTTTACGTGAGTAAATCAACTGACTTACTTGTTCTGGAGATGCAAAGTTTACATTTGTATCACCCATAACTTCACGACATATTTCTTCCATCTTAGCTTTGAGGTCTTTCTGTTCAATCTCATAATCAACACGCACTTTCTCAAGAGTTGTGAAGTCAATCTTGATACCATTACGTTCAATCACTGCTAGAATAGGAAGAAACTTATTCATCAACATCAAATGCTTTCGCATCGGTGAGTTGTGTGAATTTTTAAAAATCTCTTCTTGTGCAAGATGCAACTGCTTAGTGGATTCAATATCCGCAATACCATACTCCTGCACAGTATCCATAGGCATAGCATCAAAACCAATGCCATCCTTAAGATAATCGTGAGTCAAGTCAGACTTCTTCATAGCTACTTTTCTACGTATGCAGGAGTCAGCTAAACTTAAACCCCACTTCTGCCCACGTAATAAAGTATACTCACCAATCATAGTGTCATACACTTGACCCTTATAATTAAAGCCACTCTCCCATAGCCACATCAAATCAAACTTAATATTATGTCCTATAAGTACAGTGGTTTTATCTAGTACATCTTGTACTAAATTAAAGGATTCTCCTACAGTCATCTCAGATGCCATTTCATCCATATCTTTATGGTAAAACCAATTAAACTGTATCGGTTCATTATCATGTGAATACTGAACTGATACTAATTTATTCTCTGGGTGAAATGGTGAAGGGTCTGACCTTCTATTCTCTCCTTTTACAAATGTAGTCTCTACGTCTAAATACGTTATTGTCATGCTGTATACCTACTCAAATCTGTATCCAAGTTGCAAACTATTTTGCCATGGAAACCTGTTAATTTATTCTTTGATATAGTTAAGTATCTTTTCTTATCAGTATTGTCAGTAATATCAGATTTACCGATGCCTACGATTAAGTCAGCTTCAGCCGCTTTACCAGTTTTACTGTTCTCCATCATAGCATAAGTAACACTTGTCTTACCCTCTGCATCAGCACTAGCTTGACTGATACCAATACCAAACAGATTGTGACGTTTACATATCTCACGAAACTTTGTGTATATGCTACGTAACTTCTCATCTGTTCTCGCATAAGAACCCATCACATCAACTTTGTCTAGTTGGTCAACAATTAATATGTCAGGTTTTTTATCCTCACAATATTTATTAAGCCATTCAATAGATGCATCTACATTGTCAATCATAGTTATATTAGGTGCAATGTCTACGAACTTTTGTTTAGCTTGTGAACGGTTCTTGTATATATCTTCTTCACTGTAGCCAGTGTATGCACTTACTGCACGGAGCATAGTTCTACGTGCAGGTTCTTCATTAGTTATTATGTGAACGTCAGCACCTTGTGAACAGAATCCATTTGGTGATGCCACAAGTGAAACATAGAAAGCAGTTTTACCAATCTCAGGTCTAGCAAAAGCAATCATGAACTCTCCTGCTTTACCACCACGAACTGTTTTACCCAATGTTGGTACATTGAACTCCCAGCAGTTTTCATTCTGGGCATACTCTAGTAATGCATCAAGGTCAGTTGTAATCGGTACAATAGTATCTTCTGGTACAAAACCTTGCTCTGATTTATCGAGTAATGCTTTTACTTCGTGAATCTTTTCTGGTGAGCCTTCCATAATAGCAAGACCCATATCTGCGATGTTACGTCCTATTTCCTGTTGCCACATCTTCTTCAATACATCAGTAGCTACGTCAGAACCTATTGCAGGTAAATGCTCAATGTCTTGTAATACTTCAGCCACAGCTTCTCGTTTTGCACGAGTGGCAGTTGGATTACTAACTCTGTATATTTCCCTAACTTCTTGTGAAGATAAGTCCCTTTCGTAACTCTCGTGTCCATTTACAATGGTATCATATAAGTCTGTTAACTCATTAGGAAACATTGAACGCATCACACGAGTTTTGTTTGCATCAAAAAACTCTTTATGCATCAGGAGTTTAATTAATTGTTGTTCCATACTAATTTCTTAATCTCCTCTTTGTTAAAATATTTTAAATCGTCTTTCAGACGAACTACACTACAAGGTACAAAATACGACAAATACTTGTGTATGTCAAGCGACTTGCGGGTAGCGTCTGCGTCCAGGCAAATGTGAACGTGTTTGTACTTACGTAATGGTGTGAGGTCGGCATCTTTTAAGTTAGTACCCAAAAGTGCCACACCAGTGGCTACTTGTGAAACTGCACAAGCACTAGCTGCATCTTCTACAAGTATAGCAGTGTCATGTTCACCACAAGTGAATAACTTTGATGAGTTGCCATACCTATACCATTTAGGCAAGGCTTTATTACTGAAACTTCTGCCGATAGCATCGTAAACTTGTGAATCATCTTGGACTATAAAGACAGTCCTATTTTGTTTAGGGTCATACATAATTTTGACAAGCCTATCCTCAAGAGCATGGATACAATTATTCCTAGTCAAATAAGCCATAGATTGTGAATGGTTGTGAACTGGAACGAAATGCTCCGAAAGATGATAGATAGAATGATAGTTCTGAGAACTGACCAAACTTCTGATGTCATCTTTAGTTCTGACTACATCTTTCGCCCCACGTACTCTGCAGAATGCTTTGTAGCAATTCCAAAGAAGTTTTCCATATTCTTTTGTAATTGTAAAAGTATTCCTGCCACCACACTCGGGACAATTTATTCTGTTAGATGTATTATCCATTGGTTCATTTTGTTGTATAAAATCTCTTATGTTCATCTTCATGTTCCTCTCTAGGGGTTTACCCCTCGGCAAGTTTCTCGCTTATATCACAGCTTTTAAATTACGTCAATAAAAAAAATACCCCCACTGACAAAAGCCAATGGGGGCAGGGGGAGGCAACCGTTAGTAGTCATAACGCCTTGAATCAAAAGAAGAGTTGAAGCCTAGAGTATCTAGTCTTTCATCTTCAAACAATCTTTTGTCTGCTTCTTCTTCAGCATCAACAACCATCTCAGCCATCTCCTCAAGACTAAGATTGTTTTTGACAAAGGTGTATCTGACAAAGTCAACTTTCTGTTTAGCACTCATATTTTGTGGCAGACCTTCCTCTGGGTCATAGCCATCAAACTTCTCACTAAGCAGATGATTGCACTTGTCTATAGTAGACTGATTCATTCGCTCTGAGTTCGTGAGAGTGCTCCTTGCTGAAACCACAGACCTCTCACTCTTGTACGAGGCATATGTTCTGTCGTAAAGCGAGCTCGTGTACCCCGAACTGTAACGCGAACCGTAGGGTGTAGACACCTCGTTCGGGTCTCTGACTACTGGCAAA
>Ga0209337_1003650_pt1 | contig 10824 bp, 19 predicted proteins | sample LinPmetageLP53_FD_184044 | JGI IMG/M metagenome (GOLD analysis project Ga0209337, IMG submission 184044) | Marine viral communities from the Pacific Ocean - LP-53 (SPAdes) (version 2) | ecosystem: Environmental > Aquatic > Marine > Oceanic | place: Pacific Ocean | collected 2010-02-08 | reverse complement strand
TTCTGTAAATGAAATACCACTGCTACCACCAGAAGCCGCTTTTAAAAGCCCACTAGATCGTCCTACATTGTCACTAATTATACCAGCCATAATTTACCTCGTTTGATCTAAGAATGAGACTACAATGTCTACATTTGCACTACTTGCAGTAGCAGCGCATAAGTGGTCTGTATCTGTTATTACAAATTTATCATTAAAAACAAAGGTTTCATTAGCACCAATTGCTTGATCTGAAAGCAATTCAAAGTCTGTTCCACCGCCATTTTCATCTATATAAAGATCGAAGGTTTCAGCAGCCCCTGCTGTTTCTGTAACAATAACACTTAATATAGTGTAAGTATGCCCGTCAGCACCATTTAGAATTACGCTTTCGGAGTTCGTAACTCCTGCGGTTAAACTGTAACTTAATATTTCGCTTGCCATGTTTATCTCCTTTTAAAATCCAATTAAAATCCAAATACGAGTTCTTTTCCAGTTAATGATGCTGCCGTTTTTACAATTGATCCTTCTATTGTTACAATTCCACTAGCAGATCTTGCAAGTGTTGTATCTGAAGCGTGTCCAAGCTCTATACTAGTAAATTGTGGAGAGTTTCCTGTTCCTAAACCTAAATTAGTTCTAGCTGTTGCAGCGTTATTAAGATCGGAAAGGTTGTCTGTTTGATCACATTTAGAATTAACTGCTGTTCTAACTGCACTAAATTCAGTATTAAATTCATCTCCTGAAATAACTTTAGCTGCATTAGAATCTGCAAGATCGTCTTTACCAGACCAGCTTACTTGTAATGTATAATCACTCATGGTTTACCTCTTTAATTAACTTTGTGAAGAATATCTTGCTATGCCGTATAATGATTTATAATCTCCATATAATGCTTGATCTCCAACACTAAATGGTTCTTGACTTTCTCGTATTTCTTCCCATTTATCGGAAAGGTGCATAAATAGTTTTTGTTGTTTCCATGTATTTTGTCTTCCTTTAGGAAAAGGTTTAATTAATGGTCTTATTTTTCCTCGTACCATTAGGACAGTCTCCGTTCTACAGACCATCGCCCTAAATTCTTTTTACGTTCTTCACTGGAAAGTTTTTTCTTTTTCTTTCTTTTAACTATTTTACCAGCTATTCTATTTTTTATCGGTTTCATTAAAGGATAACCCCATGTTCTTTATTACGTCTAGCAACTAAATCTAATAATATTTTACGTTCTGCATCCCATATATCTTTTAAAGTTTGTTTACTAACTTTTGGATCATCATCTATTTTTCTTTTTATAGAGCCTTTAGGTATTGGTAAAGAAGAAGTTTTAGGAAGACTATGTTTATCTATAGGTGTAAATAAACCTCCCTTTGGTACATCTAAAGATTTTGTATTAAATTTTTTAGGTGCATCATGTGTTTTATTTTTAAGTCCTTTACCAGATTCTACATCTACTTTACTAAATTGTTTTTCGGAAACTGGATCAATATCATCTTCCTTTAAAAGAGAGTCCATAATATTTTCTATATTTTCTACTTCATCTTCAAATTCTTCAGACTCATCTCCAAAATCTAACTCGTTACTTTCTAAAAAATTCTCTAACTGTTCCGGGGTTGCTCCGGGCTTTGCAGCTTTAAATACTTTAACTAACATACTTTTATAAAGAGCAGCTATCTTACTTTTAATTTTAGATAGTTCCATGTCATATGTATTACCAGATAACATTTCCTCTATAGTAACAGTTCTCATAAGGTACGAACTCCATTACCTTTTTGTTCATGATGCTTAACCCATCTATCATGGGCTGCTATATTATCTGGTTCTGAACCATCATATAATATAATTGGAGTTGAAACTGTTTGTTTTGATACACTACCACATTTAACACAAGACGCATCATCAGTACGTTCAGAAACAAATCTAAACTCTTCCTGAAGATGATCACAAGTGTTACATAAATAATTATATGTGGGCATTAATATCTCCGTAAAAAGAAGGGGAGAACCCTAAGATTACTCCTAGGGTTCTCCTTTGACTTAAGTAGCAGGTACTACAAATGCAACACCAGCAGTGTCACGCATCTCACCAACACCATAAATAGTATCGGATGTAAACAAGTCACCTAAGTATTCTTGTTTATACTGAGTTTGTGAACGAACACCCATTTGCTCAACAAGAGCAAGAGCGTCTTTATGCATCATAACACCCACACGGGCAGCATCACTTTCGATGCTTGGGCAATTGGATGATACAAATACGTCAAGTCCGTATATGCTACCAATTTTACCTGTCTTGATTGCATTGCCGTCACCAATAAACTGTTGCTCAGTAAAACGAGCAATAGCCAGCATATCATTTGCTGCAATTGGTGGTACAACTAGCGCACGATTGTCCATTGGGACATCTGCATTGTCTAGTTTAAGGATCATCTTACGGATACCAGCATCAGTAAGATCGCTATCGTTGGATGAGTTACCTGTAAATAAGGTAGTACCATCACCACCGATAACAGCTTTTTCGTAGAGAGCAGCACCTGTACCACCTACAGTACCTCCTTGGAGGGCTTCAGTAAGTGTAAACAAGTCTGTATCTACTTGTGTAGCAAGAGCATAGCCAGCATCATCCGTATAGAATCTACGGAGACTTGACAATCCTTGTACTTCCACAATATCTTCAATCACTACGGAATATTCATAGTGCTTGTTAATGCTAATATTAGTTGTACCATGAGTATCACCTTGTAGTACAACTTGAGTATCAGCAGCTTTGGCGTTAGCAGACCCACGAGTTGGTGTTGGAATGTGGATTGTATCGCCTTTTTTACCATTATGATTGATACGAGTAACAACATTACCCAGTACCAAATTCTTTTTATACCCTGCTATGACCTCATCTGACCATAGCTCAGGAATAAAATTCGCAGCATCAGACACATTCTGATGATTTGTTCCTAAAGCCATTTTATATCTCCTTAAGCTTTAATAGTTTATTTGACTCGACCATCAGCATATGCAGATAAAATTTCATCTTGTAAATCTTCATACCTCTGAGGGTCCCTTGTTTTAAGTCTGATTAGATCAGCCCTACGATAGATTTTTTTACCGGCTGTGGATTCTGAAGAAGACCTAGATACGGCTTTACCATTCTTTAATGCTGCACTACGTTTAGCAGTTTTTTGTTCTTCTGCTGCTGTTGTATTAGTAATTAGTGATCTTTCCTTCCAGTTGCCCATGAGTTCCATAGCTGAATCAAGATCATAATTATGTGCGTTTACATAAAGTTGAGTCCGTATTGGACTTTGTTTAACCCACTCCTGAAATTTAGTATCTGTTACAACTTCTAAATAATCAGGATGCGCTGCTTCAAGTTGTTGAGTTGTAGCTCTGGCAGATTGTACCTTTTGCTGCTCTTCAAACTCCCGAAACTTCGGATGATTTTCAATGGCTTTACTAACTGCTTTATTAGGGTCATCAAAAAAATCAACTTCTTCTACTTCTCTTTCTACAGCAGTTTCGGTTTGAGTGGTAACTTGTTGTTTAAGAATTTGATCAGTTAATTGTCTTAACTCTCCAATCTCTTGGCCTTTACGACCAAGTTCTTTCTCAAGATTTTCATAAGATGAGACAATTTCCTCAACCGATTTCCCTTGGAATTTATCCGGTAATTCTTGTTCTTGTGACTCAGGTTGTTCCTCCTCCGGTATTGGTGGTGGTGGAGCCTCATCAACAATATTAGAATACTGTTGTGTTTCTTCAGGGGTTTCGACTTTTTCTTCAACAACTAAACTACTCATAATGCTAACCTCCGTCCTATTAAAGATTATGGAGTTGATAAAAATGTTGGGATTAGATTAACTTTCTAATTGGTCCAACGCTAATTTGGTAGTCTCTTCTAAATTAATAACCATATTTAAAATATCTACCTGACCTCTTCTGAGGTATAAAGTTCTTTCATCGTCTATGTTTTGTATATTTTCTAAGGATTGTGCCATATCGGTTAACTCTTGTGTAAAGAGACTCCAAGCTTCCGTTGAAAATAAGTCTATTCTTTTTTCTAAAACTTCTCTATCACTTAACATAAATTACTCAAAATCTGTTCCAAAATCTAATTTATCTTGTGATTTTTTAGTTTTACATTCACAATCAGGTCCACAAGTGCAACCCTCTTTACCACAGTGAGGGCATACTTCCTTTAAATCTTTACCATCATAATAATGTTGAAGCAAATTTTTCTTCCATTTTTCTTTTTCCATATTAATATTTTTTAATTGGTTTACCTTTTGGTTTTTTTATTTTTTTCATTACAGTACCTCCTTAGTTCTGTGAAGTAGCCCTTGCTTTAGCTAAATTTAAAATAGTTTCTGATTCTAAATGTTGTGTTTCCGGAATATTACGCATAGTTTCCGATTGAACATTTTGTGAGTCAATTCTTAGTTTTTCAATCTTAGCCATCTTTTCAGCCATATCCATTTGTTCTTTAATTAAAGTCTTCTCTGAATTTTTATCTTGTACTTCACTTTGGAATTTTGCAGCAGCAGCAAAGTCTTTCATAGCGGAAGCTTCAGTTTCCTTAATTTCTGCTTGAGCTTTTTGAAGTTGCATTTGTTGTGCTATCTGTTGTAATTCCTGTGCTTGAGGATCAGGTTGCATTTGTTGTGCTATAGCCATTTTCATTTGTTCACGATTAGACATGGAACTGTTTTCAAATATGGACATAAGAAGTATAGAAAATGCAGGAGTTCCTTGTTGTGTCATGGAAAGCAATTGTATCATTTGTGTCATCTCTAATTCTTTAGCCATAATTCCCATAGAGGAATGAGCTTCAAATTGATAATCACCTGTAGGATACCTTTCCGGATTAAACTGCATATATCTCCATGCAGCTTTTTGAATAAGAGGAAGTAAAAAATTCTCTTGGAAATTCATTATAGTACGTTTTTGACGTTTAATGGAAGCTGCTTGAAGCATAGACATTCCGGAAGCTGTAGCGTTCCTAGGATTAGCAGAGTTACTTGTAGCGGAATCCATAGCTCCTGTACCCATTTGAACCATACGTTCAAGCTCTGCTGCTTCCGTAAAGGTACTTTGAGCAAGACTTCCAAAGTTTAAAGGCATTAATGTTTGTCTGGGATCACCATTAGTAAGAATAGTCTTACCAGCTTTAACTTCAAACTTAACACCTCTAGGAAGCCTTGTAGCATCCACACCCATCATAGGATGCGTTGTGAGTGCTAAAGCATCTATTCTTGCTCTTAGCTCTGCATCAAGAGCCTTTTGAGGGTTATAACCTTTCTCTGCTATTCCTCTTCCCCAGAATTTATTTGGAACTCTATCATGTTGGTAAGATACAAAAGGACGATCACCCATCATGTAAGGATTTTCCGTAGCCTTTAAAACACAATGATCATTAGCAATAACAACTACAGCTTCTATAAGCTCATCATCATCATAATCAAATTCATCTGTTATTGAACTTTCTTTTTCCTCTAGGAATTTAGCAGGAACTCTTCCCCAATACTCAGTAATTTTTACTTTATCGTCTTCTGAAGCATAGCTCCCATTCTCTTCATCAAATCCAAGATCAGCATGATCATAGTTTCCAAGAGGTTTATCTTCATAAATCCCTTCCTTTATAGCTTCTATGATTTCATACTTTGGTTTAATAACAATCTGTGCAACACCTAAAGCTTCATTTATACTGGAAGCTGTAGGGTCAATGACAAATTCTTTAGGAGTTATAGATTCTACTGTAACTGTAACAACTTCATTTTCCATTATTACAGTATCAGTAGTAAGGGTATCTGGTATTGGAGATTCCGTAGGGACTTTTAATGTCTCTTCTTTAATATTAATTTTAGCAATACCCGTGCCATAGATAGCACCATTAAGGAGGGATTCACAAATAGAGTTTTTAACTTTAGCCCGTTGTAAATCTTCCTGTAAATTTAAACGAATTATAGTTATATCTTGAGGGTCTTTATCTGTAATATTATCTCGTACATCAAACCACTGTTCTCTGCCAAAAATAGCTTCCTCTAACTCTGATACAGTAGCTTCAACAGCTTGTTGAGTTGCTGGAGATATTAAACGAGAGTTTTCGGAACCTCTTGTTTTATCTGAGGGAGACCAAATACCACGCCAAATACGATAGTATTCATCCCATTTTTCCAGATAATTTGTATTCCTATGTTCTTCCCACTGCTCAACTCTACCCATTACCCAAGAACTTAATGAGGATTGAGGATCGTTGTACTTAGTATCCTGAGACATTATCTACTGGTTCCCATTCTTCTACGTCAATTGATTGTGCAAAATCAGCTACAGATACTTGGTCAATATAGGCCAAAGAGTCCAGTAAGTCATCGTGAGACAAGGAGCTTGGGAAATCCAACATTTGAGATATAAAGTGATGATTCCAATCTGCCTTTCTTATCTTAATCTTACCATGTTCCATTCGGCCTTGTAATGCCCAGATAATTCTATCTTGTTTCTTTTTACCTCCATGAGTTACATCTGTAATGTTAACCCATCTACCTCTTATTCGCATTATATCTTCTAAGTATGGCATTATAGCATTTTTTAATGCACCAGCTTCTATACCTACTGTAGTTGCCTGTACATCTTCTGCGGAATCAAGTATCTTTTCCGCTGTCTCTTTAATACCCCATCTTCCATGTAAGATGTCTTTAACGTACCATTCATCTTGAACAATCTTAACAATGGAAATAGCTGTCTCGTCTAACTTAGAACTTTTTAATCCTCTGTCTCTACTGCTTTTTTCAAACCCAGCCGGATCAACAGATATGACATAATGTCCTTGCACTTTTGATACATCTTCAAAAGCATCTTCTTCAGCATATCGTACCCACTCTTCATGAAAGATACCCCCAGAAAATGATTCAAAAGTCGCTTCAAACTCTTGACGAAAAGCTTGAGTTGACATAGTTCTTTTAGCTGCTTCCACTTCCTTAGGATCAATAAAAGTGTTTGCCGTGGAAGTAAATTGAAAGGCTTCCCAATCTTCTTCATTTTCTTCTAACTGAGCGTCTATCCATAATTTATAAAAGTGGTTTTTCCCTGCTGGAGTACCTATAAATAATGCTTCACCTTTAACATCTGCCAATGTGGGTCTTAAGATCATCTCCCACACTTCCGGCTTCATGGAAGCATATTCATCTAAAACAACAAAGGAAAGGCCCACTCCCCTTAAAGTATCTGGCCTATCTGATCCCTTTAGATATATTTTACGATCATTAATAAGTGTAATCGTAGCAGTATTCTCATGTGTGCTTTTGATTACATCTTGTCCTATTTCCTTTAAGATGGACCAAAGAATATCTTTAGCCTGTTGGAAAGTAGGAGCTACATAAAATACATCTTTTTCCTCAGATTGTAGAGCTTTGATAATTAATAACCAAGCTGCTAAATAAGACTTACCGAACCTTCGACCACAAGATGCTATCTTAAATCTTTTATCACTTTTAAAGATTTCCATTTGTGCCGGGTGAAGTGTGACATTTATATCACTCACTCTCGGTGTCTACCAATCTTTTAGAAACTTCCCCCTCGATAATTTTAAACTCTTTCTCTTCTTGTCTTTCGATTGCTTTAACAGATTCGACAATAATATTAATACCCAAGTCCTCATGTTCGTGCTTAATCTCCACAGCTTTTGATACGGGAATTATACGATCTAAGCACATTTTAAGGCAGTGTCTATCTCCTTCTAAAGCCAACGCTATAACCTTGTCAACTATCTCTGGACCTTTGGAAGATAATAACTCTCTGGAAAGCTTAGTGTACTTATTAAGTGAGCCTTTGACTCTTCCCTTAGGATTTAATGATGGCATCCCTTTGTAAAAATTAGGATTACCCCTAGGACGTTTCTCTGGCAAGACTTCATTATTAGACATATCATCTCCATCTTTACCCATTACAATTTCCTTTTTTAAAAAAAGACAAATCAATGGAAGTCTGGATATATATACTTAAGTGTTCTTAATTGTTTGAGATTAATAACTAAAGTGTAAATATTAAAGTTTTAATTCTCTTGTTCTTAATTGTTCTTAAGTAGTATAACTCAATATAATAATATTATATCATATTTTTACCCTCCCGTCAAGTCCCCTTAGGCTATTATTGCCCCGAAATCCACTCCTGTCAACTCTAAAGTTTACTTGACATTTAGCAATTAGTTAATTTAGACCTCCAAATTGCTTCCCATGTGGTCATGAGGGTATATAAGGAGAAGCAACTCAAAAGTGGGCCCCTCCCCTAAGCTTCTCTAGATTTCTCAAGGGGTTTTTGGCTATAGTTTTTAGGGTTTATGAGATTTCCTAGGAGTTCCAAAGAAATACCAGAGAAAAAAAAGAGTATGATATACTTCTTAAGGCTACCAAAGAACCACCTAAGCAGAAGGTCCAGCTTGTGGATAACTTTATAATTATATAATAATAACAATAAGTTATAAGAAAGCTTGACATATAAAAACAATTTCTATATGTTTATTTCATCGTAAAGACTAACTTAAACCAATAAAGGATTTAATACAATGAAAGATCAAGAAACATTCGAACCAACTTTATTATTCTCATTTGTTTTCGGTATTTTAGTTTTTGGATTAATGACTGCTACAGTAATTGTGGGCAGTTTTTTCAACAATTTGTAATGGGCAATTGTGCTCACTTTTAAGAATAGGAGTTTATAAAATGTTTAAAGTAGCTAGCAATAACGACGGAAGCAATGGCTTTAGATTTGTTGTCCCATTTATTAAAGGGTTATATAGAAAACGATTGACCAAAAACGCTAGGGCTATCCAAGAAAAATTCTTTGGAATAAAAAAGGGTAAAACAATGGTAGGAGTTCACTTAGGTAAACGATCGGTTTATTTACAAAGGCTAAACCCTGCAAAGCATAGGAAACTTTATAAGTTTGCAGGTTAATACATCTAAGCCCTAGGGAAAAAATCCCTAGGGTTTTAATGTGTTAATCTAAAAAATAGGAGTTAATCACAATGAGTAATTTTACAAAAAGGATAGACGGCCTAGAACAATTTATCTGGCTAGTTAAGCGTTTTAATATGTCTTCTATAGACGCATTAAAGACAATGAAAAAACATAATCAAGATATATCTTTTATTAATGGTATGACGTTAAAAGGCGCATCTGTTTTTCTTGATAAAATGATTATAGAATTTAATTCTATAAAAACAGAGGAGTAAGAAAAATGATTAAAATTAAATTAAGCGGTCACAACTACAAATTAACACCGGAACAAGTCCGATTTATCAATTATCTTTTTGACACTAATGAAAATAAGCTAGATGCTTTATCCAGAGATGAATATACTGGAAAGCATGGTTTGGAAATTTTGGAAGAATTACGCCCGATATTAGCCTATAAATAGTGGTTGATACTCCTAAGCACTAGGGCAGTTCCCTAGTGTTTTAGTGTATTAATCAAATAGGAGTTAATATAATGTTATCTAAAACAGAAATAGCGATCCAGAATGACCGATCTTTGTTCCATGCGTTCAAGGTCAAAAGCGTGAACGATGGCATGGGCAAGAGTGAGCGTGTGATCAAGAAAAGCACTAACGTAAAGCTAGGAAAGCGTGTCACCAAGGGGAAGTTTAGAGGTATGCCGATCTACACAGTCACTTTAGAGGAACGTGCAACATGTGCTGATACATGCGCTCACTATGCTGATTGCTACGGGAACAATATGCCATTTGCAACACGCTATAAGGCGGACACTGCTTTAATTGTCACTATGTATAATGAATTGAAAATATTAAATGCAAAACATAAAGACGGGTTTTTGGTGCGTCTTCATATTCTTGGTGATTTTTTCAGTCTTAACTATGTATCACTATGGGATAAATGGCTGGCTGAATTTGATAATCTATACGTCTACGGATATTCTGAGCGTAAAATTGGAACACCTATAGGCAATGCTCTTAATATATTGAGGATAAAATGGGCTAATCGTTTTATGGTTAGGGTCTCTGGTGATTTTAATTTAAAAACCATGACCGCCTTGTCTTTTGACGATAAAAGAGCAAGTGATCAATTAACCAACAAGCAAGCTTTTATGTGTCCGGTTCAGGAAGACAAAACTGATAGTTGTGGGACTTGTGGCTTGTGTTGGTCTACGTCTAAAAACGTGATTTTCAAAACACACTAATTTTAACCACTATAAGAGAGGAAAATACAATGATGCTATTAATGGGATATAAATCTAAGAAAGAATTAGTTGCGTCTATCGGTTCGCCTTTAGTCTACAAGGAAACGTCACTATTCGGTGATGAATACCGATCAAACGGAACTTTCTGTGGAGCGCATCGGCCAGCCGTAACCGGATTGGCAGGGCGTGAATTCTTTTCGGAAATTACCATGAGAGATGATAAAATATTAATTGTGAAATAACTCACCAAACTTACCCCTAAGGACTCTTTATAGTCTTTAGGGGTTCTTTTTGCCTATAACCTAGAATTTAGAGACCCTAGGATGCTTCCAGAGTTTGAAGAACCATGTTCCCTATAGTAAACCCTACGGAAAAATCTCGTTGATCCTGAGGCAATTTTGAAAAGTCCGTAAGTAATGGCTGAAGGTTGGAGTATGTGTAGGAGTATGTGTAGACTATATTTGTAGTCCCTCTATAACCCGTAACAAGTTTTAAGATAGATTGTGCCTATCGTGTTATTAAAACAAAGTATTGTAAATTTTGAATTTAATCTTTATATTGATTTTTAGTTTAACTAGTAGGAGTATTTAAAATGAGTAGCGTGTTAGAACCAAAAGTAGGACTATATGCTAATTTTGTAGGCTGGTCAGACCAAGAACCCTATG
>Ga0209337_1003649_pt1 | contig 10824 bp, 11 predicted proteins | sample LinPmetageLP53_FD_184044 | JGI IMG/M metagenome (GOLD analysis project Ga0209337, IMG submission 184044) | Marine viral communities from the Pacific Ocean - LP-53 (SPAdes) (version 2) | ecosystem: Environmental > Aquatic > Marine > Oceanic | place: Pacific Ocean | collected 2010-02-08 | reverse complement strand
GCTTTTTCAAATTGTTCTTCCATTATATTAAATTGTTGTTTTTTTTATTACCTAGACGGTCCAAAATAACAGATTATTCCGTCTGTAAGCTGATCTGCTTGTAAAGAAACAGCTGTCCACCTACCATATATGGTTATTCCTTTGGGGAATAAATCTGCGTTATCTACAGTTACACCCCCTGATCCAGCGCCGTGTGTTGTTGTGGTAATCCCAAAACAACTTGCTTCGTCCTCTGGTGTTAAAACATCAAACTTAGTTTCACCTAAACATGTTATAGCTGTAATAACCATCCCGCTTGGGGGTGTTAAATTGCCACTCGCTGTATTTTTAAATGCGCTCCCTAGTTGCCCGAAAGACATCTGTGACGCCATACCTTGATTTGCTAATGTTGCCATGTCTTTATTTTATTATGCTAATGATACTGCTGAGTTGTCTAATCCAAATACACCGTACTCAATTAGTGTATCAACCTTAGTAGCGATGCATTCATACGTTTTATCCACTGCAACGGGAATAAAAGCGAATTCACCACCACCAATCTTTGCAGCCAAAGCGGTGTTTGATTCTGTTTCGTTTCTTAGGTAGATGTAATTTTCTTTCTCCATCTCAAGGTTTTTTATATATACGTAAGCACTTTCCAGCTTGTCATTAGCTTTATATATAACCAAATCATCCGTGTCCGCCGCCGTACCTTTAACTTTAGCGCGTATCAGGCTACCCGAATCTGCAAGCAAATTTGAGACTACCGATAAGCTTAAGTCGGAAGTAAGAACGTCCGCACTTGAGAGAGAGAGTGTTACTTTTACCGTAGCCATTTATGACACCTGGTAAATAAGCATATACTCTAGAGTCATTGTTGTATCCACGCTTGGGGTGATCTTAACATCATTGTCCGCATCGTGTGCTCCCCATGGAAAAAACGCCCAATCACCAGCATATAATCTACCTACTTCCTCCCCGTTAATTGATAACGTAAAGAATTCAGATGCTGTTGAGCTAGTGTTTTTTAAATAAACCTTGTGTGATCCTGTAGCAGCATAGTCGTTACCGTCAAATAAGACGTATTGAGCAGTAGCTGTTGTTGTCTTTCTCCCTACACCAGATGTCTCTGACATCCCTGTAGCGGTACCAGCTTTTGTAAGCGTAGCAATAGTGGTAAGAGCTAATTGATCCCCAGTAAGGTCAGCGCTTGAAAGAGTTAATGTTGCAGTTGTCGTTGCCATTTCTTTTTTTGTTGAATGTTATACCTGCAAATATAACGATTATTTAGCAACGCTTATTTATGCCTTATTGAGGGTACACCCGAATAGTTACATCTATAACCATATTGTTACGCTGAGTAAGCGCACTAGTGGAAGATTGACCTAAATAAGTTACTCCAGCAGCTGATTTTATTTCATTTCCTAATAAAAACATATGCTCAATGGTCTCACTGGTTGATGCACTGATGTTTTGCGTAAAAGAAAAAGGCAGCTTAGTAACCTCATTGCCATCACTTAACTCCATGGTCGAAGTTTCACTTTGAAAAGCAAAAGCAATGCCTGTGTCCGCGTCTATATCAGCAACCAAACCTCCCTCAATTTGTTCATAAGCATACCAAATACTTAAACTTTGACCTGAAGGCGGGTCAAATGCAGGTTTCCACCAAACATGACCGCTTATTTCTACTGTCATAGCAGGGCAGCCTGGGAATTGTTCGTATGTTAACCACGCATCACCATATCCTACATTGTCGGAGTCATTAAACGAAGAAAGTGCAGCTCCTTGCGCCCCGTCTAATGTAATACTTCCACTTGTAAAGGATTCTATGGTGGCGGGGATTATTCTGTACGTTGTGTTAGTTCCAGCATCTAGACCAGGCGTTAAAGCTGCTACATGTCCATACCCTTCTCTAAACCCCTTCACGTAATGAGGGCTTATATACATCTTATAGGTTGATTTCATCGTATGCTTGTGAAAACCTGTCAGAAGATCTTTTAAAGTCTTTCCATACACCTCTAAAGAATCTAACTTTCCTACATCAGTGTTTAAAACTCTTGGTAATATCTTTACAGCCGAAGCAACAGTACCAGCATTCATCAAACGAATATCTAACCTCCCGTCTTCGGTAAAGTTTGTAGCATCAACTATTGATGACTCTATTGAGGCATACGTTGTTGCTACACCCCCCGAATCTTCCCCTTCAAACACGATAACACCTAAATTATCTTCGGCCTCACCATAGTCATTACTACCAGAAGGCGGCCTCCGCGTCAGAGCAAGAGTGGGGTTAGCTGCCGAACCAGAGCTTTCGTTATAAATTTGAAATTTGCTACACGTAAAGCTTGGGGAAGGTGCTGCGCACGCCCAAACAGAGTTGGAATTAAATTGCATTATAGCGCTAGAGGTAAAATTCATTACGTGACCTGCGTAGCTATGGGTAAAAAGACATGCTGGGGTACCTACACCATCCTCAGCTGACGAAAACACTGAAGCTTGTATACTAAGAGCAGTACTTGTTTGGCCGTCATCTGCACGCGCGCCCAAAACTGTAAACGCTCTAGAGGCAGCAGAGCCATCCGTTTGTTTTAAACTAAAAAATCGGTTACTAGCTTCACTGCTTAAATTGTTATTCCCTAAATTAGGTACATTATCGGTAAAGGCTACTTCTTTCCAGTTTGCCATGATTACTTAGTTACATTTTCCTTTTCTTGAATTTTCTGCAAACGGATAAATTCTCTAGATAGAGTGTCTTGTATCTCCACTACATCGCGTGCGCTTTTTGCAGGAATGTTCACAGAGTTTAAAACCTCCGTAAGGAAGTGGACTTGATCAATAGTAAGTTTCATTTTAATTTAATTTGTTATCATTTTGAGTTTAGCTGGTTTGTCAGCTTAACAACTATACTTGATAACAAATGTACGTCTTTTCCCCTAAAGGTCGACTCCGAAAGTGCAAATAAAAGATGTTCTAATTCATCTTTCGTTAACGTATCCGTACTTATCGCCTGATTTTGTTGTTTTTTTCCCCCTAATAATCCCATTTTTAAATTCTATTACTTGACTTGTATAAATAATCTTGAGGCAGTGCCGTTGTTTCCCTCGTTAGTTAAATACTGCGCCCCAATACCTATATCTTCTGTAGGGATGCCCGAAGCTCCTCCCGATCCCGCATAACCACCCCCAAACATTACCATAGGAGCTAAGTTGTATGAGGTAGAGACCGCAGTAGATTTCCCAGAGACCCCTGCACCTCTACCCGCTATAGTCCAACCTAAAGTTGTTGATGCGGGTATACCCGTGCCTGCGTCGGTAGTTATACCACTCGCCCCGTCAACAGTAGTACCTGAGTTGTGCCACATAAATCGTGGATTCCACGATACATCAGATGAGTCATCATCACCATCACCGCCTAATCCGTTTGTTGAGATAATAAGACCAGATGCGCTACCTAGAGCTATTGTTCCGCTTGCTGCAGTTGCTGGAACAGCAAGGGTTATTGTGTTATCCTGGATAACTAAATCCTCTGAGTTAACCGTTGTGGTAGTTCCTGTAACCTCAAGGTTAGCTACCGTAAGCTTTCCACCACTGTCTGTAGCATCAAACGTTATACCCGCATGACTTTTTACAACCTGAGCACTCCCCCCAGCAGAATCCAACATAGCTATACTGGCTGAGGCATTTGCAGTTACAGCAGTTGTTACCGCCGAGGAGGTAGAGGCATTACCGTTGAAAGTTCCATTGAAAGTCGTTGCAGTTACTACGGGGACAGCTAGCGTTCCTCCTTCAGCATCTTGATCGTAAGTAAATCGGCCTTCATCACCGTAAATAGCTGCTTCCGTTCCGTCGGCAGAGGCACTAAAGTTAACTGGGAGTGGTTGTGTTTGGTTGCCACCATCAGCTACATCTACAGTAGACGTAGAGGATGGATCCCCCCAAGCGGTGTAAGTTTTTCCATTAGCTATAATGGTTTTTAAAACCTGGCCGTTGGCTCCTGCTGTGAGTTCACGTAAGTCGACGTCTGCGTTTGTACTGGAAGAGCTTGTTCCAAAAGTAGCCAGCGAACCAGCCGTACCTTGTTCAAATTTACCGTAAGTGACGCTATCGTTGGCTATCATCCCAGTCGTGACTTTAGTTGCCCCTATAGTAAACGTAGCATTAGACCCATTGTTACTTGATATAGTTACGTCCCCAGTAGTCCCAACAATTTGAGCATTATCACTTGAGTCTCCTACAAGTAGTTTATTTGATCCTAAGTCTGAGTATTGTAGTTCACCTGCAGTACTGTGACCTATAGCCACCTGCCCCTCAGTGGGAGAGTCAGAGGTTTGTAGCCCTAGGGCATTAACATCTGTTTTAAACGCAATTTCTTTCCAATTAGCCATCTTTTTTTTTGTTTTTTACACCCCTAAATAAAAGGTTTTGGTGTCGTTATTAAAATACATCCCTCCCTCCACGGCTATGGGGGTTGAATTACTACCTGCAAATATAAGCTTTTTATCTGTGTCGATTGTAAGAGCTTTTTGCGTGACGTCAGAATCACTTGAGGTGGATGTCCAAAACTCCACCCTACTGCCTATACCGCTATCTACACTGCCATCCGCAACGAATTTTATCGCCGCCCCGTTTTTTTGATCCCCGCTAGAGTTAAATCCTATAGAGTTTAACTCCCCTAAACTATCGCCATCTACAAGCGCCTCATTAGATTTTTGTCTACTAAAAGTTAACGCTGGGGTATCTGCGCTGTCGAGTTTTTTTAACTGAGCGTCCTCTAAGATTATAGAGCTTACCCAATCGCTTGCGTAATTAGAATCACTGCTTTTAACTAAAAGGTTATTTGTAAACCCACCAGCAGGTAAACCACCCGTAAGAGACGAAAGGGACATCCAGTTATCGGTATTATCCCACCCCGAAGTATCTGTTTTTTTATAAAAATATGGGGTTACGCTGTTTTCGTCGTTTTTAACCACGGCCATATACCCTTGGGAACGAAGATTCTCAGCTACGGTATTTCTATTGCCTAGACTGCTAAAAACACCTACACCTTTTACTTGGCTTTTCCCTGACCTTGAATTATTATTGCTGTCCGTTAGGTCTAATATGGCTCCTGTTGCGGAGTTTACTCTTACGCTTCCTGAAAGTATAGGCATTAGCTTGTTGTTATTTCTAATTTATTCCCAGCCGCAAAAGCTTGGGTTTGATTCGATTTATAAATATAGTGAATTTGAGTTAACCCCCAGGAGTTGGTTCGGTTAAACTCCCCTACAAGAATAAAATCCCCTAGCACAGGAAAATTTTGGTTTTCTATAGAGTCTATATAACCTAAAGCTTTAGGATAGGATATATACGTGTATTGCCCTGCAACATCCGACGCCGCACCTGTGGTTAAATCAAAAGCCCCCGTAGACACAAACTCCGTGTCATCTATATTACCATATTCAATAGCCCCTGACATTATAGAGTTAAAGTTGCTGTCTTCCCCAACGTTAAGGTTGATGTTGCTTGTAGATAAAACAACCCTATATTTCCATGACACCGATATACTGTTTGATGTTATGGAATAGGTTGCCCCTACAGAAGTGTTGCCTGAGTCAACAGCGCTAACCCTAAACGTGTCCGTTTCTAAACTGTTGTATTCTAAATTTTGGTTAGACATGTCCAGATCGGAAAAATTACCATTAAATCCTTCCTCCGCAAACCCCTCTAAAGTAGACATCGCGGCACCGTCTCTAAGCAATTTTATACTCCCTTCTTGAATCTGTGAAGCCGCTGTAGTAGCAAAATCCACCCCGTTAAAAACTATATTAGACCCCACTTCAACAGAAACATCTACCTCGGAAGACTGAGCTACCCCCTCACCCTCTGCAGTAAATTTTATATCATTTAAGGTTAAAGTAGCCTCAACATATGGGTTTAATATCTGACTAAGTATAGTTGTGACGGATGTTCCAGCCTCATACGTTTGGTTTAAAATAGTATCAAAAGCACTGTCTGTATTTGTTACGTTTATTCCAGCATTTATATTTTGTGAACCCGCTACAACAGAAAACTGATCTGCAAAAACAAAGCTGTTTGAGGAGGAGTCGTATACTAAAACCTGCTGACTGGAAGGAGTGCCAGAAACGTTTACAAGATCCTCTAGACTCCATTGTATAGGAGACTGAACACCTGTAGATACAGTAACAGAGTTGCTTAATTGACTCACTGTACTTACCACAGAGTTATTCTGAGATACGGTTATGCCTGAGGAGGGAGATGTAGCTAATGTAACGGAAGGAACAGAGCCCGTAGATATAGATATAGAGGTCGAACTATCCGCCGTAGCTACGACAGTGTTAATTGTGTTTGAAGCTTCGACAACAACAGAGGGGCCGTCACCGTTACCAACAGTAAGGTTGATAGCGTCTGCCATGGTTTATTCAGTTGAAAATTCTGTAACGTCTTCGTTAACAATAAAGGAGCCAGTAAGTATAGTAGTGTGAGTTACAGCATCGGTTGATAGACTGGTTATAATATACTGAAGATCATATACATACCTACCCGAAGGTACTTTTATCATAGTTGTATATGGTATCTTGATGCTTATTACCCCTGAATTTGTAATGTTTGAGGGTGTAAGATAATTCATCTCTTCTATATTCCCAATAAATAACTCCTGGTTATCTATAGTTGGCTGACCTAAAACCGTAGATAAAACTAACCCATCGGCTCCGTCGGCGAAAGCGTTTGTACGTACATGCATAATAAACTGATACTGTGAAGAGATCAAAGTTAAAGCATCCCCGTTTGCATCACTTAAAGTTATATCCAAGCTAAAAGTATCCCCCCTGCGACAGGTGATATTTAATTTTTGTGCTATATCTAGGTTTACCTTTTGTGCCATTTTAATTCATTTGTGGGGGTTCTTGCTCTAGCCCTTTCTCAGCCTGCTTCATAGCCATCTGTTGTTCGGCCTGTATTTGCTGTCGGCTATCTTTTTTTTCCTCTTTGAAAATGTCTAGCTTCTCTTTGAAGTTTTGATCATCCTCTTTGAATCCAAGGGTAGCCTGTGCTTTTATTATCTCTATTTCTTTATGTAATTCATGTAGCGCTGTAGCTACCTGTATCTCAGCCTGTGCTTTTAGTTGTATTTTTTGAGACTCTAACTGAGCTTCCATTTGCATCTCCTGCTGCTTAGCCTGTGAAGCTGCTTGTGACGCCGCCTGCGCTTGCTGAGACTGCATCTCTGAATTTTGCTGAGCTATAGCCTGTTGTTCTTTTTGACGCTTTTTACGCTTCACCATAAGCAACCTTTCCGCCTGGTTTACATCCTTCATAGACCTAACCATCATAGCGTCCTCAAGGTCAATTTCCTTTTGCCCTAAAGCCACCTGTATGCTTTGCTCTAAGTATTGTTTGTCTGCGCTCTCCATCTCTTTATGGACCTGAACACCAAAGTTATACATAGGGAGGTCTTCAAAAGAAGACAACACCTTCATGTTTTCTTTCCCTATAGCGTTTTCATATATTGTTCTTAAGGCTGATTCGGGCGGAATAATCTGCAAACACTTAACCACATCCTCACAAACCTTTTTATAAAGTATCATAGAAGCGTTAGTTATATCATATATAGCATTATTTCCCGCTGCTATAGCTTGCTCTCTTACCCCTACTAAAGCATCACCTTTTGGCGAGGAAGCATCCATAGCTTCATTTATACCCGTCGTGTCTCTAATTAGCCTGAGGTAATGATTGTATAAACCTATTAACTCATTAATATTTCTTATGCTATTCCCTATTTCACGTATAGGTGGATTTTGGTGACCGCCTTCTGGATTCTTGCTTCTGTAATAGAACACACCCGTCTGCTCGTATATATCGTGAAGGTCTAACGGCTGCAACTCCCCTCCTTTCCCTATCTCTACACCCTCTAGCCCTTCTATATCTATAATCAATCCATCTGGCTTGGCTTTAGCTATAGCTTGCTGTATCTTCAGATGAGTTATTTGAAGCATATCTGCAAAACCTATACAGCTATCTACCATAGACTTAGGCATCATCCTACCTATATTTGTAGCCACTACAGAATAACAAAGCCTAGCCTTGCTTATGTCATGTATATTTTTAGGTACGTTATATTTTTGGCCATAATTTATGACATAATCCGTTCCCATAATATATTTACCTGAATAAACCGTAGTGATTTCCATCTTATGAGGGGTGCGCTCAAAAACACTTCCAGGCCTTTCTTTATATGAGTAGCCTTCGTAGAAAAAGTTTGAATTCCCATACTTATTTTCCTTCTCTTCAAAATACATACAATCTACAGAAAGAAACTCAAAATCCATAACCTCAACGGTATGCTCATCATATCCGTACACAGACCTTTTCGAAGAGGAATCGTATTGCGCGGAGTACGGGGAAGCGCTATTTCCTTTAGATTTTTTAGCTATTTTAGAAAAATCCTCTTCCGTAAGCTCATCCCCAGCTAATCTTTTTAATTCCTGTATCGGCATAGTTTTTACGCTACCCGCATACACTAAGTCCTCAAAGCTAGGGTCTTCCGTGTAGCTATGTATAAATTTGGCTGGGTCTATATACTCTGTTTGTATCCCATAATTAGGGTCGTTTGTTCTACGAACCACAGCCATACCTAAAGCGGCCAGATCATTTACGCAACGCCTAAAAATACTGTCGTTAAAATTATTCCAAGATAAAGTCATATTCGTAGCTATTTGCGCTGAAATCTCTGCGTCTAGCTTAATATTTGTATCTAAAAATATTTCTGCCTCTTCTAATGTATCTGGTATTTTGTCGGGATCTTTATCTAAAATTAACCCACCTGTTTGTTCTTTCAACTCTTTCAGCTGATCCTTCATTTGAACCTGCATTCGGAGGCGGTTCTTCTCCCTATCTTTTTCCGAAGAAGACAGAGGGTCCACTGCCTCAAGGTTTGGGTATGGATTTTTAGATAAAATTTTATTTACTACTATCCTTACAAATTTTGGGAGAATAGGAACGGGCGTATAGTCAAGGTTAAGCAAGCTGCCATCCCCCGCGTTAGGGTCTAAGGAGTTTAAAAGTCTTTTGTATATGTCCGTATTTTGAACCCCTTGAGCATAATCTCTGTTCTTTTCAAAAGTCTTGCTTCTTTTTCTGTGTAAAGAATTCTCCTCATTCGTAGAATTCCATTGACTCTCTATAGCTTTAGCATATTTTAAACCATAAGCCTTTTCGTCTTTTAGTTCCTTCGCTATTAAAGGGTCGGGGAATTTACCAATACGATTGCTTCTCATTTTAAGATAAGTATAATTACTTTATGCAAATATAGTGAATCATCCTAAATCTTTATATTTCCTAAAAAACTTTTTTTCTGAGAACACAGCCCTTGGTTTTGTTTTTACTTTTTGTGAAGCAAGAAGTGCTAACCCTGAGCTTATAGTGAGATCAAACTTTGTTCTGTCATCTATTTTAAACCCAATCCAGTCCTCTAGGGTTTTATTAAAGTACATCCCCCCATACTCTCCCGTGTCTCTATTTATACCCACGTAAGAGTGTATGTACGCTTCTATAGCATGAGCGTGTGACTGAATCACATCTTGAGAGTTAGATGGTATCCCTTTTGTTTTAACTTTTATTGTAGAATTAGGAGCCTTTAAATGCTCTGGTCTATTCATTAGATAACCATCATAACCTCTTGCCTCAAAGTGTCTTGCTATACCGTACTTATTGTTTTCAATTAATATAGGATATCCGTAAAACACCGCAGACATAAGAACATCTTCATAGAAAATTTTAGCTAAAGGTGGGCGCGAAGCATACTCCAGAACAAATGTATTAGACGGATATTGCATGTTGAATTTATTATATAAATGTAAAGCCCCTTTGGACCCCCTTCCATCTACGGTAGCATCAAGATCATAAGAGTCAACACCCCCACAACCTATGTGGCTGTTTGGTGGCAACCGCTTACCTCTCTCTGTTCTTTTTTGATTACGTAGTTCTTCTGGAGGTAACCAAGAAACTCTAAACCTGCCTGCTGAATCTGGAGAAAAAACCACCTCGGTATCTTTCTCTCCGTTCTTCCACAAGAAATTACCTCTTACTACAGGATTAGGAAAAAGTTCATCGTTATATTCTACTTGCTCATATATTTTACCTATATTAAACAAGCTGCCCTCTATGCTGTCTCTAAAAGCTTCATCTTCTGTAAAAGGAAACTGCCTCACCACCTCATTAAGCTCAGAAGCGTCTTTTTTTAGTGACTCCCTCTCGTTTTTGAGATAAGTTTTTGCCCCAATTTCGATAGGGTCCCCATCTATACCATGTTGTTCTTTCTCTGGGTCCTGTATGACTGGTTGTCCATATACATCAAAAAAACCTTCTAAAGATTCATATGCGGGGATGAACAATCTATATAACCCCGTTCTGGTTCTACCATTCGCGTTTCTCTCCAAAGGATTCGAATCCCTCCACAAACCTTTGTATTGGCTTCCGCCTTTGTCCATTGGATTTACCGTGCTTCCGACCAGAGCCTTCCCCACGATTTTTCTTCCGACGATCAAACACGTCCTCTGAATCCTCCAAGCGTCTCTTATGTCTGTAGGTCTTTCCCATTTTCCTGCTTCGTCTAAATACAATATGTGTAGCTTCTCACCATCGTATGCATTGTTAGTTGTATTTTTCCAATTAATAACCGTATTAAGAGCTTCACCTATTTGTGAAGTTTTGTTGTTTTTGGTTATTCGTTTCGACGGCTCCCTAAAAGCTAACTCCATACGTGGATTAGTTGTACCGTCTTGTATAGGTTTAAAGAAGAATGGGTAGTTTCTAAACATGTAAACCACCTTCTTCATAAATATGTTTT
>Ga0209337_1003648_pt1 | contig 10827 bp, 4 predicted proteins | sample LinPmetageLP53_FD_184044 | JGI IMG/M metagenome (GOLD analysis project Ga0209337, IMG submission 184044) | Marine viral communities from the Pacific Ocean - LP-53 (SPAdes) (version 2) | ecosystem: Environmental > Aquatic > Marine > Oceanic | place: Pacific Ocean | collected 2010-02-08 | reverse complement strand
GGAAGTCACTTCCTCATTTCTAACTCTTAATAAAAAAGCTTTTTGTTTCAACGAACAAGGCACTGGCAAAACTGCGTCTGTTATCTGGGCAGCGGATTACTTGCTTACCAAGGGGTACATCAAACGTATACTTGTGTTATGTCCGTTGTCAATTATGAAGTCAGCATGGCAACAAGACTTGTTTAAATTTGCCATGCATCGCAGCTGTTCGGTAGCGCATGGTTCGGCAACACAAAGGAAGAAAATATTAAGCGCGGGTTCAGAATTTGTGATCATAAACTTTGACGGTGTTGCGGTTATCAAGGATGAAATCATGGCCGGTGGTTTTGACATGGTAGTAGTTGACGAGGCCAACGCTTACAAAAATGCCCAGACAAATAGATGGAAAGTACTGCGGGACATTGTAGCTAAAGTCCCCTGGTTATGGATGTTGACTGGTACACCGGCAGCACAATCACCCGTGGATGCCTTTGGTTTAGCGAAGCTAGTCAACCCTGAGAATACCCCTACTTACTTTGGTAGGTTTAGGGACGATGTCATGTATAAGGTAACACAGTATAAGTGGGCTCCTAAACCGGACTCCCAACAGACAGTGCATCGAGTTCTTCAGCCCGCTATACGTTTTGAAAGGGCACAGTGCCTTGATCTGCCCCCTCTCACCTACACCGAACGAGAAGCCCCCCTCACCCCCCAACAAAACAAGTACTACCAAAAACTGAGGAAAGACATGGTCTTAGAAGCTGCGGGGGAAGAAGTAAGCGCAGTCAATGCGGCGACCCAGTTGAACAAGCTGCTGCAAATATCGGGGGGAGCAGTCTACACTGATGACAAAAGTGTCTTGGAGTTCGACGTTAGTAACAGACTGCAAGTCATACTGGAAGTCATCGACGAATCCTCCAACAAAGTCTTAGTCTTTGTTCCGTTCACCCACACTATAACTTTACTGTCGGAGTTCTTGGCAAAGAAAAACATACCAACTGCAATTATAAATGGCAAAGTTCCTGTCAATAAACGCACTGATATTGTTTCCCAATTTCAAACCGAAAAAGACCCCAAGGTTTTAATCATCCAGCCACAAGCAGCATCGCATGGGCTTACTCTCACTGCCGCCGACACTATCATCTGGTATGCGCCAGTGACTAGCGTAGAGACATACTTGCAAGCCAATGCACGGATCAATAGACCAGGCCAAGAGCACCCGATGACCGTGGTTCATATAGAGGGTAGCCCCGTGGAAGCGAGACTATACAAAATGCTACAGGGCAATATAACTAACCATCATAAAATAATTCAACTCTATCGAGAAGAATTAATGTAATGGGGTTGACTTTGTCAAACAGGGTGTTATGCTCCCTAACCCTACTAGAAAAATAACGGCACATACCAATGACTACTCCTAGCCCAGATGAACTTGTCAAAGTCTACATAAAGATACGCCAATGCATCAAAGACAAAGAAACGGAACACAAGGAAAACATAGCGGCGTTGAAAGATCAGTTCCAATTAGTCTCTAACGAATTGTTGGAACATTGCAAAGTTAATAACAGTGAAGCAGTTCGTACAGAGTTTGGTACGTTTTATCGTACGGTTCGTACTAAGTACTGGACTAGCGATTGGGCCGCTCTATACGATTTCATCCAGGCTCATAACGCCGCGCACCTCTTAGAAAAAAGGATTAACACCCGTTCAATGGAAGAATTCTTAACGGAAAACCCAGACCTACTACCCCTTGGGCTGAACTCTGACAAAGCCTATACAGTCCAAGTTAGAAAACCCACCACCAAATAAGGAGTACACAATGAATACTGACCTATCTATTTTTAAGCAGGATGATGTAGTCGTCGGGGCGGGCAGAACCCCTAGTGCGTTATCCAAAGAACTAGCCAAGGGGTCTGGGGGTATCGGCAGTAGGCGTATCCAGACCAACACCAATGGTACTTTCAAGCGCCTCGTTAACGGTGAACAAATAGGGGATGCTTTACGGGGCGAAATAAATGTCCTGATTTTATGGGCCCTATCCAGTGTGTCCCGCATCTACTACAAAGAAAAGTACGATGCCAACAAAGATGCAACGCTACCCAACTGTTGGTCTAACATGGGTGACAAGCCAGAAGAAGCTGCTACCGATGCACAGCACGCTAACTGTGCTGATTGCCCACAGAACATCAAAGGTTCTGGAGAGAACGGAAGTAAAGCGTGTCGTTACCAACGGCGTATATCTTTACTGGTAGAGGGTGATAGCTCAGGGGATATTTACCAATTTAATATTCCTGCCAAGTCTTTGTTTGGTAAAGGAACGGGCAACATCCACCCCTTTGAAAGCTACTTGTCCTACTTATTAGCGAACGGTGAAGACCTAGACAATGTGGTTACCAACATCCGTTACGATGACAATGCGGATACTATGGAGTTGTTGTTCACCCCGCTACGCCACATCAATGACACGGAGTATGCACTGGTGCAGGAATGTCAGCTTAAACCTGATGCCCAACGCTACACAAAAATCACAGTAGCTCAAGCAGACCAGGTAACCAAACTTCCTGCCCCCACGGCACCGGAATCCCCTGCTCAAGTTACGGCAGCTAGGCTCGAAAAAGAAGCTGCTGCGGTTACTCCCGTGGACGAGCCAGATGCTCCAATTGAAGAACCGGTTAAACGTCAACCCAAGAAAGATCCCAAGCCAATTAAGGACGATATAGCGGATGTCCTCAGTGCATGGGCAGACGATGAGTAGTGTATGAGTTATGGTTATAGCGCGAGGCTAATTGATACCAATAAAAAAGCTGACCAAAAATTGTTGGGAGTAAAACTAGGCAGGGTGTGTGTGAAGGAAAATATACCTGTAGTTGAAGTAGCCCAGAATTTTGGAGTTAGTAGGCAGACCGTATACAACTGGTTTTGTGGGATAACCATACCCCATGAGACTTGCACGGATACGGTCAAGCTGTTTATAGCGTCCTTTAAGCCCAGTAAATAGTACCCACACTTTGAAAATCCGAGGAACACTTGGGGGGATAATGCCCCCTGAAAAAAGAGAATGGCAGACTTTGACCTTTTAAAAGTAGTACAACCCACGGAAGGATGGTTCGTTGTAACGGGTATAAAAGCTAAAAGTGTTGTACAAAAGTTTGTAGCTACACGGCAAGAAGCAGACGCAGTAACTAAAGATTTCGTGCAACAAAAACGCAATGTATTTTTTGCTTTAGCTAAGTACCAAACCGACAGCACGCGCACTAAGGACAATGTTAAAGCCCTTAAATCCTTTTGGTTAGACATCGATTGCGGGGAAGCCAAAGCCGAACCCAATGCCACGACCGGCATACCTGACGGTTACATAGACCAACCCACAGCAGGGAAAGCTTTACGTGAATTCTGCACTCTTGTGGGATTGCCCAAGCCCATAGTAGTTAACTCTGGCCGAGGGCTTCATGCGTATTGGGCACTTACCGAAGAGATCACCCGCGAAGTGTGGGAGCCGGTGGCGGCAAGGTTACAGCAGCTGTGCAACACCCATAAGTTTTATGTGGACAACGCCGTTTTTGAAGTGGCTCGTATCCTCCGTATCCCTGGCACCTACAATTTCAAGGGGGATACACCCGCTCTAGTTACCGTGATTAATGAAGCCCCCGCTGTAGACTTCCTAGCCTTCTCCCAATTACTAGGTGTAAAAGAACCCCTCGCTGCTCCCCCTCCTAAAAGAGTTAGTAATCTTGGCAAGTACTTAGCGAGTGCTGCAACGAGCCTCACTAAGTTCAGTAAGATAATGACTAGGAGTGCTAAGGGAGATGGGTGCGCCCAGCTCCTAGATTGCTACACTAACCAAGCAACCTTGGCAGAACCCCGTTGGTTTGATGCCCTTTCTATAGCCAACAAGTGTATCGACCGTGAATCTGCCATAGTCAAAATGTCTGCGGGTCATCCCGATTATAGTTTTACTGCCGCCGATGCTAAAGCCCATAACTCAGGGGGTCCACACAGCTGCCAAATATTTGAACGTAATAACCCTGGTGGTTGTGAAGGTTGCCCCCATAAAGGAATTACTGGCCCTATAGAGTTGGGTAGGCAAGTAATTGCCGCCGACCCTGAAGACTACGTCACCACTGAGCCGAGCCTAGACCCTGAGAAAGAGCCAGAGGTTCACCACATGCCAAAGTGCCCTGACCCTTTCTTCAAAGGCAAGGGGGGTATTTACTTTGCGCCAGAGGGGGATGAAGGGGCGGACCCTATACTAGTTTACCAGCACGACATATACGTAGTGAAGCGCATGAACGACCCAGGCAGAGGGGATGTAGTGGTCCTTAAAGTAAAACTGCCAAAGGATCGCATCAAGGAATTCGTTATATCGAACGTACAAATTTCAGAGAAGCCAGACTTACGAAAAGCATTAGCTTCCTACGGGGTGCTTTGTTCTAACTCGAAAAAGTTTGACCTACTACATCTCTACATTATTCTTTCCATTAACAACTTAATAGACGACAAAGGAGCTGAACAAATGAGAACACAATTTGGGTGGGCAGAGAAAAATAGCAAATTTATAATTGGGGACAGAGAAGTTACTCCAGAGGGAACATTCCACAGCCCCCCTTCATCCATTACAGAAGACTTGGCAGAGCACATGACTCCCAAGGGTACTCTGGAAAAATGGAAAGAGGTGTTTAAACTCTACGGCAAGCCAGGGTTAGAGCCCCATGCTTTCGGTGCGCTTACTGCCTTTGGTTCTCCCTTGTTTAAATTCATAGGTCAAAACGGAGCCATAATAAATCTCATCCACCCTAACTCTGGCACCGGTAAGTCCACCATCCTGTACATGGTCAACAGCGTAATGGGCAACCCCAAGGCATTAAGTTCAAGCTTTGCTGACACTATGAACGCCAAGATTATGCAGCTGGGTATTATGAACAACTTATGTTTTACCGTAGACGAGATGACCAACACACCCCCGAAGGAATTCTCCGTGTTGGCATACAGCATGTCACAAGGTAGGGGCAAGCACCGCGTCAAGGCATCCGTTAACGAGCTACGGCAGAACCATACCACTTGGGCGAATATGTCCCTGTGTAGTTCTAACTCTTCCTTCTACGAAAAGTTAGCCGCTCTTAAAACTACACCTGATGGTGAGATGATGCGCTTGCTGGAGTACAAAATCGATTACACTTCGGCCTCGGTGATCCCTACCCAGACAGCCAAGAATCTTTTTGACCACCAGCTAAGTGAAAACTACGGGCACGCTGGCCCCATATATGCAGAGTACCTACTGAATAATCTAGAGGAGGTGATAGATTCCTTGCTGGCTATACAACGTAAGATAGATCTTGAGTTAGGACTTACCCAACGGGAAAGATTCTGGTCTGCCATACTAGCTTGCAACATTACCGGAGGGCTTATCGCTAGGCGTTGTGGCCTTATTGATTGGGACATATCCCGTATTTACCAGTGGGCTACCAACATGGTGCATGAGGTAAGGCGCGACACCACGCCGCCAACCTTTGATGCGGTACAAGTCATAGGGGACTTTCTAAACAGGCACCTTACTAACACTTTAGTAGTGGAAGATTCTGCTGACCAACGCAGTCACATGCCTAAGCTACCTACAGCTGAACCCTACGGAGAACTTATTAACCGGTACGAACCAGATACAGACAAGCTGTTTATTACAGCTAAAGCCTTTAAGAAAGATTGTGTAGAATTCCAGGTTAACTACAAGGATACTTTGAACGACTTAAAGTCTAGGGGTATTTTTTTAGGTACTTCTGTTAAGCGGATGTCTAAGGGGATGAAGATAGTTAGCTCTGGTGTACACGCACTCGTGTTCGATTGCTCCCACCCAGACTTTGTTGACGTGCAGCACCTGCAACACCCAGAGGACAACCCGTTAGAAGACGGCAATGATAGTCGAACGGGTTAATTACGAAGTAAACTGGAAGACGTTTAAGCGCGGGTACTCTGTGTTCATACCCTGTTTGAACCCGCCCAAAGCAAAGAAAGAAATACTAACTACCATCAAAAGATTAAAGTTTAAAATTGTTACCAAGGTAGTTATTGAGGACAACGTGCGAGGCATACGCTGTTGGCGGGTTTAGTTAGTTCGGCTTCTTCTAACCAAGTCAGATGCCAAAGGAGATAAATCTTTCTGCGGCACTACAAGCCCTTGGTCCGCTTCAGCACGAGTTCTTGCTCGACCGGTTATAGATTGCCTAACAGTATCCCCATCTATAGGGTAAAACCCATTGCGATAGTTATACTCATACACGGCATCGAGGGCTGCATCAATGTTGGCCTGTGTGCGGGAAGTTGAGTTCTCCATGTCTTTTGCATAAGCCAGGTTAATTTGGTTAAGCACTTTAGTTCGTTCTTTCTGAACTTCTACCACAACGCGCTTGGCTAAGAAGTTAGCTTTTTGCATCTCTGCTTCTGTAGTGCTTTGGAAGTTAAGACCTTGCCCTAATATCTTACCCATTGTGTAAAACTCAGCATCTAAAATTTGAGCACGTTGTCCTTGCGTTATAGTTCCTTCCTGAGATACTCGAACTGCTTTTATAGGCCCACGGAAGAAAGCAGGGGCAAACTTTTCCCAACCCCTGTCAAAGTTCCCTTCATTCATGTCTTGTATACCACCTGCAATCTGTGACCCCATTGCCCCCAAGGGTCCACCGAAGGTATCAAATAAAAATTGCGTGAATGCTGATTTCATATCGTCCGAAGGTACAGAGTCTTGGAACCACAAATGATCCAAGGTTACAGAAGAACCTATGTTCCAATCTGTCAAGGCAGAGATTGGGCCCATCTCTATCCCCCTAGCCAACCCTTGTGCAGTTTCTGGTGTCAGCCCCAGCGCACTGGCAATATCACTATCAGGCCCAAACATAGTGGGTATCCACCACTCTCTAAACCAAAGGTCCAAGTTGCGTTTGCCTAACGGATTGCCCTCATCGTTCTCGTCATACCATATGTCGGCATCTTCATCGTCCTCATCTGGTCTGAGGGCTTCTCGGACACCCTCTGCCACACCCATGATAAAGGTATAACCTGGAAAACCCACGACACCTGCAAACAGTGTCGTCATTCCTATGGTGCCAAAAAGTTTTGTAGCCGCCGCTTTTCTTTCTGCTTTAGGTATCGTAGGCCATACTGTGCCAAAAAAGTTACGGATTAAAAACGAAGTCATCTGTAAAGGGTAGGTTAAGAACTGTGTGGCTATCTTACCCACAGGGTGTTTCATTAAAGGTGGTTTTTCATATAAGGTGTAGTTGAACAGTGTCTCGTAAGTAAGCTTCACAGCTTTCTCTCCGGCGGCCTTAACAGCCTCTTCGGAACTTAGGCTTGGAGAAGTTTGTTTGAGTCTGCCTAACTCAAGCTCCAATGCCGACATAAACATTACTTCACGCGACAACCGTTCACTGTGGTGAAACAGAAATCCCATTGAGTCTACAAAAAATCGCCACCCCTTTTTATCAAGCCTGTCGAACCTATCCGTGGGTGATTTCTTTCGCGCACTGATATCAGCACTGTACGTTACATTCAAAATACCTAAGTCTTTAGCCATTTGAAACCCAGCTTTTAACCGAGCACTGTCAGGATGGTTTTCAATGTACTTAGAATTGATGACAGAAACCTCCTCGGCTTTTCCCAAATGACTAAACACATTTAGGTAACCCCCAAGAGTGCGTAAAACTTTCCTCTTCCCATACCCGTTAGCAATCAATGTAGGGATGCCCACTACAGGCACTTGGGTAAGCTGAATAAGAGCAGACTTAGGCGCGGTTAGCATGTATACAAAGGCAAGTTGGTTTCCCAGACTTGCCAACTTACCCAAGTCAACACCTGGGGGTATAACCGGATTGATCTCTGACCTTGCCCGCGCCGCTATCTCTCTTACAAGGGCTGCATATTTTAACTGGCCCTGGTCGCGTGGCATACCTTCCAAGCTGTCTTCGGCCGCGCCTATGGAAAGCTCAAGTTTGGGATTGAATTCAAACCGTGCCAACTGATTGGCTGAACTAGCTTGAGAAGTTATAAAGTTACGGAATGCATCCTCACTGTATCCCAAGGTACCTTTTCTTCTGAGAAACTTGCGGCGCAAAGTGCCAGGTTGCTGAGTCATCAAATAGAGTTGGTATATTCCATCCTTCAATTGAGTTGTATCTTGGGAGTTTTCCATCTCATCAACCAGAGAAAATAGGTCTTTTAACTCTTGGGTGGTTCCGGCTAAGTGCTTGTACCCCTCTTTAAGCTCGTTCCCAATCCTTAGTTCTCCATCTTGCATCAATTCTGTTTCCCCACGCGAATCTTTTATTTCCCCATTGGGATCATTGCGGTCGGCAATAATTTCAGCCAGTAAGACATCTCTTTCTTCAGCTGTCTCTCGCATAAAAAATGGTGCGTTGTCACCTTTCCCTACGCTAATCCAAAATTTACCATAGCGCATAAGGGGGAAATATACTTTGAGTTGGTTAGCCTCTTGGTATTGCCTAGTTACCATAGCTATTAATTTTCGTTGCGTTTCAAGGTTTAGAGAAGCACTTTCAATGTGTTCCTTTAATAAGCGTTGGTACTTTTCAAAGGTTTCTTTGTAAGCATCTTTTGCCAGCTGGTAAATTTCATGGCCTTTCTTGTTATCAACCTTGCCCACATCGTCCCATTTTGCATAGAGGGATCGGATGTCAGCCTTACGTTCCTCAATTTCTTGTACCAAAGCAGCAGCTTTAGCAGATAGAGCAGCCGCATCAGGAGCATTGTTAGCGGTAGCGGTGGTGGCTAGAGCTTCAGCAGTGGCGAATCTATCATTCAATCCTTTTTGCGTTGCATCGTTGGCTATGGATTCTTCAGCGGTGGCGTACTCGGTAAGGTCCACTTGCAAGATTGATGACTCATGCATTGTTTCCCCAAGCCATTTTTCTTCTTGAGGAAACTCTTTAGTAAACTTTGCCCAACCTTGAATCCTAGTATGCAGTTTAGCTATTTCTATGTTTCGTGCTTTTATAAAATTCTGAATGTCTTTGTTTATTTGCTCTACAGGAACTACATCCCCTATCCATCGAGTGATGTCTGTAGTAGTAAGGACTTTCCCTATGGCTACTACGGCTTTATCACTCATGCGGCTAAAGCTGCCTTTTAAAGTGTTTATAGACTTAGTGCCATTCCTGGTGAGTGCCATTAGCTCACCCGTATTAGCCAACACTTGCCTTGGCCCACCAGTGGCGTTACGTATGTCTTTCCTCAACTGGTCAATACGCTGCTGTGTTGCATCACTTATTTTTCTATTTGCTAGTATCTGCCCTGCATTACCTGTTGTGGTTGTAGGTACTAGCAAACTGTCGGATGCTGTTACCAACTCCATGAAAGCATTTTTTTGAGAGGCTGGAATGTTAAACAGCTGCCGCAACAAGTCTACAAACTGAGCAAACAACGTGGTTTTACCTTCAGTACTGGGCATTCCGTTGAGAAGTTGTTGCATAGCCCCATTGGTACGGCCATACGCTATAAACTCGTACAAGTTTGTAAACGCCCCAGCATCAGCTAGGTTTCTATCAGCCTCTGTACTATTTCCCGCAGACTCTTTGGCGGCGAAATTTTTGTTAGCCGACTCCATCAAACTTTTTATTTTGTCGAGGTAGAGGACTTCTTTGGGAGTTAACCCTTCGTTAGTTGGATCAGAGTTTTCATAGATTGCTACCTTAGCAGCAGTCCCTTTGTGCAAAGATTCATGGAGTATTACTTCTTCGTTCATACCCGTTACAGGGTTGACATAGATTGTGTCTGCAACTTCGTCATACACAGCTTGTGTATCACTGGAGTTAAATAAGTTTCTAGTTTTGGGGTTGTCTATTTGTGCATCGGGGTCAGTCACGACAACTAACCGAGTGTTGCCCATCACGGGGGCCAACCTGTTGGCTAAATTTCTTAGTAATTTATTGGTTGTATTTTTCTTGACGTAGTCGATGGCTTGCCTAATAACATTGAAGTTAGAAAATGCATTGTCGGGTTGCGTTGTACCATCACCTACATTTGCACTTCTCTTTGCACCAGGGGCAATTGGTGGTGCTTCAAGCTTTGCTACTTCAGAGACAACCTCACCTTCTACGATTACACCTGTACCTGTAGGTGGTTCACCAAAGAATATTGGGAATAACTCTGCCGCGTCAGTTCCTGCGTAGTCCACGGCTCCTTGCTGTGCGCCAGCTGCTACTTCGTTTAAATCCCAACCTTTCTCTCTGGCGTAAGTTAAAGCACTTTGTATCCCTGCATACTCAGGAGTGGATTTAAAGTCAGGGTCTTGTGCGTTTTGGAATAAAGTACCTATGCTTCTCCCCATTGCTTGGGGGGACGTTTCGTCAAACTTGCCTATATACCTATTAAATACTTCTAATCGTTCGTCATTAGCCCAGCGTTTATCTACCTCTCTATCTAACTCAAACTGTCTGGTAGAATGCGCTTCTAACCACGATATTTGATTATCATCGCGTGGTTTTAACTTACTATATTCAGCTGCTTTTTCAGGCCCCAACATTTTAGTTATAACTTCTTCCGCAACTTGAGCATTATGGAGTTTAGCTTTTTCAATTAAGGTAGGTAGATCCGCAGTTAAAAGCTGCTCCGGTGAAGCCTGTGACGCAGCGACAATATTTTCTGGGTCTGCTACTTTAATAGACGCAATAGAGGCTGCTATTTGGCCTGAGTCAAACGGTCCTATAATCTCAGCAGTGGCGGCGGTATCAATAGCTAACTCGTCAGCTGTGAGGTCACTGAAGTCATCTACCGTTTCAGCTTCCTCTTCAGCTGTTACTTCGGGCGCTATCTCTCCGGTGCTAACCTCATCCCCTTCCATTC
>Ga0209337_1003647_pt1 | contig 10827 bp, 20 predicted proteins | sample LinPmetageLP53_FD_184044 | JGI IMG/M metagenome (GOLD analysis project Ga0209337, IMG submission 184044) | Marine viral communities from the Pacific Ocean - LP-53 (SPAdes) (version 2) | ecosystem: Environmental > Aquatic > Marine > Oceanic | place: Pacific Ocean | collected 2010-02-08 | reverse complement strand
TTATTAAGGGTGATGATGATTATGTTAATGCATACAATGGTAATGAAGAAGCAGGTACAAATTATGTTAAAGATCAGTTAGATGGTTATGACAATCTAAATCAAGATCCTTACACTTATGATAATGGTTTAATAGAATATCTAGATGGTGTTGTAAATGATATAGACCATGACATAAGATCAACAGCATACTCTTATGATGCAGCAATAGATGAAGGTTTACATACTAAAAAAGATTGTATATTAGATTATGTTACAAATGAGTTTGGAATTTTAGGTGCTAGATATACTGATATAATTAAGTTTGCTTATTACCTTGGTTCACCTAATGCACCAAAATATACTAGTGCAAACAGAGGGTATTATTCATGTGCATTTAGTAGTAGAATGAATGGCCATTTAATACAAGGTGGTAAAGATCAATTAGTAAAAGGAATTAACAATGAAGGTGATGAAAGATACTATACATTAAGTTATGTAGATCAAGCAACTGATTACTACAAAAGAATAGCATAACATTTGGTTTTGTTTGTGCTGCAAGCGCTCGTTTCGAAAGAAACGAGCTTGTGGCAACGAAATAAATAAAAACCAAATAAATTAAAAAAATGACAAAAGAACAATTAGAGTTACTAAAAGAAGCAATTGCAAATGTATGTTATGATTATCTAATAGATGAGTTATCTGAAGATTATCAAACATTAGAAAATGATTTGTATAATAGTATAAAAGAAAAACTACAATAATATGGCAACTAGATCAGTAATAGCAAAGTTAGATGATAGAGGAATTCAAGCAATTTATTGTCACAATGATGGTTACTTAAGTAACAATGGTAAAATTTTAGACCAACATTACCAAAATGAAGTCAAAGTAGATAATTTGATAGCACAAGGTGATGCTAGCAGTTTAAGAGACACAATTGAAGATACTATCTTTTACATGAGAGATAGAGGTGAAATATATAAAGAAGCAACAAATTTACATAATGAAAAGGTATTGATAAAATTTGCTTTTGAAGAATGTGATGCAGAAGTAGTTTATATGTTTGCTTATGGTGCATGGTACGTTTATGATAATTCAAATAAAATAGGTGATTCTAGTTACCAATTTATAGAATTAGAAGAGGCATTGTATGTAGTTAATTAAAGTTGTTCACAACTAGTAAACTGTAATTGCAAAAATACTAGGAGAAGCGTAAGATTGTTCGTATATTTACAGGGTAAATATGAGAAACATATTTGCAATGTAAATAAAATAAAACCAAATGAAATTAGAAAACTTTAAGAATGGCTATGATGTAACATTAGGTTCATCATTAGCAAAAAATGAAAAAAATGACTGTAGTGTAAGAGCATTAGCAAATGCATTTAATATTACATATGATACAGCACATATGTTTGCTGCAACTAAATTAGAACGTAAGGTAAAAAAAGGTTTGAAAGGTATGTTTAGTAAATTGGATTTACTAGGAGAAGTTACATTTGAATTATTTTCAAATACATTATTTCCTGAAACTAGAACGTATAAGTTAGATGGTAAATTAAAGCCGAGAAATCCAGATTATACACACAAACCAGTTCAATTTACAGTTAAAACATTTTGTAGTAAATTTAACAAAGGTACTTTTATAGTAATAGTTAATAAACATGCATTGTGTGTTAAAGATGGTATTGTAATTGATAACCCAAATTATAAATTTACAGGTTACAGAAGAGTAGTTGAATCTAGTTTTAGAGTAAGTTAATAATGCTATTTAGAATCGATATAAATGAAAAGAAATATACGAAAAGATTTGGAGAAGCGAAGAATCTTTCGTATATTTACATCTGTAAATAACGAAATTTACAGATTAAATAATAAAAAATAATATGGAAAAGAAAATCAGAGTAAGTACAAAAAACAGTAAAGTATTAGCAGGTGTATTATACATAACTGGATTAAAAGCAGTGTTAATTAGCAAAACAAGTAAAGTGTTAGCTGCGTTAATCGAGTATGATAATAATCTAATATACCCAGGTTTAGGTAAATTAGTAGAATATAGTGGTCCTTATATAAGAGTAAATACAAAATAAATATGAAAAAAATTAAATTATGTATAGCAGGATTACTATTGAGTGGAATAAGTTATGGACAAGCACAGAATGACACAGCTGAAGGGTCTTTTTTCATGGATTTAGATAGTGTATCTATGAGTAAATATGAAGTAGTAGAAATAATGAATTCTATTGATTATGTTTTATCAACTCATAACCCAAATTGTAATTATAATATTTACTTAACTAGAATAAGAAATAAATTATATAATAAATTAAATGGAATAAAAGAATAATATAAAATAAAATACATAACATAAGCCCTTAATTGGGCTTGTGGTAGCGAAATTAAATAATAACCAAATAAAAAATTAAAATGGAAAAGAAAAAGTATGAAGTAACAATGGTAGTTGAATGTGAAGAAGGTGCACAAAATTATATTGCACAATCAGTGTGTGATGGATTAGAAGATGAAACTTGTGTAACGTATATTAAAGTTGAAGAATCAATAGAAGGTAGTGAAGATTTAGATAATGAAATGTATAACGAAAGTATATAATATGACTGAAGAAAGATTTAAGTGGTATCAAGCAGAAATTGCTAGATTAAAAGAATTAGATAATAAAATATCAGATAAAGTAAGAGCAACGTATAGTTTAGAAAAATAAAAGCGGCTTACTAGTAATATATAGCAAATCGAATACATATATACCAATCGTCCTTAATAAGGACTTTTGGTAGCGAATAATAAAAAGAAACCAATATGGAAATTAACAAACAAAACAAACAGGCAGTGCATGACGTGTTACTTACAGACTTACAAAAACGTATTTTCAAACAGTATAATGCAAGAAAAGATACATTTAATTTAACTGATGAAGATTATGATAACATTCAAACAATGTTAGTTGATAAGGTATTACAGTGTAATAGTATTAAAGATATAAATGATTTGTTATTAGAATACATTGACTTGTTTGACGGTGAAAAAATATACAATCATATATTTACACAAGATGGTACAATGAATTATGTGTTAAGTCTGTTAGTAGAAAACGCTAAATTAAACAAATGTAAGTGTTAACATATGCGTTTATTTGGTGCTTTTTTCTATGCATTAAATCGAATTGTATTGTGTAATAATTTAATGTATGTAATGTAAGTTATATAGTATTAGTGTATATTGAATAATATGGTAGTATATGTAAATATAAGTATATCATTATATAGCATTGTATAGTATTACATAGTGTATATGAATAATGTAAGTGTGTTAGGTAGACTGAATAGATATTATCCACATATGTGCTATGAGCAAGCCAAATTTTTTCTATATAGCCTATGATGGACCTACGAACAACCTACGTTCATAAATAAATCAACAACAATGCATATATAATTTGGCTATATGAATGTTTGTTTGTATGACTGCATCATACAGTCTAGTATTACTTGGAATGGATACAGATGAAACAACAATGAAGACTTATGCAAGATAGTTTGGAGAAGCACAATATTGTTCGTATATTTACAAACGTAAATAAGGCACAACGCCGGAGAACAAATTAAAACCAAATAAATTATGTCAAAAGTAAAATTAAACAAAGTAGAATTAAAGAATGTTAAGAATGTAGGTGTGTTAGTTGTAGAGAAAAAAGTCGATAACAGAAAAAATAATCCAGGTAGACCAGTTAATAAAAAATCAGCTAGATATAAGCGTTTAGCTAAACAAGCGTTCTATACTGATGTAAATAATAAATTCAAATCAGGAAATCTATTCAAAGTAAACAATTGTACATACCAATACAGTGAAGGTAGTGAAAACAGAGATAATGGTTGTATAGTAAATGCAGTTACAGGTCATGTATGTAATGTAAGTTATATTGGTAGAACTAAAGTACAAGGATATACGTTTGTATTAGGTAAGAAAGTAAATGTTGAATTGAATCTTAAAACGTTAAAGTTTGTAAGTTAATAAAATAAATAATTTAATATCGAACCGATAGTGTCCCGCTATCGGTTTTTTATTCTTTTTGTGATCCGCTAGCGGCACGTTAGCGACTCGATATCGCACCATCCGCGCCATACCCGCGGGCCGCGTATGGCCGTATGCGATCGCGTGTATAGCTTAGACCGACTCTCAGCTCGCATACGATCTTTCACCATCGAGCATATATACGCATATATTATCCGCGCACAATCATGTAATAATCGTGTCATATTTAAGTCATTGCTATATCCTCATACATTGTTATGTATTTGTGTAAAAATTATTCAAATGAAAGAAAAAAATCTCGACATTTCGCCCATCCTTTACATTGTTCTCATGATTGTCATTTTTGCATTGTCTTTATAAAACCTAAAAAAGAAGATCTTAACGGTTTTTTATATCGAGCCTATATGTATCACTAACAATTATTAAAATAATACAGACATGAATTTAAAAAACGTAAAATATTTAATTAAAGAACAACTTAGAAGATTAAGAGAACAAGATTCAGATACGCCTACAACAGGTTTTGAACAACAGCCTGGTGGTCTAAATCCTAACTTTATAAATAATATGGAAAGTCTTTACGCGCGTAAGGGATGTACGGGTTTAATGAAAAAATCAGAATTCTTCCAAACTAAATTAGATAGAGTATCTCAACGTACTGGTGCGGGTATGCCAGCTTGGGCAAGTCAATTAGATATGAAAATAAATCATATAACTACCATGATGAGTCAAATGGGATGTGATGATGATACTCCTACAATGGTTTAATAAATTCAATATAAATTAATGTGGAAGACCCGAATTTCGGGTCTTTTTACATTTACCACGTGTGTGTTTGTGTTGATTTTTTTCTTTATGTATATATGTAGGGGAACTTGTGATATTTAATAGTAGAAGAGCTAGGTGTGGGTTTTTTCTTTATATGTATTGTTATAAAAATATAATATAATGAAGAAATTTGACTATAAAAATTGGGTAACTGAAAATAAATACGGTAAACTAAACGAACAAGGCTTTCTCCCATGTTATGGGTGTCAAAATGGTCAAGTTGTTCTAGTACCAGGGGCAGGTGCGGGTCAACCAGGTACTTGTGGATCTAATAACACTTATGGTGCCATGAATACAAATCAAAATTGGTCTGGTTTTTCAAATTGTACAGGATCAGCACCACCACCTCCACCACCACCTCCACCATCAACAGGAAGCGGAACTGGGAGTAGTGATCCAAACTGTTATGCATGTAGTAATGGAAATATAAGTTCTCTTCCATTATCACAAATTCAAAATTCTAGTGGAGTCATAGGATCAAATGGATCATGTGGATCTAGTCCTCAAACTGGAAATTGGATACAATATTATTCATCTGTTAGTACATTAAATAGTGTATTGATGACAGCTTCAGGATCAGGATGTGGATCATCACCAACTGGTTCAAGTGGAGGAGGTTGTATTTCCTCATCAATAGCGCAAAACATGAATAATAATGCCAACCCTACTCCAGCATCAACAATTATTTATAATGCTCCCGCAAGTACTCAATGGAAGGCTAATGCTGTAAATACTTTCGCAGGTTATAGTTGTGGTCAAGTACAAAACAGATATAATCATTTTGATGGTCAAGTCAACTCAGGTCAATTTTCAGGAAATAATTTAGCTAGAAAAACAGCAAAACGAGATGCTTTACAAATAATATCAAATACTTGTTGTAGTAATACAAAAGAATCAAGATTACAAGAAAATAACTATTTTAAATATAGAAATAAATTAAATGTTAAAAAATCACAAATAGAAGAAAATGATCTTAGAAGATTAATTAAAAAACTCCTTATTAAAGAACAAAAATCTAAAAGAAAAATTTATAAAAACCAACGATATTTAAATGAACAAAGTACACCTACTCCTCCTGTAAATTGTTCTCCTACTAATGGTACTTGTCATACATTTGTAAAATGTATTAATGGAGTAGCAGAACCAATAACGGCAGCATTTACATTATGGGAATTTCAATATGGTATTACTCCAGATCAAGCTTATACAGATCTAGGAGGACCTGCTCAAGGAGATGCAATCCAACTTACAACTGGAGATGTATTAGTATATACAGGAATTATGAATGGCCTGCCATTATTAAACATTTCTTCACAATATGGTATTACTCCTTCAGGACCTATGCCTAATGGTCCCTTTTCACACGCGGGAATTGCATCACCTTCTTTATGTACACCTCCGGATTATGGTTGGACATGTCATAAAAAACGGACTCCTCAAGATATAGGTATGTCTATACCTGAGGGAAGATTAAATGAATGGGCTCCTTATAGTATTTGTATTAGAGGAACTTTTCTAAATCCAGGTGCTTTTGCTACTAAAGCTGATTGTATTGACTCAGGATGTCAAGGTTTATCATATAAAGACAGAGAGAAGTATATAGATATTGATTTTGGAGGAAATAAGAAAACTGATTATGAAGATTATCCTGGAGAAACAGAGGGATAAATAAATTATGTTTATAATAGGTTTCATAAATTTATTTATGAGAATATTGAAAAAAATAATTAATCTTTTTACTAAAAAACAAAAAATTGATAAAGAAATAGAGGACATTCAAAATAAATGTCCTCATTTTCATAAATCATTAAAATCTGTGAGAAAACGTTTGGATTCCACAACAATAGTTATTAGATGGGTATGTGATGAATGTTGTTTACCAATAGGATATCCAAACGATAAAGAACAACAAAATTATATAAAATAATAACATGGCCGAAAAAGACATCCAATTAAAACAAGTCTTAAAAAGATTTCCCCCTGGTGATAGATGGACACCCGCTGATGCTGAACAACCAGTATTTTCTTCACTAACAGAAGGTATTGAATGGGTTTTTCAATCAACTCAAGAACGAGATTATGTTATAAAAGCCGCAGATGGTAAAGTTTTTATATATCATGAACATGATATCGCAGAACCTGAACCAGAACCAATTAAAACATTTAATTTATATGGGGAATATGAATAAAAAACTAGAACAAGGTAAAACACCACAACAATATAAAGATAGTTCATGTTTTGCGTGGTATAGTGTATTAGGTATGATAATTATATTACTTTTAATAATATTAATGACGGGGTGTATAGGGACTTATTATATTTCAGATACACAATATGATGATGCGCGAGAAGAACATTTAGCAGTAACATATTATAATAACTCAATATATTGGGGTTGGAATAATGGGTATTATTACTATTATGGTAAACCACATTATTATCCTTGGCATTATTATTATAATACTTGTCCTCCTTCTCATTATACTCATACAACTCATATTATTATTAATAAACCCGTTAATAAACCCACACATAGACCTAATATTAAAGTAAAAACAAACACACACCGCAATACAAATATTAAAACTAACGTAAATCGTAATAATAAAGTTATAATTAAAACAAATAATGGATCTAAAAGAACAAATAAAACAACAATTAGAAGAAAACCAAAAAAGTAGAGGATTTGGTGATACATTTGAAAAAATAATGATATTAACAGGTATTAAAAAACTAGTTAGATGGATTTATGGTGAAAAAGATTGTGGTTGTGATAGAAGAAAAGATCTATGGAATAAATGGCTTCCTTATAGAAACCAAGGGGGTTGTAAAAAACCATGTAAAGATTAATATGTATAACTATGAAACAAATATTATTTATATTACTTTTATGTATTGGTCTTAACGTTAATTCTCAATGTGTATCTAATCAATCTTTTACATTATCATCACCTGGTCCCTATTCTCCCGGAGATGTTATTGCAGTAGATTATACGTTGGGTACTTTTACCCAATTAAATATAAACTGGATAATAGCGTTTCAAATAAACTTAGGTGCAGGATGGACTAACTTAATTCCTTTAATCACACCAGTTAATACAAGTACCCAATCAGGTTTTTGGTTATGGGATAATCAACATACATTCCCTAGTGGTTTAAATTTTGGACCAGGTTGGAGATTTGTAAATACAGGCTTTAATCCAGATTGGGGTAGTAGTTCAACTGGTCCATTTACAATGAGATTCAGAGTAACAGTAGCCCAAACATGTACAGCAGACGATTTATCAATTTCTATGAATATATTTGGAGATTGTTTAACAGGGGGATGGAATAATGGAGCCTGCTGTGCAGATCCTGCGTACAACATATATAATGGTGTAGTTCAAATACCACCAATAATAACATCTAATATTAACCATTACTAAAAATAAAGACTATGAATTATAAAGAAAACAAACAAGTACTATTGACCCTTTTTATCACAATGATAATGATGGTAACTACCTTATTTACCTTTAGTCAAACAACAATTAACCCAGACACAGTATGTGCAAATGCAGTAGGTGAGCAATATTTTGTTACTAATACCCCTACATCAACTTACCAATGGACTATCACAGGTGGTGGTGGTATATTACAAACTGGACAAGGAACTAACTCAGTCACAGTAGATTGGGGTGGTGTTTCTGGATTATATCCTAATGCAGTTGAAATAATTGAATCAAACGCAGCAGGTTGTCCTGGAACTCCAGTATTATTAGATGTTTTTGTTTTACTTTTATCAGGTAATGCAATTGGTCCTTTTTGCCCCGGAGATCCAACAACACCTTTAGTTGGAAATCCAGCAGGCGGTACATGGACAGGAACAGGTGTAGTAGCTAATGCATTCCAACCATCATCAGTAGGTGTAGGAAATTACGTATTAACTTATTCATTAGCGGGTTGTAATACAACTATTAATGTTGTTATAAACAATGGACCAGTAACAGGACCAATTAATCATTTCTAATGAAATGGTGGGTATTCATATTATTGCCCTTTTCTTTATTAGCTCAAGAAAATCATGTAAATTGTGATAGTATAACTCCACAAAACTATCAAGTTGATTTTGATGCTAATAAGGTATATCACTGGGATATTTCCGGTGGAATAATAACATATAATAATGGTAATTCAATTACCATACAATGGCCTGATAGTGCTGGGACTTATGTTATATCTGCATATACGACTAAATTTGGATGTGAAGGAGATACGTCATATTATGATGTAGTTATTAAAGATTGCCCATATATGCAATTGTTTTTCCCCAATTCATTTACTCCTAATGGAGATAATTACAATGAAACCTTCTATGTTCATGGAGCAGATCAAGGAGAAGTTAAATTGTTTATAATTTATAATAGATGGGGCGAAAAAATATACGAAACCTCAGATAATACACCATGGGATGGTAAAAATTGCCAAATAGGCGTATATTCTTATTCAGTTAGGACACACAACCAACATTATACAGGAATTATACATTTAATTAGATAAAAATATGCAAATAATTTAAAGACTCCCACAAAAAAACTTGGAGAAGCCAAAAATCTTTCGTATCTTGTCGTATATATTAATTAAAATTAAAAATTATGAAAGAATTCATCAAAGTACTAGAAGTTCCATTTTATTTATTAGTTATAGCTTTATATGCCTTTAATAATGGTGATAATAATGCAGCTATATTTTTAATTATTGTGTCAATATTTCGTCTAATAGTTAATAATATGGAAAATGAGTTTATCAAATGGAAATTAAAAAGAAAAAAATAATATATAAAATTATGTATTTTAGTCATTTTAGAAAAAATACCCCAGGAAGAAAAAAGTATGGGTGGGGATTTGTGTTTATGTTTAAACACCATACATTTTTAATAGGTACAAAAAAAATAGATTATAGAAACTCTCATAATGAAAAATATAAATAAAGGATCAACATACTGGCTAAGTCATACACCTACAGAAAAATTCAACTTAATTGAATTAGCTCACACACAAAGAGCAATATCTAACTTTGTAAAAATACTTACTAAAGAAGACATCCCTGTTGAGTTTTTTGAAAATAATAAGGGAGAATCTATGACAGATGGTAAGAGAATAGCGATATCATCAACGATTAACTTAAATAATATTGATAGTGTTGTGGGTTTGGCGCTTCATGAAGGAGCGCATTGTAAACACACGGATTTTAAAATACTAAAAAAGATTTCGAATCGTTTACTTGAAGATAATTTAATGGGGGGTAAAAGATGGATTGAAATGTTATTAAATTTTATTGAAGATAGAAGAATAGACAATTTAGTTTATCATAATGCTCCTGGCTATCAAGATTATTATAGATCAATGTATGAAAGATATTATTATAGTAAAATAGTAAATAGGGGGTTAAAAGGTAAAGAATACAGAAGTGAAACTTGGGAATCCTATATGTTTAGAATTATTAATATGTTTAATAAAAATGCTGATTCTACTGCACTTAAAATATTACCTACAATATATAAAGCTATTGACTTAAAAAATATAGGCAGATTAATGTGTACTAAACATTCATTAGAACTTGCTATTACAATATACCAATTATTGGCTATGCATTTTATGTTATTTGATAAAAAAGATTTTAAACATCAACACCAACAAAACAGAAAAAATGGGAAAGATAAACCAAATTATTATCCTTCAAAAGAAGAAATTAAAAAAGCATTCGCTAAACAAGAACAATTCTTAAAGGGACAATCACATAAAACTTCATTAACTAAAAAAGAAACCAAACAAGTTGAAGCTATTGGTAAATCCAATATCCAAATTAAAGACATTAAAGTATTAGATACAACATGTCCTGTGCATGTTATTGAGGGTATTACACCTGCTATAATTGAATCAAATTTATATGATACTTTTTATATAAATGATCTTAAACACAGACCAGAAG
>Ga0209337_1003646_pt1 | contig 10827 bp, 8 predicted proteins | sample LinPmetageLP53_FD_184044 | JGI IMG/M metagenome (GOLD analysis project Ga0209337, IMG submission 184044) | Marine viral communities from the Pacific Ocean - LP-53 (SPAdes) (version 2) | ecosystem: Environmental > Aquatic > Marine > Oceanic | place: Pacific Ocean | collected 2010-02-08 | reverse complement strand
GTGTTGCAGCGCCATCACTGGCAAGGTTGGTCCGAACATCAATAAACCCTCTGACCAAAATAGCTCCATCGGGTAAGGTAACACCCGGCAGATCAAATGTGGCTGTAGAATCACCCATGCCACTGCCGGCAAAAGTAAAGGTTGTTTTTGCGAAGCGTGTGACGATCGCATTTAAGCCTGCTGAGGCGGCGTTGGCGGCGTTGCCGAGATCCAGCAAGTTAACTTCAGCAGCGGTTGATGTCACTAATGTGCCGCCAAGCTTAAGTCCGCCGGCTGCGCCATCATGAGTTGAGATATCCACAGTGACGTTTCCATCAGACCCAAGTCCAACAATGTCCATACCCTTAGTTAGGGTGCCATCATTTTCAGCGACGTGGAACTCAAGGCTACCCTCTTCCGCACCACCCGTCATATCATCGACCTTGGCTATGATTTGAGCATAGGTGTGAACAGCGTCCCCATCATCTTCACTGACAAAGGCAATATTTCCGATAACATCGCCATCGGCTACATTACCGCCATCCTTGACAAACTTAAGAGTAGATCCATTGGCATCATCGTTTGTGTTCTGAATGATAACGACCGGATCGTTAGCGTTTGCTGATGTGAAGGTTGCTGTATCAGTTGTTACAGTAACGGAGCCTGCGGTAAGGGCTGCATCCGCTTGTACATCTATGTCTAGAATACCAGCGTCAATATCTAAAATAGAGCCGGCATCCGCATTGGCATCGATCAAGATAGCCTGCCCAGCGGTGTGGGCAGAATGAAGAGTGATTAATCCGTCAGCGGTATTAGAGGTTAGAGTGAGATCATCGCCAGAATCAATTGTTATATTGTCTGCGGCATTAATATCAATACTACCTGCGTCTGAGGTTAACTCAATAGATGCAGCACCAGTTCCCTGGTCAGCATGGATCTTAATTGTTTCAGAAGTTCCCGCATTCGCTCTTAAGTAAATTGAGTTAGCAACATCGTGAGCACTTGTAAGAAGAAGTTGCCCACCATCAACAGTCACATCCTTACCAGCAGCAGCGTTAATGTCAATGCCACCAGCATCAGAGGTCAAAGTAATTGAATCCTCACCTGTGCCCTGATCCGAGTGAATTACAATCGTTTCGTCTGCGCCGCCATCTGCTTCAATCTGAATTGAGCCAGCGAGATTTGCAGTTGATCGGAGTCCGATTCCGCCTGCTGCTGCGTGGGCTTGGATAGCTGCGTCTGAGTTTCCATCTGTCATGACGCCAGTCAATCCAGTAGCCGTGAAGCAAATACCGCCTGCGTCTGACAGCAGTTCAATTGAGGCATTTGCATTACCCTCGCCAGTTCCCTGATCTGAGTGAATTACAATTGTCTCATCGGTGCCGCCATCTGCGGTAATCAAAACAGCATTCGCTAAGTTGGCAGTGGACTTAATTCCAATACCACCAGCATCTGATAGAAGTTGGACTGAAGCAGCACCTTCAGTGACCGATGTTCCTTGATCGTTGAAGATAGTAATTGTTCCGGATGTTCCGCCATCATTTGTGATGTTGATAGCGTTTGCCAAGTCAGCAGTTGATCGTAGTTCAACACCACCAGCGTCAGACAGCAAAGAGACAGAAGCAGCACCTTCAGTGACTGAAGTTCCTTGGTCCGAGTGAATCTTAATTGTTTCAGAGGTTCCGCCGTTTGCATGAAGAACAATCGTATTAGCTGCATTTTCAGTTGCCGTAACATTAATAGAACTGTTAGACGAAATGTCTAGATCTTCTCCGGCAGCAGCGCCTGCCACCGTAATGTCCATACCACCAGCAGAAGTTGCGAGGCTAATAGCATCAGCACCTGTACCGGAGGACTTCACTATCACTGATGAATCCGTTGCGCCGGTCACTTCGATCGTAAGATCTTCGGCAGCACCATCGGAGGCAACTGTGAAATTTGCTGCGACGCCTGCCGAGTCAATAGAAACACCAGCGGCATCGATTGTGGCAGTAGTTGCTGCATTGATATCAACACCACCAGCATCAGAAGTTAACTCAATAGATCCAGCGCCCGATCCTTGATCTGCGTGGATTTTAATTGTCTCAGAAGTTCCTGCGTTTGCCCTTAAGTAAATTGCATTAGCAGCGTTACTTGTTGAGGTAACATTGATCTCCTGATTGCAAGAAATGTCTAGGTCTTCCCCGGCAGCGGCACCGGCAACTGTAATGTCCATGCCGCCAGCAGAAGTGGCAATCTGTAAAGCATCTACGCCTGTACCTGTCGAGGATAGAATCAAACTTGAGTCTGTAGCCCCTGCCAAAGCAATAGTAAAGTCTTCGGCAGCGCCATCCGTTGTGGATGTTATATTGGCTGCGACACCTGCTGAGTCAATAGATAAACCAACAGAATCGATTGTTACTAGACCAGAAGCATTGACATCAAAAGTCGCCCCATCCATGGTGAATGTTCCATCGATGTCTGTATTGTCAAGATTTGCCACACCGTCAACGGAGAAATCAGTTGTAACAGCTAAATCCCCGGCAACAGTTGTGGTTGATGCTGCACCAGCACCGATGGTAACATCCACTTCGCCATCAGTAGCATGTTCACCTTCTAGGATTAAACCTGCTGTTAATTGCGAGCTAGTCCCATTGCTTTCTGCAACAAAGAAAGATAACTTACCAGCTTCATCGGTATCGGCGGATTCAGAAGCCTCAGCTAAAATCTTAGCAAATGAAGTTTGTTCTTGTGCGGCGTTATCGCCAACAAATTCAATACTACCAATGTCATCTCCGTCAGCGGCAGCGGCTCCTCTGTCCTTGACCATCTGCAAGCGGGCACCGTTGACATCATTGGTTGTATTTTTGATGACTACTAGTGGATCATTAGCATTAGCAGATGCAAACGTTACTGTGTCTGTGTTTACCTTAAGTTCAGTACCGGCGGCAATTTCCAAAGTTCCGTCACCAGAGGCGTGAATACTTTCACCGCCACCGACATCATGAAACGAAAGTTTCGTAGTAAGAAGTAGACCAAGTTCATCTTCGGAGGCATCATAAAGGAGTCCTTCGTTAGTTGTAGCACTAAAGACTCGAATATCAACACCAGTGTCATCAACGCCAAACACAGTAGGCTGAGACACTAAAATATTTTCACCACTGTTTGTGGTGGTAAACTTCATGTATGAGTTACTACCCTCAGTGATATTCAAAGCATCAGCTAGATTATCTTTTAGAGTAATAAAGTTCTTCGTTGTATTACCATCAAAGTTTACGTTTAGCCCGGTGCCGTCAGCGTCTGATTGGATCACATCGGCTTCAATCGTACCAACATTCGTAATATCACCATCACCAGCGTCTAACGCCTTAACGGTAAGTTTACCAGCAGAATCAAGAGTCGCTTGTTCTGTCAACGTCCCGTTAAGAGAAGTCGAGAACACCATTGAAGAATCTTGAGTTGACGCTGTAGCTGTAAATGCAGACTCTTTCTTGACAGCGATCTTAGCAGAATCTACAGCGTTGCCGCCAGTATCCTCTAAGTCAAAGCGCAAAGAGACTAAGCCGTTTGTGTTATTTGAGTCGCTTTCGTTTTTAAGGATAAGGGCTACAAGTTCAGAGTCCTGATCTTTAGAAACTGTCTGGGCTTCCGTAAAGGTGTTGGCTAGACCGGTATCGGCACCACCACCGGACGAAACTGAAGCAAATGCAATCTTTGCCCCGTCAAACTTAAGGAAATGCCCATTAGTGGGATTAGTCTGATCCCCAAGTTGAGTAATCTCTCCAGAACCATTAATTTTAATTGCCGTGGTTGAGCCATGAGCAGTCCCTGCACCAATTTCTAATATGTCAGTTCCGTCATCGACTCCGATTCGGTAATCCTGTGCATTACCATCGAACAACAAAAAGGTGTCTTCTGCGGTAGCGTCACCAATGGTAACCGAACCGGCTATTTGCGTCGCTTTTGATACTAGAATATTTTCACTACTATTTGTGGTAATAAACTTAATGTACGAGTTACCACCTTGAGTAATGTTAAGGGCATCTGCTAAGTTATCTTTTAGAGAAATCTTGTTCTTTGTAGTGTTGCCATCGAAGTTTATGTTTAAACCAGCCGAATTTGCATCTGATTGTACTGTATCTGCCTCAATAACTCCAACATTTGTAATGTTGCCGTCACTGACGCTAATGTTTCCAGCAGTAAGTGTACCGGCGACTGTCGCCGTTCCAGAAACTTGCAGGTTTTCGCCTGCTCTAAGATCATCGGCAGTTTGTAATTCTTGGGATGCAGAGACCCTAAGAACAACGACCCGACTTGCGTTAAATCCGCCCATTTTTTAATCTCCCCCTAGCTGTCAATGCCAACGCCAGAAAGTGAGAACATCTGATCTGCATCAATACCTGTTAGTTCTGCAAAAATCTCAACATTACCTGCTGAGCCTTTTGACGTAACATAAACTCTTTCGGCTTTTACGTCCAGTTCGATACTGTCGCCAAAATTGTCTAATGTAATAAAATGATTATTTGTATCCCAGTTACTAGCTTCAGAAAAATGTACTTTTAGCCCAACATTGGTGTTACTCTTGTTAATCACGGTGATATGTCTTGACACCGATGGAAACGTATACCCCATGGTACTACCACTAGCGATTGTGGGTCCTGATCCCGTTACATAGGGAATGCCTGCAACTTGATAAGAGCCTACGTTACCAAGCCCTGGTCGGTGGTGCTGATGATAACTGGCATTGTCTTTGGATCCTGCTCGACCTGTGTGTGCGCCTTTCCTAAAACTCATGAGTTCTTTCTCCTATTATACCTTTTCTTGCTAAGGCTACTATAGTTATATAGTTCCTCTTGTTTTTGATTCAACTTGTTAATTAGTTTTAGCCTTCTTCTTTTTTGCTCGCTTTTGATGGCAGATGGCTTTTTAAAGTATTTTCTATCTTTAGCTTCATCCAGAATACCAGACTTGCGAACTTTTTTAACAAACTTTCTGACCATAATATCAGTGTTATCTCTGCAATCCTCAGACCTCACTTCAACGAACGTTGAAATCTTTCTTGGTTGTCTTTTCTGTCTTCTCATTTATAAACTCACTTTCTTTTGTTCATTTTATCTAAAATATTGCCCCAGTTAGACATGCCTGGGATATTATCAAGTCCAATACCTTCACTGGAAGTATCTACCCCCAAGGGACCAGCCGAACCGCCTCCACCAGGGAGTGGTTTTGTTCCTTCAAACAGTGCAGGGTTATCAAATTTATTTTTAGCATCGTCATAAGCACCTTTTCCTATTGATTTGAGTACTTGTTTACGATTAGATTTCATTTTCTCTTTAAACTTTGCTTCATGCCTTGGGACTGGTTCCTCTTGTCTTTCAATAACAAGACTTCCTCCCAGTCCTTGGGCTACTTCTGATACGATTGATTTAAGAAGTCCGTCTTCAAGGATAACTTCCTTCACGCATTCTTTCACCAAGGCTTTAAGCTGCGAACGTTTCATTAATCCTCCAGAATATCATTTAATGCACGGTAAATACGGTCAGCTTTTGTTAGATTAGATTTTACTTGACTTTCTGCAACCAAATAGGCACCCGTGGTGCTAGGCTCTGATACTAAATCAAAACATAAAAGCTGGAAGTCATCTTCGACCATGGTCGTTTGACCCTGCTGTCGGGTTGACCCAAGTCCTCTACTAGAGATACCTAATTGGACACCGCCTTTAACAAGTTGTTTTGCAACTTGACCAGCAGGAGTGTCAAGAATCTTTAATTTACCCATAACATCATCACCGTCCCACCACACTTCAGTGATTAAGTGACTTGCATTTTTAAGCTCAACAACTGAGCTATCTGGGTGGTCTAGTTCTCCGATGGCTCGTCCCTCTCGAACAAGTTTGGTATAGTTTTTCATCTCTCGCTCAAGAATAGGCTTGGGGTAAATGCGCCCGTTACCATTCTTTTTGCCTGCGGCTTGGATTTTACCAGCCAAAACAAGATGGACACCTTGACGGTTACCCTCACGCTCGTCCTCTGTTAACATAGAATCGCTATAGTCTAGGTTCATAAACTCTTGAAGCACATATTTTTTATTCATCTCTATCTCCTTAAAATACGGGCGCTACCCGCACGATACTGCTACCCCTGCAACACCTTGCGACCGGTCTTAGTCTCCACTTTTGCGTCCACATTCCCTTTAACTCGGTATTCATGTTGAAATCCTCCGTCCGACACCAGCATACATAACGCATAAGAAGTGCCGGAAGACAAACAGCCCATAATTAAAGCATTGGCTACCGACACATCAAATATAAATAGTTCTGTAAATGGGTTTAGGAGCACAAGAAGCACCCCAACCCAAAAGCCAATGCACATTGGGCAATGAAAAAAATGATGAGAAGGTCTATATGGCTCAAATATACTAGAAAAAACTAAAATTTGTGTTAAGCCGTAAGCACAAAGTACAAATACCAAGATGCTCATAATGGACATAGCATTTCCAATCTAAAACATGTAACCGTAGCCAGCAAATGTATAATATGGTAGGTCGCCTGCTGAATGTTTACGCCTACTTTGCTCTGGTTCAATTTCACCGTACTCTGTTGAATCATCCGGATCTGGGTTAATAAATCTATCTTCAATTTCTACCTCATAATCCTTACCAAATTGTTCCTCGATAGAGTATTGTTTCATAAACTTTTCAATCTCAAATAATGCTACCTGTAGTGGACTAACAGTTTCATCTATCGATTGTGTCATGGTGGCTTCTAAAACACCACGAGTCATTCCGCCCTGGATTGAGGTTAAACCAACAACGCCAGTGCGAGCCAGAGAATCTAAAAGAAACTTCTGGTAATGGTAAACCTCTTCGCCAAGACCGAACTTAGGAAGAGTCATAACTTTGTTTTCTGATGGGATAACAACAATATCCATCATATCGTGATCTTTGATAAGGATGTTACCATCTAAAGTCTTATGCGCTTTTAGACGTACAGTAGCCTGTACTTCGGCAACCTCTTCAACATCGGCACCACCTGCGGCGGCTTTATTTATTGTAATTTTAATTGGCATCTTTCTTATACTCGTTGGCAAGTTTCTGTATTTTCAGAACTGTTTTTAGATTTTCAGACGAAAACTCTGCTGCATCAAAACTCTCAATGATTTTTATAACACTATTTGTATTATTGATCATTTGTTCATCACTTCTTACATCTTCCAAAACAAGTGAGTTTTTAACCTCAGTATGTAAACGGCGAAGTTCTGAGTTTAGGAAAACCTTAAAATCAGTACCACCATCACGAATTGACAAAATGTGCCTGTTCAGTAGCCCCCTTTGTTCGGGCAGCAACTCTGAATATTGGTCGTTATATTTATTTGTAAATGTCTTGACGACGAGATCATCAATTGGCTTCAGGTTCTTCTCAACCTTTTCATCAACCCTTTGAGTCAAGGTTTCCAAAACATGTTTCTCCATCAACACCTTCTTTTTAACTGGTGTCTGATCGCTAAAGATCTGAGATACTGTAGCTAGTGCTCTATAGTTTGGGATGAAAGTCGAAAACAAGTCGGAGCCGATTTCCCTATTGATCTGCCTAATCATCTTGCTTTGCTCTATAAACAACTTCTTTTGGTTTATACTACCATGTTCTCTCTTGATTTCATATACCAGTTTTTCGGCAGTATAACCATCAAGATTATCAGCCTCACATAAAGCCTTATAACAATCAAGTTCTTTCTTTAGGGCTTTGCCATTTGAAAAATACTCCCTGATAATTGATCTTACCTTAGAAGCCTTCTTAATGTTCTTGGCTAAAACTGATTTTGTTAGCTCTCGAATGAGCGCCTCAAAAATAAACCCAGTATTTCTTTTCTTGTTATGTTTGGTCTTCATCGTTAGCCTCCAACTGGTCGATCAAGTCTTTAATTTGATTCTTTGTTTCAAACAAAAGAGTTTCATCCTTTTCGTACACCTCGGTTACCCCGACTGCCAATCTTCCGATATCTTGTGCCCCCTTAAATAGGTTCCTAGTTGTGCTTGAAGCAGTTTGTTGTCCAGCTTGTGCTGCATAACTTCTGCGCCTAGGTCCCATTCCTTTCCTGGAATCCATCTTTTCGGGGCTATAATGCTTCCCTTTGGCTCCGGGGGTCAGATAACCTTCGTCCCTCATGCCAGGTGCTGCTAAAAGAGGTCCTTCGTCGGCTGGCTCTTCAGCTTCTGCTTCACCGCCAAGATCATCGCCAAGTTCATCGCCAAGTTCATCGCCACCCTCAGCGCCTTCAGCAGGACCCGCAGCGGCTGTAGCAGCTTCACCTGCTGCTGCGCCGGCAGCCTCGATCACAGCATCAAGCTTGGTATCGTGATACCTCTCCTCAATGATTCTATCAATTTCCTGCTCATCTAGTTTGAAGATATTTTTATATACCCATCTCTTAGAGAAGAAACCTTCAGTGGCTGCGCCTGCAATATCAAACCTAGTTCTCATATGCTCAAGTTCTTGAAGCTCAGCGATCTTAGATGGATTATTCAAGGTCAACTTAAATGATAGAAGGTCATCGCCTCTATATCCAAGAGTATATAAATGAACCACTGCCATCTTATGAAGCTCAGAAATAACAACCCTTTGAAGTCTTTGAATAGTTCTGGCAAATCGAATATCTTTTTGAGCCAGGGTAGCTTTATCTTCCATTGCGTCTGATTGGGCAAGGTATGCTTTTGGAACCTTTAGCGCAGAAAATAGTTTGTCCCTGAGATATTCAACATCCTCAATTGCACTTGTGAACTGTCCGCCGGCTAAGGTTTCAACCCTTGAAGAGTTTCCTGCTCGGACAGGAATGTAATAATCCTCGTCAATACTCATTGCATTGTATCTAAGATCAACCCTGCCTGTATCCGCATCGACAATCTGGTTTCTCTTCATCTGAGTTCTTACTTGCTCAATATACTGTTCAACCTCTTGAGGTGGAATGTTACCTACATCAATATAAAAAACACGACGCTCGGGTGAGCGCACCACCCGGTAAGCCATCATGGCGTCTTCAATTAAAGTTAGTTGTCTCCAGATTCTCCGAGCAGGCTCCAACACAGAGGTGCCATATGGAGTATATTGCTCGTTGCCTAGAACCCTAAAGTGTGCAATTTGCCAATTTTCAAAAGTAACTCCCGAGCTAGCGTTTTGGCCGCCGCTCCAATAGTATTGTATATAATTGGGATTAGTTGGGTCGGTTCCCTCAATTCTCTCGCACTCTCTAAGTGGCAAAGGCACAACGTTTGTAATACCAAGTTCATCATCAATATCAAGATACAAAAAATAGTCGCCATATTTACACATACTTCGTGCCCAGCCGAATATGTTAAAATCAATGTTTAAAACACTATAAAGTAAAATGTTTATAATATGTTTGATTTCTTGGTTCTGGCAATCAACCCGGACAATTGGTGAAATCTCTGAAGATGTTGTGATTTCATCTGCATAAACATCTAGGGAGGAGGCGATTTCTGGCATGTATTCCATCTGGTCAAAGTCTGCATAACGATACTCTCGATTCTGCTCAGATAGCTGCTTGCTTTGCAGAGGCTCAAAAAGATTGTAATATTCTTTCTTTTTAAACTCCTTGCCTGTACTCGTAGTAAATGTATAGTTTTTAATACTAGTAGACTTCAGACGCTTGATCTGTTGTTTATTATAATTTACAATTGGACCACTGAAAAGTCTTGTCAGTCTTTTGAACAGAGTCGCTTGGTTGTTTCTTGGGTTACTATTGTCCGCCATTTTTTATCCCTTATAAATCCAAGGCAAATGATTACCGCCTGAATTTGGCTTTTGTTTTTTGTCAGAATATCCTGTCATACCCTGGATTCTAGTATCTAGTTTGCTACTATCAGATCTCCATCCACTAAGCATGGCTTTTTTATATCCTACTTCTTTCTGGTTAACTGTCAAAGCTGTATCCCTAATCCAACAAGCTATTGCTAGTGCAATAACCAAATCATCGTTATAACCTCTCATCCCTTGTGGTCGCCCATTATGCCAAATGAAAGTTTTAATTTCATTGACTGCACGCAAGGAGTTTAATATAAGTAGTTTATTTCTGATGAACTCTTCAAACTTTGATAGAACGAGTGGTCGTGTTTTCATAGACATTGTAAAACCAGCTACTCCACCTACTGCTTCAGCCGTTGCTTGATCAACATATTCATGAGTTGATTTCAGACTGTAATAGATGTTATCATATCCTAACTCTTCTATCTTGTTCAACACCCCATAATCGTGATTATTTTCAATTACCAATAAGGCATTATTATATTCACTAGCCATACTCATAAGTAAAGGTGCAAACATGTCTGAAGTGACCTTACCCTGATATTCAGCTACTTGTTCCATAGTATCCAGTCGTATGACCTGTGCAACACTAAAATCACTGCCATCGCCTCTTGCAACGTCAGCACATAAAAGATACTCTGTTCCCTCTTCTACGGGTTTCCATATCCAGTAATTTCTATCAAATCCTGTTCTGTGTCCTGGCTCCGAACAGAAGTCTAATAGTCTTTTAATATCATCTCCTGATACAACCGTGTCTCCAGAGGCATTAAAATTACATTCTAGTTCCTGAGCGATTTCTCTTGCAGCCATGTTTCGTGTCTCTTTTTTGAACCATCTTTCGTCTCTTTCGGGATGGACTGACCAAGGCAGCTTAATGGTGAAGAAATCGTTTTTACTCTCAATAGCCTCTGTGTAAGTTTTGTGGAACCAGTTTCCGACACCGTTAGGAGTAGACAAAGCAATACAACGACCACCAGTAGATAGTGTAGGATAAAGACCTGCCCACAACTCATCCATTCCCTCAACAAAGGCAGCCTCATCAACTACCAACA
>Ga0209337_1003645_pt1 | contig 10828 bp, 15 predicted proteins | sample LinPmetageLP53_FD_184044 | JGI IMG/M metagenome (GOLD analysis project Ga0209337, IMG submission 184044) | Marine viral communities from the Pacific Ocean - LP-53 (SPAdes) (version 2) | ecosystem: Environmental > Aquatic > Marine > Oceanic | place: Pacific Ocean | collected 2010-02-08 | reverse complement strand
AGTGGCGCTGTTCTTGGTGGGTGTCCCGCCAACTCGGGACTATATGCGCCTCTGGCTCATCGTCCCAACCTTCTGGCAACTCAAATGTAAAACCTACACTGTAACTAGCGTCGATGTAAAACGGCATACCGTCCCAGCCTTCTTCCATTGATAAGTAAAAGCCGCCGTGCTTCGTAGCGTCGTCTGCGTATCCTTGCAGTTCTTCAAGTTCTCTCTCGGCCTCTTCTTCTAGGTTTGCTTGGCCTTCGCTATAGTAGTCTTCGTGGTCAAAGCTGTGGCCCTCAAAGCGGTCGGCGGCATCCTTGTACATCGGCGTGTCTTCGAACATCGCGCTTACGAGATCGCCTACGGCGCCACCCTTCTCAACCTGATCGGCATATTCGCCACCAATACGAATCCATTCATAACCATCCAAAAAACTATCCTTAATATTGCCGTAGGCATCGGCCCACTCGCTCTTCTGCGATTCCCTGGCCCACTTTCGAACTGTTGGCAGGAAATCTGGTAGTTTGACACCATACACTCTGTCTTCGACAACTGCGAACTCTTCACCGGTTTCTTGGTTGAATAGTTTATACAGGCGAACGCGGCTTGTGGGCTCGGGACCGTCAAGAGCGATTGCAGTGTCTTTAAATATTTCATCCTCAGTATTTAAACGCTCTTCAATCTCCCAGTATTCGTAGTCTTCTCCTGATATGACATACGCGACCATCCCGTGCCCCCTGGACTCTTGGATGGCGCAGTCAAAGTGAGAAGAGCCTTCTGAATGGCAAGAGCGGGTCATACTAAAGTCAGACATTCTGGCAACATCGATGGGGTGTCGTGAAACAATAACCATCGGGGGAGTCTCAACCACATCGCGGAAGTTATTTATCCAAGGCTTTAGAAAATAATCTTGCACATTTGTCATTTCTCGAAGATCATTCTGATTCTCTCTCCACCACGCCTTCTCCTCGGGGGTGCCTTCACTGGCAACAAGCTTGCCTAAAGACGTTGTTTTAGTCTGTGTTATTGTTTCACCTGCTCGGGGGCCTTTGGGAATAGTATACTTTACTTCTTTCTTCATCTGAAGATTGGGGATCTCAACCTGCTCTTCATACTCGCCGCCACCGTCGGCTGCGAGCCTCTGTCTCTTCTGCGTAACAGTTTTTAGTGTAAATGCCGGCTGATATCCGGTCTCCAACACTAATCGCTTAAACATTTTCGCACCACCGAGCCGGACCCCCCCGGCCAGCGGAATAGCCACTCGCATCGTGTCTTCATCGCCAAAGATATGATTAAAAGAATATCTAGGCGTGTGGCGCTCCGGGGTGCCATCATCGATATACTTCTGTACTCTGCCCCGTGCCTTCTTTGATAATTCTTTTATCTCCTGCTCTTCCTCCAACACTCGTCGCTTGAAAGAAGAAACCATCGTATGAAAATCCATCTATACACTCTCCCGCTTTAATAAATAGTTTCCGATACAAAGAAAGGCACCCCCAAACAGAGGTGCCTTAAAATAATCGGATGAAAAAGCGTTAAATTCTTTTATAATCGTCTTCCAAGCGAACGACATCGTCAATCTCTGGCGTGCTAACTTCTATGAGTTCCACATCTACTCCGTGCTTCGGGGCCTCAAAGCGATGCACTACACCGGGCTTGATCCTGTATGAATCTCCTTCGGCCAGGACGAGAACATCCTGGTGGGCCTCGCCTCCCACATGAAGCTTAAGTATGCCACTTAAAACATAAATCGTTTCGTCTTTCTTCTCATGATATTGCAATGATAGCTTGTGGCCGCGATCAATATGCAATAACTTTCCTATGTACTTTTCATTAACCGCCCAGCGATTTTCATAACCCCAAGGCTTCTTCACAATATGACTCAAACTACCTCCACATCTGCACTGTCAAAATACAGCATGCTAACAAAAAGCATACTATTGTTCTCCATGTAAACGGAGACTCATTCATAAAATACCAAGTTAAAAGCGGAAAAGGAACCCACGAGGCACAGAATGCCAGAAACCTAGGGCCCCACAACTCCCCGCTTTCAGCCGTGGCGATATTCCACCCAGCGAGGAACAACAAACTCCCAGGAACGCCAAAAGCAAAGACTGCCAATACCTCTTTACCCTTCCACCACTGAAACACCAAGTGGCTGTTTAACTGAAACCACATCGCGGTGTGGCCTAGCATGAAAAGCGAGATAGCCTTCCAAAGTGCAATATTTAACATTCTTCGCCTCCTGCGTCTGACTCTTTCATAAACTGTTTCGGGTCGTATGCCCACTTCACATAGTCAAACAAATTCTTTTTCATAAAGTTATGCCACAATGAGACATCCAAATCGATATTTAGAGCATGCGCCAGTTCGCGGCCCTCTTCCCAGGCCATCACTTCTTCTCTTAGTACATCAATACGCCTAGCAATAGACTTATTCTTGCTCTTGTATCCATATGGATATATTTCTCCATATAGTTTGTTGCTTCTGATCACAGCGTGGCCGGCCTCATGCAACATCGAGTATAGTTGAAGCCTCTTTGACTGCTTCGTACTAATAGAAATGCTAGTGCTTCCGTTTCTCCAGTAAGCGTTTGGTTCGTCATCAGCGAAGATGACATCAATATCTAGTTCTTCCTGTAAGAAATACAATACTGTATCTATATCTTCTTGATATCTTAGCAATGGTCAGCCTTTAAGGAGTGCCCTCTTATTTAATCCCAGTTTCTCTTTAATCTGCCGGACATCACCAACGACCGTCATATCAATACCGGTGTGGCCTCTATCGATATAGATCTTGGTGAAGGTCTGGCGTTCATCCAGATTGTCTGGGAGCTTTCCCTCCTTAAGGGTCTGGGACATTCTCTCGTCTTCTCTTATGGCAACCACATGTTCTGGATTAACATATACTTCTGTCAAGCGGAAGTTGTTCATTTGCTGCTGAACTTCGACTAGTCTAATCATTTATTCTCCTCTTCTGATGGCTGCACAATCCCGAATAGCCCAGGGGCATCCTCCAGATTAATATCTTGCTGTTGGGCTGGCTTGGAGGCTTGCATCTTCACTTCCAAGTATCCTCTCAGAATAGATTGGATATCTACCAAACGACGATCTGCTCGATAGAACTGCCGACGAACCTCATCGATGGCCAGTAGAGCCTTTGGAATATTTCCCTCTTCCAAGCATTTCTTAATGACTGTGTTCGATATCCCTTCTCCCGATGGTAGTAAAGATTCCACCTCTGTCGGAATATCCTCTAGGTCTACAACATATTGCATTTTGACCTCCATCATCCCTCCTCGATTATGGCGTGGCCAGTTGTGATAAGGGTACCCGCCGCCGATGCAGCGTTGACTAGTGCTGTAATAGTAACTTTAACCGGATCGATAATACCAGCATCATACATACTAGTCATCTCTCCTTCCTTAAAGTTCCAACCTCTATCATCTTTGGCGCGGGATACGCGATCAAGAATAACATCAGGACTAGAGCCGGCATTACGGGCCATCTGACGAAGAGGCTCTGTGGCTGCTTCGTAGACAATGGCGTCATATTCCTGCCATTGCTTTTGTTTGGGTAGTGAGCGAACGAGGGCCACTCCACCCCCAGGCACAATGCCCTCTAATTGAGCCGCCTTGACCGCTTCTAGGGCGTCTTCGATGCGATGCTTCTTCTCTATCATCTCAATCTCTGTGGCGGCGCCTACACGGATTATAGCGACTCCAGAGGCTAGTCTAGTGATACGCTCCTGTATCCTCTCGCATTCTCGTAGGCTGTCCGTCTGCGACAGTTCCACCTTTAGATTTTCAATTCTCTTCTCGACCTCTTTGTAATCGCCACTCCCGGCCACGAAGGTTGACAAGTTCTTAAGAATCTCCACCTTCTTACAGGAACCCAGGTTGCTTAGTTGGGCGTCCTTGAGTTTTGTGCCGGTTGAACTTGTCAGGTAATCTGCGCCTGTGGCCAGACAGAGATCCTTGAGGATGTTCCGGCGCTCTTCACCATAGCGTGGTGCCTTCACTGCCGCCACTTTCATAGAACCACGCATCGTATTCAGAATTAAAGCCGCGAGAGCTTGCCCTTCAATATCAGATGCGACTATCACGAGCGGCCGCCCATCTTGTGCCACAACTTCAAGCACAGGAAGGATATCTTCTACCTTCTCAATCTTGCAGTCAGCCACCAAGATTAGCGGATCTTCGTACACAACCGCGCCACGCCTTTCATCTGTAATAAAAGCATTCGCCGCATATCCAGAATCAAACCGGAAACCTTCCATCAGGTCAAGGCTCGTCTCCGATGACCGTGCTTCCTCCACTGATATCGCGCCGTCCTTCCCGACACAATCGATGGCCTTTGCAACCAACTTACCAATCGTTTCATCGTTATTGGCGGAGATAGTCGCGATATGGGCGATGTCTTCCTCGCTCTGAATGGGTCGTGCCAGAGCCTTAAGGTTCTTCACCAACTGCTCTGTTGCTTTGTCAATCCCACGCTTCACCTCGATAGGGGAAGAGCCGGCGACAATATACTTCTGGGCGCCTATAAGGATAGCTCGGGCCAATACCGTTGCTGTGGTCGTTCCGTCTCCGGCGACGGCGTTAGTCTGCCTTGAAGCCTGCTTAATAATCTGTGCTCCGACATTCATAAACGGGTCATCCAAGTCTACAAATTCCGCAACTGTGACTCCATCCTTTGTAATCACGGGTCGCTTACCTGCCTGCTGTAGAATAACATTTCTACCACGAGGACCTAGAGTGGAAGCGACATTACCTGCCAAAATATTCACGCCCTCTATGATCTTCTCACTCAAGGAAGAACCAGAGTCATAACTCTTACTCAATAAACACCTCTTTGTTTATACTATATTATAACCACTTGCTAAGCAAATGTCAAGTGATTATTCTATTACTTAGCGAATTCTCTAGCGCCGGCGGCCGCTTCTTCGCCAGCCGCGGCTCCCATTTCGGCTTCGTCCTTCTGTTTTAGCCCGTTGGCAAAGAAAGAATTTAGTTTATCTGACATTTCTGCCATCCGGTCGAAAATCTGAAATACTTCATCCATGACTTCGTTCTGGACTTTGGCTAGTAACTCCTGAACATACGGTGCACCAATTGGCAGCACTGCAAATGGGCTTCCGCCACCATAGCCAATTGCTTTTTTATTAGGTATCTTCCAGTGGTCCGTCGTTAAATAACCCTTTGTGTTTCTGAGTGCAATTGTTTTTGACTCGGGAGACAGACTCTCATACCATTCGGTGAGCGCCGGGTCGCGACCATACATCCAACCAATCTTGCCTATTGCTTCGCCGCGCTTATCGGAAGCCTTTATTTCTTGGGTGTAATAGATTCTGTAGTAAGAGAGGACTTCTTTGTAAACTTCATCCACGAACCCATCTCCCTTATTAAGTCCGAATTCATCAATAATAGCAGCCCTTAAAGCTGTTTTTGTCCCGAGGTAGGTCTCTGGGCCGGCCCCAAATCCCTTGGACTCGATTCTTGTCAAGTAAATTTCACCTATTTTTCTAAACAGGTTGTGAATTTGTTCTGGCGTGTAATCGCTTGCTTGTTCAAGCTTGTCGGAATAGTCTTTAATTAGGTAATTCACAAAGCCCGTTGCCGCGTCGGCGGGAGAACCTTTGTCTTTTTTGGCCGGCAAAGTAGAATTAATATCGGGAACATTGCCTTGTTTTGTCTTATCCCACTCCGAAAGAGCAATCATAAAATCTCTGGATGAGGCAATGCATTCTTTCCCTGCTTTGCTCGCGGTGCTCAAAATTCTAAAAATATTTGCTCGACTAATATCGAACTCGTAGAAGTTGATCACGCCCTTCCGGGCCAATGGATCATCTGTCTTCTCAAAGAGTTTAGTACATACTACATACTTCATCGCGCCGCCCTCGTACTCTGGCCTTGACGCCCAAGAAGCCCACGAGGGGTTGGGGCTGTTCATATCATTAACTAAGTCGGTAAAGCTTCCGCCTACCTCTAATTGTCCTGCGGTGTAAAGCTTCAAACTGACGGGAACTGTTTCCCCATCAATGTCCGCTGTAAAGTCTGCGATTGTGTTTGCGCCGGAAGCGGGAATCTGAGAGCCGTTCATTAGTGTGGCCAAGAATGCTTCAAAGTTAAAGCCGGCGGCCGCGGCATTAAAATTTGTGATAGCCATTGTCAAGGTCTTATAGAACACCAAATAGGACATTACTTCTTGAATATATTTCTGAACATCGTTATGGTCTGATGGGATGTCCCGAAACCCCTCAGCCATTTTTGCCTGGACATTATCCAGTTTCTGCTGGAAGGAGCCGCCCTCAATGTTGCGAAGCCAATCTTCTAGCAAGGATCTCTGTGTGCCTCCTTGATCGTTAGAATCATCCGCCCAACCAAGTTCAGAGATAGGGATCATTGGGATTTGCTTAATAGTGTAAGTTCTAGACTTGCCTTTCTCTTCGGCCTCCGTCAATAAAAAATCATCCTCGGCCGAGAACTCGCCCATCACTTCCCTGACGGTCTCCAGAAGCATATTCAACTTATTGCCTTTCTTCTTCGCAAAGTGATTCTCGATCAATCTATCCCAGTTTGTGCTCATGCCAGGTCTTCCTCATCCAAAAGTGTATATGTAAACTTATCGCCGTGGTATTTAGCCGATGTCTTAATTAGTTTCATAAATGTTTGAAAGTCAGTTGAATTCTTAAACACCTGACAGCCAGCGGACCACGGGCCAACCTTAGTCGATGTCTTGTCTTCTTTGTAAGGGTTCATCGAACTGGCGTGGATGTTGATCCCAAACCACCCTTCGTGCGTATCATCAGGTTCAATGTCAACAATCTCGTCTTTGTTGTTGTCCCTGTAGATTTTCACCTTTTGGCCTCGCTGAATAAGAGCCTCGTACTTGGTGGAGCCGTGTGGACCAATCATGTAGGTCCCTCGATACTGATTTGGGACGAGCACTGCAACACCAAGTTTGCCATACCACTTAGACTCGTTGGCAAGATAGTAAACGCCTGGGTCTGTCGTTATCTGGTATGTATCGACTACCCATTCATTACTTCTGTCCTTGTAAATAACAGATATACTGTCATCATAGTTATCGCCTTCTCTTGTCGAGGCGCGGGTGCCTATGATGTTTACATTATATTTGCCGCTCTCAAAGAAAGCATAACCCTTCTTTTTTAAAGCGTCTTTGTATGTGTCTTTCAGTAGTTTGGCCTGGAGGCCCTTAACTCTTGCCATTCTATTAGCTCCTATACTATGATGTCTGCAATACCGTGCTTCACAGCCTCTTCTGCCGTGAGATAAATATTAACTTTCTTTTTAAGCAGAGTACGAAGTTGTTTCTCGGTTAGGTTCGTTTCTTCGCACATCGCCTTGATGTGAAGTTCCTGAATCGCTTTGATCTCTTTCATCTCATTATCGAGTTGATGCATGGGGCCTACGTGGCCTCCAATAACCGAGTGCATCATAATTCTACAATGTTTTCCAATCTTACGCTTGCCCTTCGTACCAGCGGCAAGGAGTAATACCCCAGCCGACATAACCTTTCCTATGCCTAGAGTTTCAATATCAACTTGTTCTCGGCATATTCTCATAACATCGTAAATAGCAAACATATCATCTGCGTTGCCGCCATTCGTAGAAACAACCATCTCCATAGGACGAATAACATCCCGGTACTCTGTCTCTGGATCGTCGATGTCGATGGGTTCTTCGATCTTGGCCGTTGCCTTAAGGTACCAAATACCGCTTATGACTTCTTTCGCTAACTCTTCTGTTACATCGCCATATAACGCGACGGTTCTTATCTCGGTATCGGAACCTCCCAGCATAATAATCTGCTGCGCCTCCGTCTTCTCTTCGCCTTCGTTCTTCTCGTCTTCTGGCTTAGTCATTTAGACTCCTTATGTCCATTTTTGTATATTTGATCTAACACTTTCATAGCTGTATTCCAATCAACATACTGCGGGAGACTTTTAAATCTCTCCGGGTATGCTGCCAACAAATTACTAACTGCGGAGTTCTTCCAAGAATTGAAATTGTAATCGTCCACATTCTTTGTGGTCTTCAACAAGTTCTCAGGAATCTCCAAGTCTCTCATCGTCTCATATTTTATTGTCTGGATATACGCTATGGATTCGGCAGTGGATGCGAGCATAATAAGTGCTCCTCTTTCTGCCTCTCTAACATAAAGACCTATCTTGCCTAGGTCCCATGTAAAGTATAACACTTGTAGGGTGGCTATGCCAAGTAAAAAACCCACAAACAGTGAAAAATAATCCATTGTATCCTCAAGCAAAAAAGGCCACAGCTTTAATGCCATGGCCCTTCTAAAATGTAACGCCTAACTCACTTGATCTTGAGGCGCTTAGCAATCCGGCTGGCAACATTCTCAATGAGTGCGTCTCGCTTAACATCGCGTGTCCGCTGCTTCTTCATGCCTCGTAGTCGTCGAGTAACTCTCTTCATAGTCTCGGCAACGATCTCTTCGTCGTCAACCATCTCGACGTCAGCAACTGGCTCGTCATCGCCCATGTCGCCCATGTCGCCCATGTCGTCCATGTCGCCCATGTCGTCCATGTCGTCCATACCATCTCCAGCAGCGGAGACCTCGACGCCAGTAACCTGCGTGATCGTGTCGGCAAGAGCGTCAACAAGAGCCTCAATCGAAGCTTCGGATGTGTCACCGATCTCGGCGCCCATATCCATGTCGTCCATCGGGGGAGCGTCGTCCATCGGGGCTTCATCACCGCCTAACTCTAGCTCCTCTTCCTCTTCCTCTTCGGCCTCCATCATAGGCTCGTCTTCGCGGCGGTAATCACCGTAAGTCTCATTAATGAAACCATCTGTAAGTCCGCCAATATTGGCATACTTCATAAACTGTCTAATTGTAGACTCACTTAAAAGGGTTTTCTTGCTCATTGGTTATCCGTCTCCTGTAGCAGATTCAATAATAAATAGTTCTCTTCAAAAGGAAAAGCGTTTTTTTATAGACCGGGGTTTTCCTTTTCTAGGATGTCGAATATGTTTTCGATATCCCGACTACCCAGCGAAAGCAGATCTGCTTTTTCTTCACCATCATTAATTAGTTTGCGATCCTCTTTAATTCTCTTTTTGTTGATCTTGAGAGAAGCTTTGAGCTTATCGATGTAGTTTAAGATATCAGGATCTTGAGATAGATACCCGGTGAGTATGCCTCTGAAGAACTTAGACTGTGAAAGGCCGTCGTGTTCAAGTCTGACCTTTAAATCTGCATATCTCTTATCGGAGTCATAGAAGACAACCTTCTTCTTCAGAGTACCATAGACCGGCTCACTCATGACCGTATTTCTCTTCTAGGTGTTTTTTGAAATCTTCTGTAATCTTCTTAGCTTTATCCCAGCATTCTGGGCAGTATAGCCTGACTACTTCGTCTTCCCCATGGACCACCACGTTCCAAGATAGGGCCATCTCTTTATCCTTCTTGTCGAAGGGTGCTTCGCAAGTCAAGCATTCATCGGGCATCTTTCCAAAGAGGGCAATCTTATTCTCTAATTCCTGATTGCCTTCAGACTTCGCTTCTTTCATCGCGGCTCTCCGTTGTTTTCTATTCATGCTTTCTTCCTAATATCATTTTTCCACAGCACTTACATTCGAAAGGCGAGGAAACCACATCTTCACTCTTGTTGTAATCAAATGTGATCTCCTCACCTTCTTCTATATCTTTTAGGGCTATTATTAAGAAAGACCTAACCTCACAGTTAGGTTCACATGCATGATTTATACATGCGCCAACTTCATCTTCAACGTGATGGCCTTCACTGATTTGGATAGAGGTTCTCGTTGGGGCCCGAACAAGCTTACTTGTTGGGCGAGTCATCCCCACAACGATGTCACCTTTAGCCATATCCTTGATGGCGAAGACGCCTTTGAAGTTGTTTTCCTCCTTAATATAGACGCTCATAGTTGTCATGTCCCCGATGAGGCGCGATCAGATGTAGTGGGCGCCTTCTTGTCTGTACTACCCAGGGCTCCGTCTCCACGGTCACTAATAGTAATAGGATACCAGTCATAAAGATTATCTTCTGACGTCTCAACAAAGCGAGCGTGAACCACAGGAATCAGCACTCCTTGGGCAACCTTGTCGCCTGGATGGACTGTCCAGTATGTGGCGGAAGTGTTGTGAATATTCACAAAAACTTCGCCATCATAACCAGAGTCTACGACGCAAGCCCCAACGAGCCATTGCTTCTTAGCAGCGTTTCCGCTCCGGTTTTTAATCTCTAGCATGTAGCCGTGCGGGATCCCAAACTTTAACCCAGTCGGGAGAACATAGCTCTCTCCGCTTTCCAAGTGCAGAGGCTGGCCGTCCTTGGGATTAAAGCACAGGTCTAAGCCTGCGTCTGACGGGTTTGCTCTCACGGGCTTGTGCTTGCAATGCGGCAAGCAATAATACTCAAGAATCACTTGCCACCTCGTGCTGCCTTTACAATCGAGTCGTAAATCTCCACGAACTGCTCCATATCGACATCGGTCTTCATCATGCGATACGCTTTCACAGTCATAGAGATCTCGTCACCAGTAAGCCAGCCCTGGCGCTTGAAGTCAGACTTAAGCTCGCGCTTCTGATCCTTGTAGGGCTCCATGGCCTCTTCAATGGTCTTAAGACTCCTGATATACTCAATCATCTTTTCCGTCCGCTCATCACGAACCTCTTCTACAATAGCAATTTCGTTCTCTGGGAACAACATCTAACCTCCAAGTTACTTATATAGTATAGCACAGTATTTCTGGTCTGTCAACACCTTTTCTTTAGTTCGGCTTCATAAACTCTTTTACGTAGGTCCGAAGTCGACCATCCGTGACTACGAG
>Ga0209337_1003644_pt1 | contig 10829 bp, 11 predicted proteins | sample LinPmetageLP53_FD_184044 | JGI IMG/M metagenome (GOLD analysis project Ga0209337, IMG submission 184044) | Marine viral communities from the Pacific Ocean - LP-53 (SPAdes) (version 2) | ecosystem: Environmental > Aquatic > Marine > Oceanic | place: Pacific Ocean | collected 2010-02-08 | reverse complement strand
TGTACTTGCCCTTGGTGCAACCTGTTTAAACGGTCTAACTCAAATTCTGCCGCAGTGTCGCCCAACACTTCTAGCGTGCTGCCTTCGTTAATAACAACGTTTGAACCAGCAAACCCAACCGCCTGTTTTGACAGGGCTATGCGACGCTGCCGGTCAATTGTATCGGCGTCCGCTTCAGCCCCTTGGCGCGAAAGGATAGCATTATTTTCAGCAACCTTGGCGTTAAATTCTTGCAATTGCGCCTGATGTTTTAAATTGGCGGCTTGCGCTTTGCCTTGTTGCGCTTGCCCCACAGCGGTCAAAGCCGTAGAGGCAACGGAAGCAATGATTGAGGCAGTTGTTGGCTCGATACACATTTAGCCTATCCCGAATGTGTCACGACACGCGTGACAATAGATGTTACTTCAAACGGCAGCGGTTGTGTTTGCCGCACAATTGCTTGTCCCTCGGTTTCCCAACTGCCATGAAACTGGACTGTTTTATCGCCACTAAACAACGGCGGCGCACTGTCCATAGGCGTGCTGCCACGGCGAAATTGTACCGTGTCAAAACTGTTGCTTGTGCCAGGAGAATATTCAGCTCCAAGCGTATCAAGGAAACGAAACGTTGTTTCAAATACTCGCTTGGTGCGGCCCTGTGCGCTGCCATCGTCGCCGCCCTTTTCTGGGCGCAATGTTTTGAGTGTCGATGTGTATGGCAGTCCGACCGCTGCCGCCTCAACGGCAGGAGAGATTGACGAGACGCCGCCGCTGCTGACTGCCTGATTTGGATAGACAGACCCATCGCCAAGAATGCTTACGTCTTCACCCTCTAAGTGATCTAGCCCAGACAGTGTTGACGACGCTGTGCCAGCAAAACTTAAACTGCTGTCAACAAATACCGCACCTTCCTGCGTGCTGCCTCGAAAGGTGTCAAACTTTGGCGTCATTACTTCCACGAACCGGCGCGTCACGCCATCAATCGTGCGTTGCACTGCCATCCACAATTCGTCTTCCTTGTCACCGGGGATTGTGATGACTGACTCGACCAACGCGTGCGACTGACTTGTTACCGCGAGACGCGTTGTGTCGCCGGTAGTAATAGACAGAAAGCCGGTTCCGGTTCTCGTTGTCTCTTCAACTGTAACAACGTTTGCTGCTGGGTTGGCAACCGTGAAATCATCAAGACCATTAAGTAAGGTAAAAAGATTGTCTGCCGTCGTATTGTTACTTTCGTTGTGGAAAAATTTATTGGCGTCCGGTGTCCCTGCGCCAGCGCCTTGACAGGTTATTGTGACAGTTGCTCCATCAGATTTGGTAAAGACAAGCTTGGTGCCGGTAGCAATGTTGCTAAAGTCGGTGACGGTTATCGTCGCCGTCCCGCTAACACCTCCGATAACATGCTCATGCCACGCCACTACTTCTTGATCGCGCAGATATGTAAGACCAGCCAAAACACCATCGTTACGCGCTGCCCAGACAACGCTATCCGGTTCTTGCTGGAATGCCATTTCAACAAGACCATCGCCTGTGACGTTTTCCGATAAGATCGTCAGGTCTGGCGAAACGAAACTGTCCGACGCAAAATCGAACGCCAACTCCCGTAGCTTGCGTTGGTGGTATTGAATAAACAGAACCCGGTTGTCGATTCGAACGGGTCGGGTAGTGTGGACGCCACGCGTTCCCTGCCGAAGCACGCGAAGGTTAGACGGAGTTATTGCCTCTTCGTTGCCTGACGATGAAAACGTAAACTCGCCACCCGCTGTGCCGATTGCCATCTTTTGCCCTGGTGACAACCAACGGATTGAATTGACCTGATCCGTTGCAATTGTAACAGTGATGGCACCATCATCTAACGCAGACGGTGAAAAGTTTTCAAAGTCACCGCTCCGACTGGCAAAGATTGTTTGCGGCTGGTTAGTTGTTCCAGCAAAAAACAAACGCTGTTCAAAGAATGCCACCGCTGACGGGAATCCCGTAGTTCCGCTAAAAGCGCCAAGCCGCCATTTGGTTTCGGCTGTGTGAGCGGCAAAGTTTTTGTTTACGGTCGCGTCGACCTCAGTAGTTGAATTGACAGCGGTAATCTTTGCGTTGCCGTGATGGATACCGCCGTCGTCAATAAACTTCCACGTTACTGTGTTGTCGACAATTGAATCTAACTCTCCGCTGGGACCGCCAGAACCGGCAGACGTACCCGCTTTTACGCACTCGTAAACGTTGCCGCTGTTGCGGCGAACATTGCCAACGGAAAAGGATGTGGATGCGGCCCACTCTGTTGCTTGGTGACCAATGCGGATAAGACGGCCAACATCCGTTGCTAAAAACCCACTGCCGCTGTTAATGCCTGTTACAGCTGATGCAGTAATTGTTACGTCGCCGGTAGTGCCGTCGCTGTCCAACGTTGTGGTAGTAATGTTTTCGTCCAGATACGGTCCGTCTTCCAAGTCAACTTCAGTCAGCGTCCAATCCGTATGGCTGGTGCGCGACAACTTGCGTGGCGCATATGTCGGATGGACTAAATACATAACGTCAGCCGTTTGCGCGTACTGAATAGAAAACAAATCAGCAGTTGCGTAGGGTGACGTGACTTGGACAACCCGTGCCGCCGTGCCGCCGCTACTGTAGGTTGTAAACCCAGATGTATTAACGTTGGTGCCGTCAACATCTTGCAACGCAAACGTGTTAGTTGTTTTGCTGGCAACCTTAAAATACTTAATGTTGACCTCGGTCATGCCGACAACAGACGAGATAAAAACTAAATCTCCGTTGCTATACCCATGCCCGTTTGCAGTCACAACGCCAGGGTTTGCTTTTGTAATTGCGCTGACGGTTTTGTTTGCTTCAAGGATAACGCCCTGATCCTTAAAGAAACGTAGGTACTGATTGCCTGCTTCGACGCAGTAGGCTTGAATTGTTGAAAACTCAAACGGCAACAGACGCGTTTTTGCGCTACTGGTTTTAACTTCGTTTATAAATTTAGTACCGGGTCTGCGGGTTACGCCGCCATGGGGCTGCACAATAAGATTGGTTATCTCTGCCGCGCCGTTGGCGTATTTGTTGAGGTCAACACGACCGAACAGGCGTGGAGATAACTGACCAGCCGTAAAGTTTGTTTGGATTGAAGTGACGCGGGACATCTAAACTCTGGATTCCAAAAAGTCGGCTTCAGTAACAGGTTGCGCTTCTTGCGCGTCAATAACTCGCGCGTCCGCAATCTTGCGCCGATACATTTCTTCCATGTTGGACAAGACCGTTTGGCTTGCTGTAATTTCGTAAGCGAGATCAGCAGCAAGGCGAAGGGCATAGGTTTCAACAAACAGCGCGTCGAACAGTGTTGGGTCCGTTACCTCGCTGATGTAAATAATTTGTAATGGGGCAGCTGCGTTGCTAACAATTGACCGGCCCTCAATGTTCCACTCTTCAGTTGTGTTTGCTTCAATAATACGAAGACAATCTGCAGGCCAATCAAACGCGTTGGCAAATTCCCAAATTGGCGCGGTTGTGTTTGCAGCAAGAGCGGCGCGTTTTACCGCAAAATTCCATGCGTGGTTGCGGAGAACTTGATTGCGCGATTGCTCGAACATTCGGTTGCAAGCTCGCGCTTCTTTGGTGTCATCGGCAAGCGACGTTATTGGCTGCGCGCCGAGAAACGTTAATGCTCTATTACTAATACTAACAAATGTCGACATGCTTACCTCAAAAGAAAAGGGGAGCCGAAGCTCCCCTAATCAATTACGAGACGGTGTAGTGAATGGTGAAACTCATATCACCGGCAGTACCGCCAGCCGCCTGCATGGTGGCTGCAACGTAGTAGTAGCCGCCCGGATCAGTAGAATCACCGGCCAACTCAAACATTTTTTGAGCCGCAGTATTAATGTTTGCAGCTTCAAAGCGGACGTCTGCCATAGCACCTGCATCAGCAACCGCTGAAGCAAAAACGTCCTCATCTTTAACAACACCGGCATCAGTGTAGATGCCAACATTGAAAGTGCAGCTACCGCCCAACGTGTCAGACCCAACAAAGATATGCGGGATTACAGCGTTTGACGGAATTGGAGCCAGCATAACAATGTCATTGTCATCACTGTCTCCAGCCGCGAGAGCGATTGTTCCCTGTGCTACACGCATCACGCCATGCAGCAAGGCAACATCGTTCATTACAGGTGGTGTAGCTTCAAAATTGCTAACCAGCGTGGAGTTTTTAGTACCCATTTTCTAAGCCCTCCTAGCTCGGATCACATTCAATGAAACCAACAAGCTCTTCCTGCATTCGCGTAGCGCCGATAGTCATGCTTGCAAAAACTTGCTGGGCATAATTTTTATCGTCACGTTCGCTTATGCGGACAGTCGGCTCTGAACCAACAGCAAGGCAGATGCCCGGCTTGGCATAGAACAGAACTTTGTGGTCACTGTTTGCGTCAACACCTATGCGTTGAGTTCGTATAAAGGAGAAACCTAAAAAAGTATCTACCTCACCTTGAACTAACGCTTTAACGGTATTGAAGTCAGATGATGTTACAGATGTCTCGCCCAACAGGTTTTTAAGCTGTTTGGCATTGACGATGCAGTAACGCTCGATTTCGGGGTCAATGTCCGAAGCGTCAAGGATTTCCTTGGCGGCGCGGAGCTTTGCCACGTTGAGGCCAACGTCAGCCGAACTGCCGCCGACTTGTACGTCGACAACATTGTTCGTATCAAACGCCGTAGACGTTGAACCATCGACACCCGTGAAAGAAGCGCTATCAGCGGCTGTGATAATTTCATCATCCATTGCACGACCCAGAGCAAAAGCTGCGTTCTCAGCATACGGCCCTGCTGGGTCGATGAGAGAACGAATTTTATCCTCTGAATCAATAAGGTCAGCCCAATCGTAGTCGACTAGACTTACCCGGCGTCTGGCATGTGGAACATCCAGACGAGGCGTATCAGAATGGCGGCTGGTACGTTTCGAAGCGGTTGTCGAACCCAATTGCTCAAAGAACGCGTTCTTGCCGGTAACCGTTTCAAGACGGACCGTGTCACGTAAACGCGAACCTTTTTGCTGAACAAGATGTTCGACATTGCCCCGATACTGTTCCACGAACGCCGTAGTAATTTGCACGCTCATGTGCATTCTCCTATCGGTTAAGTTTCACAAGGGGTTTGGCAACGTGTTATCGGTAATCCGGCACGTCTGTGGTCGCCGTCTTTCCGGCGCGTCTTTGCGGGGGCGAGTGCCTTATCCGCTACGCTGCATCCGCTGGATGAGCAATCTCGTATAATTGAGTTAGGCGGTCGTTAAGAACGCGGTGTTCTGGATCGCCTTTATTGGTTAAGCCAGAATGGCTGCGGATGCGGGCAATTTCTGCACGGGCGTTTTCCGGCGTCATGCTAAATGACCCGGCTTCCTCCGTGTCTTTAAACTGTCTACTGGTGCTAAGTTCCGCACCAATTTTTGCAAACGCCCGAATCATGTCAGGATGATTTCCCAATCCGGTATCGTTTAGCATACTTGATAGATTGTCAGAACCAAAAGCGCGAACGGCGCGACGAGCCATACCAACCTTCTCGTCGTATGCCGTGCCGTACTCCTTCTTTATTTCATGGCCCCAATCTTCAAACTGACGCTGCTGATCCAGCACTGAATTTGACTGGCCGTCCATCATTCGCTGAACGTAAGCGTCGTGCAGCCGCTGCGCCATTGACGCTGGCACTTTTGCTGCGTGCGCTTCTTGGCGAAACCAATCTGACAGATCAGATGAATATTCTTCATACCCCTGCGGTACGCTTAACTCATATCCATCTGCCGTTTCTGGCGTCCCGAGTTTTGACCAGCCTTCCCACTCCGCAACATCGTCGCCTTCGTTTGGCAAAGCGACGCGGTCCTGACCAATCTGCTTTTCTAAATTAACATATGATTTCAGTACGTCGTCTGAATTTTTCCAACCTTTATTGTCAGCAAACAATTTGTATTCGTCACTAACCCACTCTGACGTTGTTAACTCTGACGTTGCTGAAACGCTTTCTTCAACGTTACCCTGTTCTTCAACAGGGTTACCCGCAAGTACGGACCCTTCCTCACTCATCGATAACTCCTATTCCAATTTTCATTACTTGATCGTCGTCCAAAGAAAGGAACGAAATAATGCGACGCACCATGTCGCGCGTTCCCTCCAAATGCTGAACTTCTTCTGGACTGCGGACGCCCGTTACCGTGAACAATCCGCTTGCCTTCATCATGTCGCGCAGAACAACTTGACCTTCTGGCGTTGCCATAAACACATGTCGGTATGCCTCGACTAACTGGCGCTGTGTTGTCAACGCTGTGCTGCCTGACTAATTTGCGAAACCTTTAATGCTGCGTCTGCCGCTTGTGGCGCAGCGTCCAACATCTGTTGCATCTGCTGCTGTTGCGCCCGCGCTTGGCGTTGCGCCTCAATGTCTTGAGGACTTTTTAATATGCGTTGCGGTACACCATTCACATCCGACAGCACCCGCGTAATCTCATCAAAGTCAAAGTTATCCATGACGCTTGGGTCAACTGCAGCAATTGGCTGCACCATCTCCAACGTCCGCAATATGCCCACGCCTTCTTCACTCTTCATTGCGCGCGATAACGGACTAACGTACTCAATCTTATACTCCGCGTCCTGCAACGCTTCCGGCACGGGTGGCAGCAAACCTTGATCTGCCAATATTGCCACTTCCCTTTCAATCAATGGCCCAAGCATTTCTGATTGCTGGCGACCGACCGTAGGCGCTAACAATGCCCCCTTTTCCTGGGCGCGCTGTAACACTTCTGTCGCCGTCATTTGTGGACTGTCGACAAGTATCTGGAACAGCGTAACAAGGAACGCGTCGTTAATAGTGCGACGCCGACGCTCCATCATATCCTCACCAATGTCAGGGCGACCGCCTGTATTTAACGCCTGGATTGGCGGCTGCTGCCGGCCATCTAGCCGCGCAAACGTTGCACCGCCTGCACGCGTGTTAACCGGCAAGATAACGCCGTCATCTGCAATCAACAGGGGCGGGTCGACAACTTTCTCGCCTGCGCGGATCGTGACGCGAGACATCTGGTTTAACATCTTAATGTCAGGCAAAACCAGCATTGCTGGCGAACGCCCGTACACTTCGCGCGATGTCGTAACATAGCGGCTGATAATGTAAGGGAAATTGTTAAAGCCGCCCTCTTCAATTAGCGACTTGGTTCTTACCTCATAATAACCGCTGCCAAATTGTAAATTAGCGCGGGTACGCCTAGACGGGTCACGGTCGCTGCGGGGGGCAACAACATGAATTAACTCAACGCGCTCGTCTGGATTATCGTCTGCCTTGTCGCGCAATTCTTTTGAAAAGCTGCCGTCAGGGAACATCAACATTGCTTGGCGTGCGGTGCAATTCATCCGACGATACACGGTATCAATAATGCCGTGTTCGTTTTCGGCAATAAACAAATCGGCCAAATGCACAGAGCGATAACGGAAACCTTCGGTTGCCATCTCGTCTATGTAAACGCCGCCCGTGCCAAATGCCCCCAGCGACATATAGCTTTCATGCATTTGCGAAGAAAAGTTACTGCGAGGGGCGTAGCGATAATGGAAAAGAATATTTTCAACAGCGTCAAAGTAACCAGCCACCTCTGGCACTTGGTTCAAGTCCATGTCGCTCGCTCTGAGCGTGTGCCACTTTGCGCCGCGCGGCGTTAGCAAACTTTCTACGGCAGCGGCAAAACGCTCCAATGCAAGCCCGCTGGTGGCATCGAATACTTTCTGGGTTCTTTTGTCGCCAGCCGTCCGGTCGCCAGTAAATTCCGCTGACCGGGGTAACACTCGTTCCGCTATCTCGTCCCAATGCGATTCCCATGTGCCGCGAGTATTCTTCATCCGATGATATCGTTTGAAGATCGCGTCCGTATCTTTAAAGTTCATTAAACCCCCAGCATTGTCGTGCGCCGCAGCGCCTCGACATCTGTATTACGTGGGACACCTTGCATTACCGTTCGCCCTTGATACGTGCCGCCGCCTGACGCTGACATGGCAGAGCGTTGTGCTTGGTCAAGGCGTGAGCCTAAAGACGAGCGGGGCAGCTTCTTACCGTCGCTTTGCGTCATTCCAAACTGCTTGTATGCTTCGGGCGTACACATCTACTTTTTTTTCTTGTTAAGTTTTTTGTTCATCTTTTTTGGTGGACGGCCAACCTTGCTGCCGTAAGTACCCTTACCCTTTGGCATCTCTATCTCCGCTTTTTTGCTGTCTTAGCTGATTGCTTGAAAGCCTTTGCCGTGGGAGCGCCCTTGCTTCCAGGCTTTCTCATCCGCTCGCTGGACCCTGCTTTGATCCGTTTGCGTTTGGCGTGAAGGTTTGCGTAAAGACCGGGACGTTTTGCCATTACTGACCCAGCAATGTTTTCTGCCCGACGTTTGCTTCTTCCGTCGCACCCTGCCCACCAGTCAACAACGTTGACGCACGGCCACGCGCTGCGCGACGCCGACGCCGCGCTGCTTCCGCTGCCGCGTTTACTTCTGGATCATCGCGAGTTGGTGGTGGCGGTGGCGGTGGTGGCGGAGGCGGGGGCGGCGGGGGGCTTGGTGGACTTGAAGCTATACACATATTTAATCCTCGTAAAACGATCTGCGCCAAGCGAAGAGAAGATATGTCTCACGCTGCGGCCCATACTCTTTAAACTCTGCTTCTTGACGCGCGCCCAAGGTTTGCAACCAACGATGCGCCCATTTGTAATCTGCGTGCGAACGACACTCGGCGCGGTTCGCGCCAGCGTCGTATATGACTGGGATCATTTGTTTCCTAATGTGTCGCGTTACAGACAGCGCCACCTTTGGCCACTTGTCCGTTGCAAACATAAATACTTGCCATAACGTTGGCGTTACCTCTGACGCGCCTAAGATTGCTACCGGCTCCCCGTCGCACAACGCTGCACGACCGTAATGACTCGACGCCGCAATAAGCGCCAAATCCTCCGCACCGCCGCGTATAAGCGGCATGATCTCCTTGGCGTCCCATTTCCGAAGCCTTCGCGCGACAAAAGCAGCGTCAGCATATGTTATTGGCTCAAGCGAAACTGTCGGCATAGTCAGTCATAATAACCGGACGCCCGTCGCCCATACGTTGCGTGCGGGACATCATCTTAATGCTGTTGTCCTCATCCACATCGCGCAAGCCAATTGCCAGATATCTGAAACTATCTGCCGAGTGACTGCTGTGATCATGGTTAGGACGATCCCGCCAATCATTCTTACGCGCATCCCATGCCCGGTGATACGCACGTAAATACTTTAGTCCTTGGGCGCAGCGCTTGCGGTCAAACCAGCAGCGGGGCAATAAAGACCGCACCGCTTCGATGCCGTCCTGCACCTTCAATTTAGCAACGACCGTTGGTCGCACGCCCAAGCCTAGCAACATCTCATACCTGCTGCTGCCGCTGCCCAACTCCCGCACCATAACGTCGTGGGGGAATAGAAACTTGTCGTAGTGATAAGGGCGGTTATTCAACTCCCTGACGTAGTGATGCAGCCCTTCTCCGCTGGCTTCATAGTAGTCGATGAGCCTGACTTCGCCCGTTCTTTGATATTCCTGGGTAAACCAGATTGCTGTGCTATCTGCAACGCCTAAGTCGAAGCTCACCGACACCTTGAGGTTGGGATCAAACGGAACACTCGTTACTCTGTTGTCGGTTTCCGCTAAATCTAACGCCGCACCGTAGTAGCTGCCGACTAATGCCGCTGACCAACTGCATTCAAATTCCTGTTGGAACTGGCTTTCATCCATTGTCTGACGCGCTGCTTCCAACTCGCCATCCTGCAAAATGCCCGTCTCCGATGCTTTAAAGCGCATCGTAAACCAATCTTCGTTGCCGTCCCCCTGTTGCTCCAAGGCGTAGTCGTAAATCTCCTTAAACTGATTGTCGCCGCGAGGCGTTCCAATCCAGAGGCACTTGCCTAACCTGTCCGCAAGGGCAGGGCGGATTACCTCCGGATAAAGGCGACTGTTCATATCCGCATATTCATCAAGCACGACGCTGTCGAGGAACAACCCCCGAAGACTATCTGCGGAATCTCCTCCTAATAAATATATACGGCGTTCATCCGGCAGGTCGCAGCGAAGCTCCGCTTCGTTAAAATTAACCCCCGGTATGACGCCTGCGTACTCACGAAGGTACGCCCATGCTATTCGTTTTGCTGCCGTATAAGTCGGCGCGATGTACGCCCCCTGTGCGCGTGGATGGGGGCAAAGAAGGATATCGCGAAGCAGATGGTTAATCGCCATCACGGTTTTGCCAAAACGCCTGTGGCAGACCGCAACGTTAAAGCGCTTGGACCCTTCGTGGAATCCTAATTGTAACGGACGAGGAGTGTACGGAATTGTAATATTCTGTACGGTTCTCGGTGATGCTTTTGCCATAGTACCTCTGGGAACGGGGCAGCGCAGAGAGAGGTCTACACTACCCCGCCGCTCGGCGGGAGTGCGGGGACCACCAAGCTAACTTTTAAAAAACTCGTCGCAGTCAGCCCCAGCATGGGACCATAAAATTTTTTTTTTGTTGCTTTGGGGGCACCCCTGGTCGACCACCCCCCCTCCCGTCCTTACAATCGTCGTCGAAATTGTCCAGTTAGGTCGGGAACCTGACGGAAAGCCTGTCTTTTCAATTAGTTACGGCCGACGCTCGCAATATTTCTTGCGGATCATTCGGCGGCGGGCAGTGCGGCGCGGTTGTCGTCGTTAATTATTCGCGCGCGAACGTCCACTTTGTCGCTCGATAAAACGTTGGCAACGCCCTCAATGGTGTTCCAACCCACAACCATCGGCCCGTCAATTTTGACTTCGGCACGCGTTGCCGGTTGAAAGATTGCCA
>Ga0209337_1003641_pt1 | contig 10832 bp, 9 predicted proteins | sample LinPmetageLP53_FD_184044 | JGI IMG/M metagenome (GOLD analysis project Ga0209337, IMG submission 184044) | Marine viral communities from the Pacific Ocean - LP-53 (SPAdes) (version 2) | ecosystem: Environmental > Aquatic > Marine > Oceanic | place: Pacific Ocean | collected 2010-02-08 | reverse complement strand
AATTTGTCTCCATCAACAGTTCCTAGTTTAAGTTTTTTTGATAAAGCATCTGGATTAAAAATGTTTATATTTTTTATATCAGGATTTGCTGTAACACCTATAGATCCCATTTGAGATGTAGTCATCTCCTCGCTAACGTTAAATGCTTTTTGTTGTAAAGACAATCTTTCGACTGCTCCTGTCCTAACATTATAAGGAATAGCCTCAGCAGAACTTTCCCAAGCCTCATTAATAAATGCTCTTGCTGCTATATTAATAGGATCTTTTCTTGGATCAATACTGTTAAAAATTTTAACCATTTCATCAGGAGTTTTACCTATTTTAATTAAATTTTTCTCATCATATTCCATTCTAGGTACTATTTTACCAAGATCTTCTAAAGCCTCGCTACTTGGTGTAGTAAAAAATGTGTCAAAAACGTCTCTTGCTAATTGATCAGAATATCTCCAACCTTTACTTTCTACGGCTCCCTGTATAAAACTTCCTCTATTTACACCTTGAAATACTTGAGCCATAGGAGATGTATATGGATCCATTGCTTCTGCAAAATGCTCGTTAGCCTTCTTTAATTGTGTTCTAACTCCATCCATTTGAATTTTTAATGCTTGGTCAGGTTGTCCATTAGCACCAAGAGGAACTCTCCACATTTCCGTATCATTAAAACCTTGTTCTAAAGCTTTTTTAAAAGGATGTGCATTTGCTGCCGCTGTGTCGGTTACTTCTTTTGAACCTATTTTAGCAGCATATTCTCCCCATTTTTCGTTAAATTGTCTTTGCATATCTCTAAATTCAAAAGCATTAACAAAATCTTTTTCCCTAGAAAAATCTAATAAAAATTGATCAAAATCCCCTAGTTCAGAAATTCCACCTCTTTCTAAAATAGCACTAGGATTTTTTTCATCGGGAAACAATGAACGCTTTCCTCTTTCTAATATATTTTTATAGGTTAAAGCTAATTCTTTAAGTCTCGCTGTTGGAATATAACCCATTCTTTCTTGTCTACCACGTGGTCCTATTTCAAGAGGCATTGCGTCATCTAAAACTTCAGCTCTTTTATAAAAATCTACATATAAATTATTATTTAGCGTAGCCCACTTTTTAAATTTATCTTGGGATGCCTTAAACATTAGACCCCCTGCTTCCATGGTGCTTACATAAGGACTTAATTCATTAAAATTTTTCATCATTTGTTCATCAGCATACTGCATAGTTGCAACTTTACCTTTTTTTATTGGCCCACCTATAAATGGAAATACACCAATAACTCTAGGAAAGCCTCTTGCCCAAGCTTGACTACTAACATTAACAACACCAAAAGGAGCATTTCTATTTAAAGCAACTTTAGCTAATTCTTCACTACTAGATCCTTCTTTAACTCCGTAAAACCAACGGGATAAATTTTTCATTTTTTTAAATGCAGGATGCATTGCTGCTGCTCCACCTGTAAAGAAAATAGCATTTTTTGCGTGATTTAAATTTTCAACATCTGGATCAGTGCTTAAAGGAGCATCAGGTATACCTTCAAGCTTTCTTATTAAAGCGTTTAAACCATCGTAAGCAACTGACATTGTATAACTTCCAGCTCCAGCAGTTCCTATCACTTTACCCGAAGCCAATGGATTTTTAGAAGGATTCATAATACCATCATAAATAGCTTTTCTGTTAAACAATGTTAAGGCAAGATTACCTCCCATTTCTCCAATAATACTAAAATTTTGTTTATTTACTTCAGGCAATGATCTTAATGCACTATATCCTAAACCCAATATAGAATCTTTAAAAAGACCCCCCATACCCTCAATACGTCCTGAACCATCTTTTGAACCTCGTAAAAACTCTTTTGATTCTCCATATATACCTTTATTTGTACCTTCTCTTCCTGCTCCTGTAATAAATGTATATAGGCTCTTTTTTTCTTGATCGATCTTCGCATTATACTCTTGATTTTTAAATTTAATTGGATCTAGCGCATACAATTTTTCTTTAGCTACTCTGACTTCCTGTCTATTTAAATCAACAGCTATTTTTAATTGTTCTTCGCTCATAGCTTGGCGAGGAACCTCTCCAGTAAGTTTATATTTCTTTCTTAGATTATTCATTAATTCAAGTACGGCCATTTTTTCAGCATCATACTGTTTCATTCCTTCTAAAGTATCTGTTTTTGTTCTGTCCAACCAATTTGTTTTATTGGGAACTTGTATTTTGATATCTACTTCGCCAAATGTTTCAATAAGCATTTGATCAGTAAGACCATACTTACCTTCATAATCATCTTTACCGAAAGCTTCATTCCAACTCCAAACTTCCATTGGTTTTTTTTCTTGTTCAGCCATTTTTAAAACCCTAATCCTTTTGCAGTTAATTTTGCTGTTCCTACTACCGCATCTTTTCCTGAATTTAAAATTTTACGAATTTCAGGAGGTGTATAGGATTTTAATGTTTGATAGTCTTCTTTAACATTTTTAACAATTGAATTAGTAACACTAAATCCTTGTTTTTTTACATAACCTATTTCTGTTAATTCATATTTATCATCAGCAATTGCACCATATATATCATCATAAGGATCTACATATTTATATTTTTTAGCTGCTCCAGGTGCATCAGGAATATTAGAAGCATCTTTAACTTCAACTTTGTAGGGAATATGATCTGTCAAATTAACATTAGCACCCATAGACATTTTTATAGTACCATCATCAGAGTATTCCATTTTAGTTAAATTATTTTCAATTGCCTGTCTTCTATAGTTTTCTCTAGCCTCAACACTTCCTGCCTCACCAGGAAAAAAACGAGCATTCTCAGGTGTTTCAGGTTCTAGTTTATCTGTTATATATTCTGCTAATTGATAAACTATACCTGCTAAACCTGCTCTTTTTAAAATTGTTTTACCTGGTATTTTTGGAAGATTTTTTTTAGGATTTACAAATTTACCTTCTGGAAAATACTTCTCAATTGCCTTGTAATAATTATCACCATATAAATCAGTCATTATTCAACGTCTACCACATCTTCAGTTGGCAATACAAGTTCTGTTATTTCACCCTCTGCATTATAAGCTGGTTGAGGAAGATTATTTACATCAAATTCTTCCAATCCTACATAATCACTAGGATATGTTCCTCCTACTAGTTTGTATCGCATTTTTAAACTGATATTATAATCAGATAATTCTTGCATAACAGTTTTTAATCCTGAAATAACAGTATCTGCATTGTTAAGTCCTCCTAAATTTAAACTTTCTCTAGCATTTCTTACATCATCTAAGTTTAATCTACCTGTTTTTTTACGTGCTCTAGCTACAGCATATGCAATAGAGTTTACAAGAACTCTATTTTCAGCAAACTTAGGATCAAAACTTTTATTTGGATATAAAATATCTTCATCTAAAGATAAAATTTTAGACATAGGATCATCATAATCATAAGCGCTATTAATTGAAAGTTTAGTTTTCTCTACTATCTCAGTTTGATCTTGAGCTTGTATAAAATCAGTAACAATACCTTGAACTTTTTGAGTAACATCTCTAACTGAACCAACAAGTCCAACTCTTGTTTTATCATCAATAATATTAACAAGAACTTTTCTAATATTCTTAATACTTATTTCATTACCCTGTATGTGACTAAATATTTTAAGTTTATCGGATGGTTTATATATATCTTCCGCTTTAACATCTACGTCTGTCATTGGAGAAAAATCTGCCACTTTACCTAGAGGAACATACTGTCTAGTAAAATCAGCATTTAATATATATTCATTGTTTTTATCACGTAAAGGAATCAATATGTTTCCTGTATCATCCATTTCTCTAGCTACATCTTGAACTAACTCCCCTGATATAGGATCAGTGTATTGTGCAAATACAGTTCTTTTAACTGTTGCAGCATTCATTTGTTTAGGAACAAAACGATTAGTATCAAATTCTTGATCTTTTCTTAAAAAAACAGTCTCACCATTGTTTTGTTTATCTATAACTTCTAAATACTCTAAATTGTCTGCAGGAAGATCTTTTGTAGGATCTATTTCACTAGTACGCTTAAACATAACTTTTCCATTTACATTAACTTTTTTATAAGGATCAGAAGACTCATCTCTATATTTATCAAATCTTTTTGGATCTTCTTTATTTAATAATTCATATTGTTCCCTATCTGTAAAAACTCTATTTGATTTAAATACTTTGTCGTAAACATATAGTGGTTCATCATATTCTTGTTTTAGAGAATAAAAGTTAGTCTTATTTATCAAATCGTTTTTATAATCTAATATACTAACTTTTGTTTGTTTTCCTGTGCGATTATCTATTACGAAACCTGGAAGAAAAGTACTTCCTGATGCTAATTTATCAGTAAATAAAGCTTTATTCATATCTTGAAACATAGATAAATTAGAAAACAATGCAGTAGTCATTACATTTGATCGAGCTACTTGATTTTTTTGTTGTTCGCTTAATACATATTGTTTAATTTGATTTTTTGATTTTTTTTCTAAACCAACAAGTTGCGCTTCTTGTGCTCTAGTTCCACGCCTAGCTTGTGATAATTCAGGAACTGTTTCTGCTGCCGCACCAGCTATAATGTCTAATGCTTTTCCTCTACCAGATGCTAATCTAGCACCAAAACTAATAAGGGAAGAAGCAAAATCTTCTTTTTTTTGTTCTTCTAGCAAGGCACGTTCTTGTGAATAATCAGTATCAAAAATTAAAGATGCTTCTTTTCGTAACTCATCTGCATTTCTTGTAGGATAAAGCTGTTCTGCTATATCTTTAGCAGTAGGAGTAAATGCATTTATGCCTGAAACTATACCACTAAGTTGATTCGTTGCGTTTTTATTTTGACCTGTTTCGTGATCAATATTTAAATCACCACCATGCTTAAAATTAGCTACTCCACCTCTAAATAATTTACGATCTAATACACTCATTATTGTCCTACTAGTTGTTGTGCTCCTTGAGTATTAAAACCTTTGTATGCTCCGAGGCCCATGATCCCTAATCCTGCAACCTGTAAGAATGGATTAGTAGATGGTTGTTGTTGTACAGTCATTTGTGAAGCAGGGGTACCGGTTAAGATACCAGAAGCAAATGATAGTCTTTGGAATGGTTCTTGGTTCTGTAATAACTGTGTCTGTCTTTGTGCTTCTAAAGCATTTTGACCTTGTGCCTGACCTAAAGCTCCTGATGTTAATAGATTTGTTACATCTTGACCATAAAGGTTTTGACCTAGTTGTCCTATTCCTGCTTGTTGACCACCAAGTTGACCTAACATTTGACCTGCATTAGCTTGTCTACCTTGCTGTGCTTCAAATGATTGCTGTGCTGTTTGTTGTGCCTGTTGAAAGTTTCTAGACATATCTTCAAATATTCTTTTAGATTTAATATCTTGTAGGTTTCTACCTAATTCAGCATTTTGTATACCTGCACGCTCACTTCCAAAAGCTCCTGCACCTACTTGTTGTGCATTAATACCTTGTTGTTGTAATTGACCTTGACGATCTAATTCTGCTAAAGCATTTTGAGTTACATTTTGTTGATAAGGATCCATATAAGATTGAATACCTTGTGCAGTTGGAGCAAACATACCTTGAGATCCTGCAATGCTTTGCACCCCTTGATTAATTGTTCCTGCAGCTTGATTTAAATAAGGTTGGTATTGGCCAATCCCCTGGCTAGTCATTGCTCTAGCTTGTTGTTGTTGAGCATCTAGTCCCTGTACTTGAAAAGCAGGAACCTGTTGAGCAACACCTGCTCTACCTAATTTTCTTGCTTGAAAGTCAGCTTGAGATTCACCTGGTTGTATAGTAGCAGCAGAATCTCCAAATGTTGATTGTAATAATTGTTTGCCTCTTTCTTCTATATAAGGGGCAAGCCTATTATAACTAATTATTTCTTCTGCCATTACATTACTCCTCTTGATGATTCTGGATCTAAATTATTCATTAAATTGTACATGGCCTGTGGCCCTCCTGCGTTTTCTACAGCTTTAGCTGTCATTACAAATTCTCCATCACTTAACATAGCAGGAACTAAATCATCTTTAGGTCCACCTGGTCCTTCTATCTGACCATTCATTCTTTGAAAATCTCCTAGGCTATTAAGCCCACCCATATTATAACTGTTCTCATACATAATCTCATCTTGCATACCCATAATACCACCATCTGCTTTACCCATTGTTCTATCGACATTACCAAACTGACCCATCCAAGTAGATTTAGGATTTACTTCATAGAAGTCTGCTCCAATTGCTGAAGGTTTTTCATTTTTTTTATCAAAATATTGACCTATCGCACCAAGAGCCATAGGTGCTAATGTAGCAGTTAAAGCTCCACCTGGTAGTTCAAATGTACTTGCTTTTTCTGCTAGTTGCATAGCAACTTCAGGTGGATATTGCGTTTTATATTTGTCATATGCAGTTTTAAATTTTTCTTCTTTTCCTGTAAACATCTTTTGGAAAAAGTTTTTATCTTGTTTTACAGGATTAGGTTTATTATTAATAAAATCTTGAGGACCTGCATAACTATTAGAAGTAGGAGCAGTATTAGGTTTTCCATAAAACATACCTTGGTTTGGTTTAGCTCCTAGACCTTGTGCGAATTTTGATGAACCTAATGCTGAACCCACACCATAACCACCAAGACCACCTGCAAGAGATGCTCCTGCTCCTTGACCCGCTAATGCTGGAGCTGCTGCACCAATTAAAGCTGAGTACCCTGGTCCCATGCCCATGGCTCCCGCAATCATACCTGCGTAAGGCGCTACTTTTTTTAGTGCCTTCTTTGCACTTTTAAATAATTTTTTTAAGAAAAACTCTGGTTGACCTGTAATAGGATTTATAGAGTTAAATTCGTTACCTACAATATAACGATGAGGGTTGATACCCATATCAAGCATTTGATTAAAGAGTAAAGCTTTTAGTTGAGGATTTTCATCTAAGACTTCCATAGGCACAACAGTTTCACCTTCTGCAGCGTGCACAATATATGTATCTTCATATCTACCCAAGTCAGCAATTTTAGATATCTGATCTTTAAATGCTTCTAGACCTTGGCTAGGTCTGTTATCTTGCATGTTGTAGTCCATGTTTAATTAATTACTTCCTCCAAATATATCAGGCAATTTATTGACCGAAATAGCAACATCTCTTTTTATATCAGATTCAGTTGTTTCGGTAGCAGGGTCATTGACATCTGATGTAACTTCGTCTTCTGACTCGTACACCTTCCCTGTTGAGGCGTGTTTAATAGTTGCAGTAGTTTCTACTTCTATATCACTAGGAATAGATTTCCCAGCAACCACGGTTGTATCTTCATTTATACTCATTTATCACTCCTTTTGCAATACATTATGTTATCTCTAAAACACTTATTATAATAGTTAAATCACCACCATTTTGTGCTTGAGCCTTTAATACTTCTGATTCTTTAAATATTATAGGAGTAGGACTGCCTAGTGATGAATCTACTGATCCAAAACCTGCATGCACTGCTCCTGTAGCTAATATTTCTTGCGATTGTTTAGCCCTAACAGTTCTATCTGTTTCTAACGGATAGCTTACACCATCAGAATCAACTAAAAACAAAGATATGTTACAGTTATTATTTACATCTTTGTTGGATATTCTTATAGATTTTAACACAGCAGTCGTAGCTGTTGGTACTGTGTATACAGATGTCAACGATGTTGTTGACAAATTTGATTTATAGTTTGTATAAACGTTTGCCATTTATCCTAAAAACCATGTTATTTGTTCATCCTCATTACGTAATGTCTCTGGAGTATAACTATTATTAAGAATAAATATCATTTGATCAAGTGTTTGTATCATTGTATTCATTTGTGCTTGACTATACTCTTTTGATGCTTGTGGTAATCTTGGTATTAAAATTGATGACATTATGAACCTCTTGTTCCATCAGGTTTTATATCTAATCTAAGTGTACCATATCTCCAATCATCATCAACGCCATCACTTTCTACTCTAACAGAAAGTTGTCTGCCCCTGATCCGTGTGTCTTGTTTCGTTGTTGAAGTTGTAATGTTAAACTGCCCATGAGTCTTTTGTGTTCCAGAAGGATAAGGCCTTGTTTTAAATGTTAAATCTACTGTTCCTGTCTGTGATTTAAAATCAGGAATAATTCTAGAAACAGACATAAAATTATCACCATCAGCAATATCTATATCGCCAGATTCAATGTGAGCAGGTAATGCATTACTTTCATCATTACTTCCTACTTCATGAGCATAAATAAAAGTACGCCCTGCTTTTAATCCATTAATTGTTGATATAGTAGCTGTTGTATCTTGTGCTTCAAACTCTGCTGCATAAGGTTCATCATAAACTCCACGATCTTCCCAAGAGCTTCTAGCTAGTGTTCCTACATACCATAAGTTTTCTGCATAGTTAAAAGTAACTTGTCTATCTATTTGTGTTGAATTTTTAGAAGGATAAAACCATATAACTTCGTTAAAGTCTGTATTAGCTGCACAGAATATATCTTGTTTAGCATTTTGATTAAGATCATCAAATACATAATCTTGAACTGTACAAGGAATTTTTTGTACAGCACCATCAAATCTGAAAAAAGAATCAGTACCCATCCAAAAAGAATTACCACCTACATCAATAGCTGCATGAAGACCAATACATCCACAAGAAGAACCAAGTTGATTAAAACCAAAAGTAAAAGGAGGTCCAATAAATTGCATTTGGTATAATGCTGTATCAGTCCATACCATAACAGCACCTCTAGATCTAACAGCAGTTTGTATAAAATTACCATCTACTAATCTTTTAGATCCTGCGGTATTAGTTGCACTTGGAGTCCATACATTTTGATTTTCTTGTGTAGACCATCTAATAAACATATTATCTTGTGTAGTAGATGTACCAATTGTAGTTTCTGTTCCAAAGCAAATAACATGTCTATCATCACCTGACACAAGCATAAATCTACTTCTTGTTGGAGCTGTTGATACATTAGTTACAGCAGCTAAATTACTAGATAACCCTGATGAAGTGTCCCAATAATAAAGTCCACCATTAAATTGTTGTGATAAAGCATCTTCTCCCCATGTGTCTAATGACCATTTTGCTGATTCCAATAACACACCATCTCCACCTGTTAAACCTTCTCTAGATGCATCCCAAGTTGAAGCTCCCCAAGTACCTGCACCCCAACCATATCCAAACAAAGATACGGCAGAACCTGTATTAATTTGATATGTTGCTGTAGCTGTTGCTCCTGTTGTAGTCGATGTTGCGTTTGCGGGAGCTTCTATTGTGTATGTACTTGTAGAGGGAACTGTAAGTATTTCAAATTCACCTTGTAAATTTGCTTGTGTTAAACCACCAATAGCTCCACTAACACTTGATATTGTAACAAAGTCACCAATCAATGCTCCGTGATCTGCATCTGTTACAGTAACTGTTGAAGATGTATTAGTAGTTCCAAATTGTGTAATACTACCTGTAGCACGAGTGGGAGTTATATCAGCGTAGATATTTTCTGAATAAGCATAAAGTTTTTTGTTAGTGCCATAGATAGCATACTTAACACCATTAAGAGAAGACCATGTTAGAATGGCACGAGTTGCACCTACAAGTGCATCGGTTGTTACTTTAGTCCAACCACCAATTTTTTCAGGAAGTCCATAACGAAACCTAACGTTGTCACAATCTATCCATCGTCCTTCAGCACCGTATTCAGTATTTTGTTTATCTATTCCAGGTGCTATTTGCAGTTTTGTTAAAGGCATTGTAGCTCCTATACTGCTGAATCATAAAATCTGATCCAACGATCTGTCCCTGCTATATTAACTCTTATTGCTCCTACTTTACCACCTGCTGTATCAGTAGAAGAAGATAAACTTGCAGTGCTATCACTTGCAGAAGCTCCTTCAAAATATATAAATTCTTGATCAACATCATCTTGATCTAATGATAAACAAGCTATAGCTCCTGCAGTATTTGCTTGATTTATTTCAACACTTGCATTAGCAGGTGTATTTGTTCCAAAACCAATTTTATCTGCTGATCCATCAATAAAGAAAGCATTAGCTAATGTATTTGTTTCTGCTCTAAAATCTACTGAAGCTCCTGTATCATTAAAAGTAAAACCACCACCATCAAAGTCAATAGCACCTGTTGCTTTAATACCACCTACTACATGTAGTTCTGTTGAAGGAGAAGCTGTTTTAATACCAATTCTATCATTACCTGCATCTGCAAAAAATAAGTTTGCATCGCCATTACCTTCAATTCTAAAATCTAAATCAGCACTTGATTCATTAAAAACAAAAGTACCACCATCAAGAGATGTGTTACCTGATACTGTTAATGTTCCGTTGGCCTTGATATTTCCTGCGTCAGCCAAAACATCAAACATAACAGAACCATCAGAGTAGAGTATGTGTTTAGATCCTGCTACAAGGTTCGTTGCTGTACCACCTGCAGGTTTAAAACCTAGAGTGTGTGTACTCATACTTGTTGCATTATCAACAATATACCAAGTCTCTACGGCTTCACATTGCATTGTTGTATCGCCTGATAAGGTACCTGTTAATTTTATAATAGCATTACTTTGTTCATCCGCAGTTGTACCATCAGCTACTGTTAAAGCATCAGTTGTACTTGCTACTGCAACAGAGACATAGCCTTTAATACCAGATTCTACTTTTTGTAAATTGTTATTTGTAATTGTTCCCCAAGTTCCAGAGTTTTCACCGGTAGCTTGGATTTCTAAATTAAGTGAGCTTGAGTATGTTGATGCCATGTTTTAATCCTATCCTACGTCATCCAATAATGCAGCTACGATACAAGTAGCACTTG
>Ga0209337_1003640_pt1 | contig 10833 bp, 11 predicted proteins | sample LinPmetageLP53_FD_184044 | JGI IMG/M metagenome (GOLD analysis project Ga0209337, IMG submission 184044) | Marine viral communities from the Pacific Ocean - LP-53 (SPAdes) (version 2) | ecosystem: Environmental > Aquatic > Marine > Oceanic | place: Pacific Ocean | collected 2010-02-08 | reverse complement strand
TAAAAAAGTACAAAAACGTGGGTTTAAATTTTCTTTTGTAATTTTTTTATTACTGCTAGTTATATTTGTTGTCGTAGCTAATTATTCTTATTTCTATAGCTTGGTGGTAGGGTAATCGTGATGAAAAGTTTAGTTTGTATAATTTTTACTCTTTTTCCTGAACTAAATCTCTAAGAGTTTTTCCTTTGTAACACCAGTAACCTGAACCTTGGACTTGTCCCCAATCATAACCCATTTCATTTGTGATCTCGAGTGCCGATCCAGAGAGCGTCACTTCTTTATCTTTAAATATAACTTTTCCGTTTTCAGAAACCGCACAAGTAATGCTCTCATCTTTTGAAAAAGTTAGGATAGTTCCTTTTTCAATTCCTAAAATACCAAAGTAATCAATTCTACCTCTGCGTTTTTTTGCTTCACTCAATGCTTGTTTATCTTGATCAGTTTCTGCAATTACTTCTTTCGGTGTAACGTTCTTCCCGCCCATTTCTTCAGCTATCTCTAAGATCGCTTTTGCGCTTTCAGGAGTAGCGTTAAAAAATTCTCTGTTATGTCTTATGCGCTTGTCGTCTAAGCCTGTATGAATTTTCTTTTCAATAGCACTGGCATTCTCTACTTCCACCGCATAGTAGCACTCAAAAGGAAGTGGTGTACTGGTATTATCTAATTCTTTTATGCGTCTCTCTAAATTATCAGTAATGCCGATTTTAATGGTGTCAGGCATACTTTCATTAGTAAGAATATAAACAATAGGCACACTTATTTATAAAACAAAATAATCCATAAGACCAGAACACTTAACAATCTCCTTGGTTAGTGGTAAGATAATCGTGATGAAGAAACTTTTACTAATTATATCTATTTTATTTTTAGCTATATCTAATTCTAGCAAAGCTCTTGAATGTGAAGTCGTAGATGGACGAGTTGTGACTGAAGAAACTTGTATTGGTAAAGTAAATGTTGAGGGAGGTATACTTGAGGCAAAGTTTATTGGTACAAACGTTAACGGATTAACAACTGTTGATATCTCTAATACCTATAATCACCTTGGTAATTCTATTAACGGAGGATTACAGGGGTATGGTTTTAAAAAGATTATAAACAATGGTGATATTGTTGTTGGTGAGTGGATAGATGACGCCTTCTTTAGAGGTGTTTCTCTCATTGACGGTTATCACTGGGTTATAAGTAATTATAATAATGCGAAAAGAGAATATAGAGGGATGCTTTTTCCAAATTATGAGAGGGTCTTCATAGGTGAATTTAAAAATAAATCTTTTAATGGCCTTGGTATTATTTATAATTTAAAAAATACTGAAGAGAATGGTGAAGAGGGAGAATATATTTTAGGTGAATTTAAGGATGATGAATTAATTAATGATTACACTAACACTCTTCAGAAATGTTTGATTGACGATCGAAGAATAATCTCTGATGAAAGATGCTTTGCTGATAAACGTAATAACAATCTAAGAACAGTAGGTATTTTTGAAAAAAGAAAACTTAGCTTAGGATTTATAATTTTTGACGATGGTTTCTTAAGTATAGGTCAGCACAAACCTCGGGATAAATATTTAAGTGGTGAACTTAATGGAATTGGGTTTAAAATCCAGAGTGATAGAAAGAGTTTTAGTTTTGGCGAATATGTATACGGTGAAAGAAATGGTTATGTAATTAAAAAAGATTTAGATAGAAATTTTAATTATTTTGGACAATTCAAAAGACTTTATAAAAATGGCTTTGGTGTATTTACTACGTCAATAATGGAACATGTTGGTATATTCAAAAATGATATTCCAAAAGGTTATGGTGAAAGAAAATGGTTGGAAAAAACTAATGAATATTACAAAGGTAATTTTTCTGGAAATTCATTTGAGGAGGTTGGTGAATATTTTGATGAAGAATTAGGTGAATATTATTATGGCGAGTTTGAGGACAGTTTATATCATGGTTTTGGTATTCTAAGAAAAGAAGATGGCACAAGCTATCAAGGTAGATTTTTTCAAGGAAAATTTGAAAATGAATTGGTTTTTTGTAACAACAAAAACCAATTTGATAGTTATTTGTTAATTGAAAGAGACCTTATTAATGGTGGTTGTAATGAGTTAGAAGAAGTGAGTATAAAAGATTTTTTAAATTATAAATATGATTTTAAAAACTTTGATAACTGGAATTTAGCTTTTAGAAAGTATTCAAAACCCCCACATTTTGTTAGAGATGATATGGAAAAGTGTCTCATAATTACTGATGATTTTGTTGACAGTGTAGATAAGTGTTACGGAACAATTAGAGAAAAAGACAGATTATTTACAGGAACTTTTGAAAATAAATTAAAAAAAGGATTTGGATATTACACTGTTACGTCAGGAGAAAATAAAGGTGATAAATTTGAGGGTAACTGGGTTAATAATGTTGAGAATGGTTGGGGTAAATATACTGAGGCGCAAGGTTTTAATTTAGCAGGCAACTATGTTGGTGGTGAATTAACCAGTCCATATTTAGTTAATGGTGGAGGTCCTGATATTGAAGGAATGGATGATTGGTATGGATATCTCCCATGTGAAGTAATTGATAAAGAAGTAGTTACTAAAACTGAATGCAAAGTTAAAAATCTGGAAGATATTGCTGATGATGGTGATATTTATATTTTTTCAGGAATTTACGAAAATCTTCAAAAAAATGGATATGGTGAATTAGAATATACTAGTGGTTTTAGATATCGTGGTATGTTTAAAAATAATAATTTTCATGGCAAGGGCTTACTAACTTACCCTAACAAAGATAGTTATATAGGACAATTTAAAAATATGATGTTTGAAGGTGAAGGAAGATATCAATGGGGTAGAAAAGTTTATAATGGAAACTTTTCTAAGGGTCAATTTAATGGAAAAGGGCAAATAAGAATGGAAAATCAAGATATATTAGAGGGTAATTTTATATATGGAGAATTTGTTGAGCCTTTCTTGTACAATGATAAGCCTGCTAGGATTGAAGACGGTCAAATAGTTTTTATAGATTGAAATACCAAGCTTAGTATTTTTTCTCATTTATTTAAAAACTAGAATCTACTTTTTAATTTTAATGGGGGACAAAAAAGAAACCAGAGATGTAACTGACTGGAAACCTTTTTGTCCTCAAGTGTTTGGCACTCAATCAGCATATAATGATATTAAAAGAAATACCAACTGATGATGTAAATAAATCCAACCCACCAAATAATATTGCCAAGTAGCCAACATAAAAAGCCTAACATAATGCCTCCTATCCTAATTTCTTAACAAGTTTTCTTGGGTCTAGCTTTGTGTAAGTGCTTAAAAGAATTTTAGGATCCTTATGACCACTCATAAGCTGAACCTCTGGGACACTTAATCCTTTTTCAAACAACATAGAACAAGCATGGCGTCTAATATCGTGCCAACGAAAGCCTTTTATCTTTGTTTTATTTAACGCTTCCTTCCATGAATGTTTCACTTGGTTTCTAGTCAGTGGAAACACTCTGCCGTCAAATTGTCTTGGCTGAGATTGTAAGATTAAAAATGCTTTTTCACTTAATGGAATGGTTCTATCCTCTCCGTTCTTGGTATCAGTGAGCAATACTGTTCTATTAGTTGTATTAATATTCTTATATCTAATCTTCAGTAATTCCCCTTGTCTGATTGCCGTTTCAATAGAGAACTGAACCATAGGCTTGAGATAGATATTAGATACTAACGAACACGCCTCAAGTAATTCCTTCTGTTCATTATCCTCTAGGACTCTAGTTCTAGGACTTGGTTCTTTTTCACGCTTCATAGACCTACAAGGATTGCTAGGAAAGTATATCCCCCAGTCATTGATAGCCGTTTGAATTACAGTAGACATAAAGGATAAGTATTTATTAAATGTTGATCCCGTAACGCTCATAAGTAATCGCTCTCTAAATTCACTTAAGTGTTTAGATGATAAGCGAAGACAGTTAGTGTCAGCGATTGTATCTTTAAGAATAATATCAATCTTATATCCTTCGTTCTTCCAATCTTTTTTTGCTCTATGTTTATTCTCTACCCGGTATCGTATCAACAGATCCCCGAATGTTAGTTTAGAGGCTTCTGAGTAATCAGAATAATCCCCTATGTCATGCTTCCGTTCAATCCCTCTTGCCCACTTTTGTGCAAGTGCTTTAGTTCCAAATGACTTTGTTATTGTTTTGAATCCCTTGCGCTTTACTTGAGCAAGAAAAGAAATTTTATTCGGAAATTTCCTCTTCATTATGTACGCCATATTTCTCCCTTTCTAATTCATAGGGCGACTTAGGGGCGACTATTTAAAGGAGGTACTTTTTGAGAGAGTAATTAATGACTGTAAACTTAGAATAAATAAGACCCACACCACCGAAGTGACCGGATTTTGAATCCGGCGCGTCTACCAGTTCCGCCATACTCCCTTATTAAAGTTCCTTGATTAAATGCGCTCATTTCCTCAAATCGCTTTGCTTTCTAAATTATCAATAACACACTATGGGATAATATAAAACTGTTTAGGGCGACTCTAGGGAATCGTTTTATTAGATCGAATCAAAACATGATTCTAAATGATTCATACTTGAATCAGAATGATTCTAAAGTTTTTTTATGAGTAATGAATCAACCCGATTTTAAGACCCGCTCAGTGATTCGATTTAGGAATCTAAAGGGCAATCCTCGCCCCTCGCTTCGCTCGGGTTTCTTGTAAGAGTAACATACCGGGTCATCAACTGGGTTAGGTACTTAAGAAGTTTAGCGTTTGAGATTTGGGTTTTCTTGACCCCCCGACCCCCCTAAATAGTATTAGGAGTCCCTATATATTAGTCTTTAGATAGTGTTTGCCTCAAACAGACACCTCCAAATACATATCGGACGATAATATAAAAAAAATATTATTATAAATTTAATCGTTTTTAAATTTATGGTAGGTTCATTTTAGTGATGAATAAATTTATAATTATTGGACTTGTTTTGCTTTTTTCTACAATTTTATATGCCGAACCAATAGCCAGAGATGAAATTGAAACTTCAAAAAATTTATATTTAGCGTGTGAATGTGAGAAACATATTACAACATATCCCAATAAAACTGGTTATGTAACAAAGTGCGGAAGTGGAGGAATAAAAGCATTATTTAATTTTGATATTAATTTATTATATGTTTTAAATTCAGAGGGTAATAAAAATATCTTTAGAGCCTTACATTCAGACTTGTTATTTCAGAATACAAATTTCCCTATACCTGGAGATCGCTATCCATGGTCTAGTAGAGATAATCCTGTTAGATCTTTAGATACTGAAGTTACATTTGATTTTATAATTCCACTATATTATTCTATGGAACTTTCTGAAGACGATCCTCATTACTCCTATCAACTTTTGAGATTTAAAATTAATAAATACAATTTAAATTATAAAATAAATTATTACTTTGGTAAGAAATCCAAGGAACTAATAGAATATAATTTTGTTGAAGATTCTAGTGATTATTATTTAAAGAAAATTTATGGAGATATAGAAAATAATTATCAACAGGAGGCAGAAGGTTCATGCTCAATAATTGAAAAGCAATTATAAAAAAATTATATATTTTCAATAATTCCTTCTTCTTCTAATAGTCTCTTGGCTCTAGCTATTTCAATAGATTTATTTTGAGCGTTTAATTCATCTTCGTTAAGTAAATCAAACCAGAATAAAGATTCTCCTGTCTTTGTTGTTTGCCAAAAGCCTACTCTCTTTCTCGAGAAACAATAATCCTTAATAAATTTATCAAAATCAGAAAACTTTGATCCATAACCAGAAGAGAAATTAATATAAGAATAACGATCTAGGTCTTCATAGGTTAGTTCTCCCTCTCTCTGAGGTTGCTCTTCACTATTATTCTTCCACCACTCGTTAAATCTACTGCTATGTGATTGCCCTTTGTCTCTTTTATTTATATCGTAACGATCAATATTTTGTACTCCGGCGTTTGCTAGTTCTTCACGAGTTAAGTAACTTGCCTCAAGAACCTCGTCTCTATGTATCTTTCTATCTGGATCACTAGCTTTCTGTTCATCTAGAAACTTAAAGACTTTATTATTGGTCATTTGATTAACGAGTTCATCTTCTTCAACTTGTTGATCTGTTTTTATATCTTTAATTTTCTCTAATACCGATCCGTTACCCTCTGACCAACCAACTGCCCACCCATATCTATAGGCTTTCATAAGTTGAGTATCTTCTTCTATCTCAAAACTAGGAGCCATTTTCTCTGCTCCTTCCTCAAGTGCTTGGATATATTTATCACAATCATCAATAGCGCTAGGGAATTGATTCCTAAATTCTAAATCAAATTCTTTTACCCAGTTATGTTGCTTCTCAATCTTCTTATCCCGAGGCGATTTTTTAAGTTTAGTCTTCTTTGTTTTAGCCTCTGCTTTCTTGCCTTTACTTTTTTGCTTTGTCATCTTTTAGCTCCTTATATTTGTTTGTGAAGTCGTCAAAATCTTGATCTAGTTTCTTAATGGCTAGATAAGTTTTAGTTGCAATTACTTGTCTTTCTAAAGACTCAACATAACTGTCCGTTGCCTTTATTTTATGTAATTGAGTTCCTAGCTTTCTGATAGTCTTCCTATCCTCAGCTTCTCTTTTGAAATGTTGTCTTCTATCTTCGTTAGACATATTCAAAATAGTTTTTCTTTTAAATTCTTCTCTGGCACTAGGTTTTCTTAAACTAGCCGGATAAAGATAATCTGCTCCAAATATATCAATGTCATCATCAACCATTGTAAGCCTCCTGTTGTTTTGCGAATGTGATTTTAGATACTTTTTTAGTATCAATAAGATTGTCCAAGTGAGCCTCAATCGTATCCATATTATTACGATATTGTTTCCACCATTGATGATTTCGTACACACCAAAAACGGATTCTTTTTCCGTTAGGTTGCTTAACGCCCTCAGTAGATACTCTAAAGTTTAATTCATTATCTTTGACCCAACGCTTGATATGGTTTGTCTTCCACTTTTGAAGTGGATTCATATCGTCAGCTATGGCGTAACGAACAACCTCATCAAATCCTTTTTCAATATTAAAGAGATCTTTTTTAAAACAATCTAAAGTTTCATCTTCTTGCAATCTATCTAAGTACTTAAAGTATTGAGGCTTACTAGATTCAATCAGTTCTTCTTTTGCCAATGTAGTAGGAGCGTGGTGTCTATCAAAACCTTTTGATACTTGGTATCTGTAACGATAGAAATCATAAACCTCTCTCATACGATCATAACTACTTGTGAAGTCTGTAAATTCTTTAAAGTAGTTAGGGTTATCGCTCTCTATCTGTTGTTTTGTTGCCTCAACTTCTAGATAAAAAGTTCTTCTCTCCCCCTTCGCCATATACAAAGGAATAGTTTCATTTGTTGCTCCCCATACTGTGTAATGACAATTAACTTTCATAAGATCAACGCCCTTAAGTTCTACTGTGTGGTGTTCATCAGATATAATAGTTTTGAGATTAGCTCTTCTGCCCTTGTCATCAATTCCAGAGGAATCTATTTCGTTAACAAACAGATAACAACTATCTAACATATGAGGTTGGTACTGACCTGTTAACTGTTTCATATTTAGATCAGAGCAATTAGATTCCCCATAGAGTATTTGTAATCCGTTAAAGAAAACAGTTTTACCTACACCTTGAGAAGAGTTTAAAATAACTGCGAAAGTTCTATTCTGCTCTGGGTGTTGTAAGTCAGAGGCTATTATATCCTCTAATGTTTTTAAGTTTGTTTCGTCCTGATTAGCTAAAATTTTTAAATGATTTCTCCAAATAGAAATATCATATTCAACATTGCTAGTAATCTTTTCAAACTTAGGATCTCTATACTTGTTTAAATATCTACTACCTTTTTCTTCAAAGATAAATTCACTACCGGGACGGAAAGTTTGAGAATCAACATGAGCAATATTATTTCTTTGTAGGTGTGTTGTTGCAAGACCCTCTAATCGAGGATCACGCCTATAGAGATTATTTAACTGTTCCTTTTTTGCATAAGAGTTCTTTTGCTTATCGTAATAAAGAACACCGCTACTCGCAATATAGATCCACCTATCTAAGTCATTATCAATACAAGAGTATTCAACCTCCGCCAAAGGCTTAGGGATCATGGCTCCCGAAATAAAGTCATCTAATGTATCTTTCCAAATACTAGGAATAGTATCTCCTAGATCAAAAGATTTCTTAGGATATTCTTCTCCTTCTGATTCCTCATAAAGATTTTTAAATTCAGTATAGTTTGGTAACTGAACCACACTAGCCTCAACATTAAATTCTTTATTTAGATATCGAGCAAGGTCAGTAAATTCTTCCTGTCCTTTTCCGTCATTGTCTAGATCGGGCCAAACAGTTACTTTCCTTCCTTTGAGAACAGAGAAATCAACTTTACTATTCTTCCAACCACTGCGACCACCTTGATAGGTAGTTACAAACATATTGGGAAACAATTCTCTTGCCTTTAAACACTTCTTTTCTCCTTCTGTTATAAGAATTTCTTTATTCGTTAAAGCAAGATTATGAATATCATATAAGGGTTTTTTATATCCTTTTACCTGTGTCCAGGCGTTACACTTCTCATATCTTCCGTTGTTATAAGACCCTTGCTGAACGCTTTTAGTTCCGTCCTCCTTGTCTTGAATATAAACAAGGAATTCTATTTCTCCTTTGGCGTTATGATACAAATAATGATGAACATTATCTTTAGTTAAATAAAATTTATCTATGTAATTCTTATCACCTTTAGGAAATGGTTGTGGGTTCAAAACCTTTAGTTGCTTACTCATTTTAGCCTCCAAGATTCTTGTTCTTTATGCCACGCTAAAAGATTCCTTTGTAAGACTTTCTTTATATCTGCCTTTAAGATCATTGAGTATTCCTGAGCAAATCTACTCATGAGATAAGATCTTAAATCCTTTTGTCCTTTATTTGTTATTCGTTGCGAAAGAAATTCTTCAATTACTTCTGACATGATAGTCATAAGACTTTCGTAAGATGAGTTATATTCTTTGCTACCTATCTGTTGCTTAAGTTTTAATTCCATATTATTTTCCTCCTAAAGCTGAGCGAAAATAATCAAGTAAGGGTTCTTGTTTGCAACCAGAAAAACATTTGAAAACAACTCTCTTATTTCCTTGAGAAATAATCATGCTTGGGTTTTTATCTTCATGCCCCAATGCAACACAGTTCGTTAAGTAAGAATCTTTACTTACTTCTTTAATCGTATTAGACTTTGGTAGAGCGTCTAAATGCTCTTGTAAATTTGGACTACTGCCCGTTGATCTGCTATAATAAGCCATAAAAAAAAACTTTCACGGAGGAGCGTCATTACTGATTCTCCTCCGTTGTTGTTTTGTTAATGGCATAACTACTGTCAAAATATTTTACTATCTCATCAGCTTTAAACATGACCCGACTTTGAGGGGTACTGCCCCATTTATAATGAGGCAATTCTTTTAACTTCCTATCAATAGTTGATAGGCTAACACCTAGAGATTTAGCTAAATCATTTTTGGTTATGTAATTCATTAAAATCATCAATACCTTTTTCAAAATCATCATGCGAAAATGCTATGCCGTAACAAGTTCTGTTTGATTTCAAATAAAGCCTCAATATTCTCAACACTGTTTCCAGTGGTCTAGGTTGCTTTTATCAGTCTGCAATTATATACCTAGCGAATGACCCTTTTCAAAGTTAATGAAGACTTAATACACTAACCCGCAGCTCCTTAAAAAAGTTCTGTGTGAGAGATAAATAAAGAGGTTCAGTCTTTAAACTTTTCTAATTCCGTTGAAGCATTATAACATATTTAGACACGAATCTCAAAGCATTACACACACCTACACACTCAATTACCCTAAGTATTATGACCATGCTCAAATTTAATTTTAAAAGTGGTGGGGGTTCTTCATAACCGCCTCCTACCGAATCGGGTTAATAAAAAGGTACTACTTTTTTCTTTTGCTTAGATCTTTCATAATCTTTTATTGAGTTCCAATAGTTTGTTGAAGTGAAAGGATCGCAGAAATAAGCGTAAACTTTCTTAGATTTATGTTCATGTTTCGTGAGTCGTTTTTCTTGCTCAATGGCTAACCGATCTTTGACCTCTGCCTCTATTGATCTTGCTCTGTTTCTTATTTTTCTATCGTTTACTTTTCCTATTGAGTTCCAATAGCGTGGGGATCTTATGTCTTCGTGCCTCTCTCTTGTCTTCTTTGTCGTGGTTTTAACTATGTTATCACTGACACTTGGAGGTAAAGAAGCCGTAAGATATAAAACCCTTCCCTCAATGACTTCATATTCGTAAGGGGAAGAACCTCTTATCCTTTGTTTGCGAAGAGCGTCCGTTGTTATTCCTAGAACCCTTGCTAGTTCGCCCGGTTTAGTAAACTTATTCACTATTACTTTATATTACTTTAAGAATCATGGCTCAAGGATTACACACTCCTACACAGACGATACACACTCAAACACAGATTGACTTTTTGATTGTTTTTATTTGTTTTCCAACAACTTCTCGCCCTTCAACACACGATACACAGTGAAAATCTTCTTTGCTTCTTTTTTTCTAACGACTTTAGTAACCTAGCATGGTTAAAATGAATTAAAATGTACTGTGTTCACTGTGCTAGTGTGCTAAAATAAATTATGGTTAAGTTAAGAGATTGGTTAAAAAACAATAAGGAAAAAACCAAAGAAAAATATGAGGAAGTAAAAAATAAAACAAAAGATCAGTATAACAAGGTTCTTGATACTGAAGTGGAAGAAATACAAGATAAATCCAAAGAGTTTGTTAGAAACACAA
>Ga0209337_1003638_pt1 | contig 10836 bp, 14 predicted proteins | sample LinPmetageLP53_FD_184044 | JGI IMG/M metagenome (GOLD analysis project Ga0209337, IMG submission 184044) | Marine viral communities from the Pacific Ocean - LP-53 (SPAdes) (version 2) | ecosystem: Environmental > Aquatic > Marine > Oceanic | place: Pacific Ocean | collected 2010-02-08 | reverse complement strand
CGGGGTTCATGTGGACAAGCATGGAGTCGCCATAACGACCATGCCTCGCCATCTCATCCATCATCGGTTTTGCTGGGTATCTATTCATCAACTTGTCTCTACTCCAAACATATTGAAGCTAAGGCCAGTGCCACTTGCGTACACCTTGACCACATCGCTTTGATTAAGCGTCAGTCCTAACACAGCAGAAAATGTGTCCGTTGCTGAGACTGACTTATCATAATAAATAAACTGCTTGTTGTCTGCTCCTGCACCCGCAACATGGACACTTAGTCTAAATGTCAGTGCGCCAGAGGTGCGGTTGGCAACATTAATAGAGCTAACGGTTGTCTGGTTTAGGTTCGGCACCGTATACAACGTAGTTGTTGTCGTGGCAGATGGGTCAAGTTGCCCTAGAACCTTTATGACATCAGCCATTGCTCGCACCCATCAGCAAGAACTGAAACCGGCGCAGGGCCAGTGACGAGTCCTTATTTGTCTTGTTTGTGTTGCCTTCCACAGTTGACGATATGTCTTGTAGTGATTGCTCTATTGTTCTGCGAGCAACCTGCTCGTTTTCTCGCTCATAATCTGGGCTGGCTACCGGCAGTGTCGTGTATTTAGGCATAAGTATCTATTGCTCTTCCCTTGGTGGAATCAGTAGAGGGGGTTACATCAACAGATGTAGGTTGAAATCTGACCTTTGCAGATTCAGAGGGTATCTGAGCATTGTTCAAAGCGGTGGGGTTCATTGCAGGATTGGCCGCACCCGCAACGACACCCGTAGGCTTCTGCATCATGTTGGGCCAGTTAACACCGCCCACTTGTAAAGGATCGCTAGCCATGTGTCATCCTATCGGCGTCCATCTGTTCTGACATCAAATCGTAAATCACCCAGCGTCCAGCCATAACCTAGGCCGTTGCTAGATATCTTAATAATCATTTCACGAGTTCTGGCTCTGAGATGAAACTGTCCTGTTGTGCTGACTATTGTTGCTGTGTCTAACAGCGTTTCACTGCTCAACGGAAAGTCCCTGCCCTTAACCTCAAGAGACAAGTCAACAGCCGCAGAGTTGCCCCTGAAAGTAAAGTCAGGGATCACTCTCCGCACCGCCGCAAACTGTTCGCCATCGCCCAAACCAATGCCACCTGATGCAACAAAAGCATTTAGAGGCTCGCCGTCAGCCGTATGACCAATCTCGTGTATATAAAGATAATTGTCACTGGTCAGGCTGTTTGACGCGGCAAGCGGAAACTCTTTGGTTGGAGCATGGATAAATGCCCCGCGATCCAGTGTGCCTATAGACCAGTTGTCTTCTTGGTAGTTGTATGTGACATAGTTTGTGATATCTGCGCTAGGGGTTCCCACTGGGTAATACCACGTTACCTCTGAGTCGTCAGGGTTTGTCGTAGCGTATATCTTAAATCTCTGCTGAAACTGAAGATTGGAAAATACGTGATCCAGTACAGAACAGGGCAGTCTTTGCACCGAACCGCGATAAACATAGAACCCCTCTCTATCCATGAAGAACACAGAGTCAGCCGCCGCAACCCCAGCCTTGGGTGAGATCATGCTGACGTTCTCTGCCACCGGAGAGAAAGAGTAAATAAACGGGGCACCCACGAAGCGCATGGCTTGGATGCCTACATCCGTAAATACCAGTATTTCCTGACGAGTTTTGATCGCCCCGACAATCGTTGTCCCCGTAGAGATAACCTGACCACCAGCACTATTCGTTGCTGTTGGCGTCCAATCTACCGCGTTTTCTTGGTCAGACCAGCGAATGAACAGCGGGTCTAGGGTTGACGACCCAATCGGGTTGCATCCAAAGCAGATAACGTGCCTGTCAATGTCAGACACCATGACCTGAAGCGCCTCAACGGGAGTGTCGGATGCGCCACCCAAGCTGGACAGGGCAACCGCTCTGGTTGTCAGACCACTGCTCTCATCCCAGAAATAAACAGAGCTACCTCTGGGGTTTAATATAAGGTCATCGCCAAATGCGTCCTGACTGTACAGACGTAGCTGATTTGACGAGGTGATCGCCACAGACTCACCGAAATTGCCAGCACCCCACGCACCCACGCCCCAACCCGTGCTATCCACATAAAAGTTGGTGCCGGTGTTGATTTGGTATGCACCCACCGTAGAGCCGCCGCTATTACCAGAATCGCTTGAGTTGGCTGTAACTGCCGCGCCAGCGGTGTCTTTCGCCGTGATGTTGTAGCTGTTGGCGTTAACAATGACGCCGATCTGATACTCCTGATTAAGCACAGCGGCTGTCACATTCCCACCCAAAGAGACCGCGCCAGAGTAGGTTACAAAGTCGCTCTCTACAGCTCCATGTGCTGTGTCAGTTACTACTAGCGTTGACGAGCCATTAGTCGCGGCAAACGTCACATCACCAGCAGAAGTGGTGGCCCTGATCGGAGTCACATCCGCTACCGTGCCGCCTGACTCCACATAGAACTTGAGGTTCGTGCCAACGCCCAAATACTTGTCGCCACTGGCCGCGCCCCAATCAAACAGTGATCGCGCCACGCCCTCGATTGCCGCACTGACATACTTCTGCCAGCCGCCTATTGTCTCGACGCGGCCCTTTCTGAAGCGAATACGGTCTGAGTCAAACCAGCCAGAGTCAGCACTGTATTCGGTGCCTTCCTTATCTATGCCCGGCCTAAACTGTATCTTGGTAAGAGCCACTCAATACACCCACATCACTGGCGTCGATTGCCGTTTGTCTACATGAACAAATGATTTAGCTATCCCTATGCCGTTAAACCCGTGCTCTATCGCCCTCTGAACGACGATCATTCGTTCTACACCGTCATGCACCGCTACATCTGCGGCAATGCCGTGAGCGTGCATTCCGGGCTTCTTTTTCTTTACTTCCAAGCTATGACTGTTTGCTCTGTAGCCAGAGGTAATAATAAACGGAAACCCGCAAGACTCACGCAGTTCATCTAGCTCCATAATAAAGTCAAAGTCCATCTCATTCTCGCCTGTTTCTTGGCAATTAAAGTCAGACAGCTTGAAATACTTAAACTCTTTCATTCTTTCTTCCCAAGAAATAATCCAAATGCGCCAGTAAGCGCACCTGTCATCACAGACACCAGTGCCGCTTGCTCTGGATTGGGATCAGGCAAGGACATAAACCACTCTACAGTCCTGTAGGTCATAGCAATCATGGCAAAAATTAGTATTCGTGGAATGATGCGCCATGCGTTGAGTTGCTCTGGTGTCATTTTTCTCTGGCTATATTCTTAGTCTTCTCAAAGGTTCTAAGTCCACCCAGACCCAGCATACCCAAAAGCACCGTCAACAGGCTTTCCATCTCAAATACAGGTAGCGGAGGGGCGTCCACACCAGCAAATGTAATAACAAAAATAGCAATAGGCTGGCCCACAAAGTGCCAAGCCAAAGCAACGCCGCAAGTCCAGCCCACAAATGGCCTCCAGCCTGCGACAAACATTGATTTGTGTGCCGCTTCAGCTTTGTTAATTTCAATCTGGCCCTTCGCAAGTTCTTGGGCGTGTCGCTCTGACATCGTTGCAATGTCATGCGCGAGCTTCGCTCTTTCGTCCGCATCAGGTATAAACTTGTCAAGTAGCCCAGTAACTGGGCCAATTAGAGCTTGTAACATAACGCCTCCTTAGAATGTGGACAGTGCAACCCTCTTCCATGTGTTAGTTGCAACACAGACATATATGTAGCTTGTGTCATAAGCAATCTCGCCCTTTGTGCCTGACGCCGACGAACTAGCTGGCGTTTGACTGGTGTCTATCCTGATGTTGTCACCAGTAGTGGCTAGAGCGTTAAACGTGCCCGCGCCGGGTGTGGACGCGCCTATGTTGGTGCCGTCAATGTTGCCTGCATTAATGTCCACAGTAGGTAGTGTTGCTGTGCCTGTGGTGCTGAGCGTGGTGAACGCACCTGTGCTGGCAGAGCTGGCTCCAATCGGGGTGCCGTCTACAGCGCCGCCGTTGACATCAATTGAAGAAAATGAGGAAGATCCCGTCGAGGCTATATTCCCTGTTACGTTCCCCGTCAGGTCGCCTGTCACGTTACCTGTAACATTTCCCGACACGTTGCCAGTAACATTACCCGATACTGCGCCAGTAACATTTCCGGTCACGTTGCCTGTTAGGTTGGCCGTCACTGCTGTTGCTAACAAGTTAACAAAAACCTGCGTGACCGTGGCACCCGACCCTGTGCCGCTAAACTTCAGCACCGCATCCTTGCCGTTAGCAAGCTCAAAGTCGTTTGAAGCGTTATATGTTCCTTGGAACAAAATAACAGATCGGCTTGACGACAGGCTATTACGAACAAACAAAATCTTTTCTGCATCATTGGGCGTCAACCTGACATAGGCTGTGCCGCCAAGGTCTCCGCCATCGGTAAGCTCAATAAACTTGTTTCTGCCGTTAGAGACCGCGCCGTCCGTGACGGGAATGTCTGTTGGCGAACCGGAGCTACCGGCGGAAGCTAGGGTCAACGACAGTATTCCATTGACAGCCTGATCCAGAATGTCAAAGTTGGTATTGGTTGTGTCGCCCCATGTACCAGACTGATCGCCTGTTGCGATCTTTTCTATGCCTAGATTAGTCGTATATGTGCTAGTCATTTATGCCTCTACGCCGCTATCTCTGTCCAATTCGGGTCTTGATTCGGTATGATTTCGTTCCATGCCACCACAGACGCACCTGAAGTGGCTCCTGTTGCCGCAACACCTGTCACAAGAACACTTATATTTCCAATTGCAGTAACAACGCCAACCTGTCCCTGCCCTGAAACTGAGCCAGCCGCAACATTGATGCCTGCGCCTTCAGTAACAGCGACAGAGCCTACGCCGCCAGTTCCCGCTAACCCGGTGACCTCTACCTGACCTGCGGCCTCTACAGTGGCGGAGCCAACAGCCCCTGTAGCCGCAACACCAGTGACAGAAACATTTGCTGGCCCTACGACCGTTACACTGCCGACATCACCTGCGGCGGCAACGCCCGTCACTGCACCGCCAGTTCCTAGCTCGAACGATACTTTTAGAGCGGTGTTTGCTGGTGTAGCAAAAGACTCTTCTGCAAAACCCACGCCACCAAAGAACCCGCCGCCTGCGCCCGTTGCAGTCATCGGCATGGTTGCCGAAACGCCAGTTACAGAAACATTTGTAGGTAGAGATGGCGCGACTGTGCCTACGCCACCTGTAGCCGCCACTCCAGTGACATTTACACCAATCGAAAAGAGCACCTGCCCAATACTGGCCGTTGCTTGTAGCCCAGTGACTACAGCATCTGCGGCTCCATTTACCGATACACTGCCAACGCCTCCAGTGGCGGACAGCCCTGCAACTCCAACAGGCCCAGAATCAGTATCTGAGCCAAAGGGGAAGGCTGAAAACGCACTCGTGCTTGGCATTATTTATCGGCCTTAGAGTCGATCTTTGCTTCGATTGTGTCCAGCTTATCAAAAATGCGCTGTATGTCCTGACGAAACTCATCACGCCTAACGTAATCGCCAGCAACACGCACTTCTATGCCACTGACATTGGTTTCTAGTCTCCTAACAGAGTCCCATAGCGTCTTCATAAGCCAACCAAAAACACCAGCACCGAGAGTGATAATAATGTTAATCATGCTCTGATCCATACACTCACCCTGCCAGCTACTCTTCTAAATTAAGTGGGTTATCAAGAATCCTTTGTATGCGCTCTTCCAAGTCATCTCGCATAGCCCTTAGCTCACTATTTATCTCTCTAAGGCTGTCGTTCACCCTTTCTTCAAGGGCGTAAACATCATCTCTCATTTCTCTGGTAGCCTCAGCCACCGTGTCATCGGTGCTTCTCGCAATCTTCTCTACAACGTCTATATCAGTTTGCAGGCGGTCTAACTCTCTTTCCAGCGCCGCAATCAAAGAATTAACATTGCCTATCTTTGTATCAATGACGGCTAAAGCCTCGTCATATTGGCTAAAGTCGGGTGAGACGTATTCCGTTATGGCCTGCTCTGCCGTCAGTAATCGTTGGTACAGCTCAAATCCACCCCACATAGCGGCGAGAATGCTACCCAAAAGCGGTATTACGAGCAGTAACTTGCCGCCCGATATCTTTAGTCCTGCGAAATCTATCTCTGCCATTGGATGTCCACCAGATCATTAAATGTCTCTGATCCACCTAGCCTTAATACTCCGAAAGGATCAACCCGTGGTGCGTTTTTAGGGTAAACCTGAGTGTTTTCATAGAATTCATTACGGTCAGACAAATTTACATCTTGATATTGGTCAAAAGCAGGATTGCTAGATATTAAAAATACGGCAACGCTTTGATCTGTAAACCCGCCCGTGTCTGACAAGGCCTCCAACTGTTGATCCATACTCTTGTCAATCTGCACCTCGCTCATGGTCTTCAGGGCTACCGTGGCCTTCTGCACCATTACTTGCTCTTGGATAGTTGGATCATCAATCTCAAAGCGGCTAAAGTCTGGCGGCTGTGCGCTCAAAAACTGCCCAACACTCTGGCCTGACGCGATTGCATCATCAAAATCATCCTCAAACTGCTCTTGAGATGGAGGTGCAAAGTCAGCAGATGTCATGGAATTTAACTGTTCTAAGGGTGTTTGCTGAGTCAATGTCTGTGCAATTTGAATTTCTTTTGCTCCAGAGTCCCAGTAATTAGCCCCGTTCATTTGATTGCTTGACTGGCCGTCAATTTGAGAAGTTTGTTGCGTTGCTTGAGGCTGTTGTTGGCCTTGCGACGGCCTTACTCTCTGATCTGGCTGTTGGTTGGCAAGCGATAACGCAATCCCCACCACATCAACTGCTGGCCTTACCACTGCCCGTACGGCCTCAGCCGCTGGCTCTACTCGTGTTTCAGAGGCAACGTCTATAGGAGCTACCTCTCTTCGCACAACAACCGGCCTTGACTCAGCAACTTCTTGCGCTCTAGCAGGTTCGGGGCGAGGCTCTCTCGTGACTCGAACAACCTCAGCCATGACCTCTTCGGAAGTTGCCTCCCTAACTTGAAAAATGGGTGCAGGCTCTTTTTTGATTTCTAATAACTCTTCTGAATCCTCAAGCATAAGAGGCTCGCCTCTCATTTGAGTGTTGTCCTGAACAGAAGACTCACCCCGCATTTGCCGTTCGTTTTGAGCGGGAGGCTCACCCGACATCTGCGGCATATCTTGAGGAGGAGGCCCATCCTCTATTTGTGGGCGTCCTTGTGGGGGCGGAAATCCAAACATCTCCTCTTCTTGTTGCGTCTCTTGGTAGACCTGTTGAGACTCGATATGCTTCATAACCCTTGGCTTCCCAGTGGCATCAGGCTCTTCTAAAAACAAAAAATCGTCGGCAGAATCCCCAAACACGGTATTAGTTGCCTGCTCTCCAAAGGTTGGAGGCTTAGGCTCTGGAATAACGATTACCTCTGCTTCTACGACAACATTGTCTCCGTAACCCGCACAAGACGGATCGTTTTGAGGGTTAGAGCAGTCAACGACAGTAGTAATTCCCGTATTTATAGGGGTGTAGATGGCAACCACCGAGGGATTTCTAACCCTTGGCCCGTAGTATCCAGCCCAAAACCCGCGATCTACTCCGTCTATTCTGAGGCTAACGGCTTCGTAAGAGTTAGCAAAGTCATAAACCTCAGCACCACTAAAGGTCTGCCACTCTTGATTAAAGTCTCGTCGATTAAGCACCTCTCGGACATCACTGTCCCCAGCCTCATTCCCAACTGCAAGAAAGGCTTGTATTTCGTCTTGAGTGCCATCAGGGTTGCCACAGTTGCCGCCAAAAGAGTTGTTGCAACTGTACAGGGCATCGAACGACCAATTGAGGGTAAGAACCTGTAAGGGATCATAAGCAGGCAACACGCCTACTGCCGTTACCTGACCCGTCTGAAAACTATATTGGTAACTGTTAGCTTCCGCCCTAAATAACACGTCGCCTACCGTTTGGGTGGCCGTAAGTAGATTATTAGACGTGTTTGTCTGCCCGTATCCGGTGCAGGCGTAGAACAAGATCATTAAGCCAGCAAGCCTTTTCATATTACATCCGCCTCTCTGGCTCAGGCACCCGCTCTGGATAAGCCTCCCACAAAGCCCTAGCCTCGTCGCCTATCTGCCCCTCAATGGGACAAGGCGTTCCAGCGTCCATCATTGACGACCACACCCTGTAGTCTTGACACATAAGGCTCACAGCCGCTACGCGCATCCCCATGTCATAGAGCGTCTTACTCAATTTAATTCTTTCGCAGTTCTTATCTCGGATGGATTTACCTGTAGAAAATCCAAATATTTGAGTCTGCACCGCTCCGGATATACCAGTGGTGCAAAGGTCTTGGCTGTAACTACTACCAATACTCGGCGCTATCGCACTTGGCGGCGGAGAGTTTATATCCTGCGTTACTCTTTGAGTTGAGGTGCTAGTAGATTTACTGTTGTTGGTGTTTACGTTGTTGTTAGTCGAGTTAAGATCTGACGTAGAGCTAGTCATCTGCTTAATAGTTGTGTCAGATGTTGTCAAATTTACACTGCTGTTAGTGCTGGAATTTTGATTGAAATTGGTAGCAGTGCTTACCGAGGTGTTGGTGTTGGTGTTGAAGTTGGAGTTGTTATTAGTATTGACACTGGTGCTGTTGTTAACATTAGTGTTGGCGTTGGTATTTGTTAACAACCCCGTGTAATTAGTCGTATTAACATTCTGATTAAGGTTTACATTACTCGCGTTGGAAGTCGAATTAATCACTGACGTGTTTACATTTGTATTTGAATTTGTGTTGGTGCTTACATTAGTGTTTGTGGACTCACCCGTGTAAGCCGTCGTGTTCACGTTATTATTGTTGTTGGTGTTGGTGCTAGTGCTTGCAGAGGATGATGTTGTATTTATGTTCGTCGTCGTTTCCTCTCCCAGCAGTAAAGCAGGCCACAACAAGCACGCAGTGACAACCAGAAAGCGTTTCATTAATTTTAGCTATCAGGATCAACCCAGTCGGAATTTGCAACCCACTTCGGGTCTGCCGCTGGGTCGTAGGTGTAGCGATTGCCTGACCAGTTATCTGGAGCGTCCGTTACACTTTCAGTAAGCGTAGCATTGCTAGAATTCAAGTCGGCAATGTAAAAGTCTGGTGAAGAAGGGTCGCCAACAGTGATTTTGTCAGAACCCATAGCTACAGCCTTGCTATCTTCAAACAGGTACTTGGACAGCTTAGTTGCGTTTTCGGTGATTGTTTTCATGTTTTAGCCCTTTACTAAGATTTCGGTTGCGGTGACAGCGGTGCCTGCTGTTACGGTGGCTGAATAAGCTAAAGCGGCTGTAGAGTATTGATAAACATAACTACCCCCGGCTTGGCCTATCAAAAACAACTTAGTTCCATCGGTACTAAAAGCAATATCTTTGGGCTGGTTGTTTTCGTTAACAATGCTAAGGCTGATTGAATCATAACTTGCTGTACCTACGTTATAAGCACTAGACAAGCTATATTGAAAAATGGCATCTGTATTACCATTAGCGACAAAACATTTCGTGCCATCTGCATTAAATACTAAAGATATTGGTTGAGACCCTTGAGCTGTAGGACTAAAACTAACCGAGTCATAACTGGCAGTGGACACATTACGAGGAGTGGATAAAGAGTACTGAAAGAAAGTATTGTTAGTAAACCCACGAACATACATTTTTGATCCATCTGGGTTAAATACCACAGTCTGAAGACCATCTTCCTGACCGCTTACATCAAAAGAAAGGCTAGCATAGGAGGCAGTTGATAAATCAAAACCTGTAGACAGTGTGTACTGGAAAACAGTATCTGTTGTATATCCAGCTATGTACATCTTAGTACCGTCTGGACTAAAATCTAATCCTCCGGGGGTGGCTTCTTGAGAAGCTACCGAAAAGCTCACTGAGTTATATGCAGCGGTAGAAATATCAAAAGCTGTAGTTAAATCGTACTCATAGACAGTGTCTGATCCGGAGCCAACAGTAAACATTTTGGTGCCATCCGCGTTAAACGCCAAACCTTCGGCGGCACTTTCTTGGCTTCCTGCATTAAAAACTTTTGAGTCATAAGTTGCACCGTCAATAACGTAAGGTGCGTTTTCCACCCCAAAAGCTACACGTCCGTCCGTTTGCACAAAATACGTTTTTCCTACGGTCAAACTGGTCTGCTTGTCATTGACTGAGCCGCCTAGCTGAATCGTCGCTAGGCCGTTGTCGGTGCAATCGTTTTCCGCAAAGCCAATAAAGTTCTCTGAGGTCAAATTAGGCGCATCATGTGCAATTTGAAACACGTTAGAGCGAAACCTTCGCGTATTACCAGATCCATAGCTCCTGTATCCAACACTCATAATTCCTAAATTGCTGTCATACGCCAAAGACACGTATTCATAACGAGGAGTTCCAGAGGTGTCTGCATCATCTACAGTAAAAGCAGTGGCAAAACTAACTCCCGTGCCTGACACCGTTCCCGCCGCCGCCTGTAATTCATCGTCTCCGGTCTGCTTACGGAATGCCACAACAACTTTTTCCGCCACTGAGTGATATTGCACAGAGGGATAACCGCAATCATTAGAGCTTACGGTTGCTACCGAACCGAAAGTCACGCTTGTGCCTGAGATTGTCGCCATCACGGCCTTGCACTTACCGCTATCGCTATTATCAATGAAGCCAATAGCTACTTGATTGGTATTGGAATCGAAATCCGATGACACAGATCTCGCTCCAGTGTCGAGCGTATTTGTTCCATTAAACTGCGCGGGGGTGCCAAAACTGATGGATGTGCCTGATATTGTGCCGACTGCGGCATATCCGTAATTGCTATCTCCGAGGTAGCTTATCAGCACTTTATCGGCATTGCTGTCGTATGAGAC
>Ga0209337_1003636_pt1 | contig 10840 bp, 17 predicted proteins | sample LinPmetageLP53_FD_184044 | JGI IMG/M metagenome (GOLD analysis project Ga0209337, IMG submission 184044) | Marine viral communities from the Pacific Ocean - LP-53 (SPAdes) (version 2) | ecosystem: Environmental > Aquatic > Marine > Oceanic | place: Pacific Ocean | collected 2010-02-08 | reverse complement strand
GGATCTAAATAACTTTCATGTCCTTCCGCGCTATGCGCCCATTGCGATGGTTTAAAATCTGGTGCGCCTTCACCTGTAACCCATAGTGCTGGACTCGTTGCCCTTACTCGGTTGTTAGGTAAAGCAACCATATTGCCTTTCCATTCACAATCTTCAGTAATATATAATACATGACTTTGCTTGTGTTGTGCAGGATCGTCTGCAATATGTGAATCTGTGTAGTCAACGGTAAATAAATATTTGGCTTGATAAAATTCACCGTTAATTTTTGCAATCCACGGTGATGAACTCACTCTATCCATCACAATTACAGAGTGATTTCTTGATTCACAATCCCAAGGCTGCGCTAAATGATCTTCCATTGGTTTTGGAAAATCCTCTAACGGCATATCAAAAACCAAGCCCTCTATTGGCATCCTAGCCCACATAGCGCCACCGTGTATGTTGCCTTCTTCCCAATCATCACAATCGGATTCACAACCTGTAAATACGACTTGAAAGCTAAGTGATCTATCAGGGATAGTATTTACAGCTATAGCTAACGCATGAAGATACTCATCATGATATTGCTCATGATTGTGAGTAAATTCCCTTCTCACCCAACATTTGAAATGGGGAATATTACTTATAAGATACATAATTTTTCTCCGGTTTTATTTTTTCCTTGATTTTTTATTCATAGCACCGCCCTTACTTTTGCGCATCATCGAACCGCCTTTGCTCTTGCGCATCATAGAGCCGCCTTTTGATTTTTTCATGAGAGAACCGCCTTTAGATTTGCGCATCATAGCTCCACCTTTAGACTTCTTCATCATTGATCCACCCTTGGATTTGCGCATCATGGCGCCACCCTTGGATTTCTTATTCATCGAATAACCTTTAGTTTTTTTAAACATTACTACTCCTTAGACTCTGCCAAACAAACCCATGTTTGATCGTCTTATTACTTTACCACCACCACTTTTCAGTATGGTTTTCACATTTGTTGGCTTACCGCCTACACCTTGTTTTTTTGCTCTTTTTCGTTTTACGGCTGATTCTATTTGAGATTTTGACATTTGTGCTGCTTTTGCAGCTGGCACACATTTAGGATACTTTCTTTTCATATCTTTTTTTAATTTAGTGCGACCGCATTTAGCAAAGCCACCACCTTTTTTTGGCGCGCCGATGTCTACCCAATCTTGCTTAAACCATTCAGTAAGACCACCTTTAGGCTTTGCCATGCTGTCTCCTAATAGCCTCTTTGCCTCTTTTAAACACGTTAGCTATACCAGTTTTACCCATAACTTTAGCTCTTTGCTCGCCAACTGTAAGTATTTGTATTTTTCTTGCAAAAGGCTTTTTAATTCTTTTGACTTTATTTACGGTTGCATCAGCATCTTTCATGGTTGCAAATTTGATACTAACCGTATCTTTAGGATTTTCATCGGTGTAAAGCCTTCTACCCGAACCTTTTGGCTTTTTACCTGTACCTACCTTTGGGTCTTTTTTCTTTTTCATTTTTTGTATTTAGCACTTTTTCGTTTAGTACCGTCTGCTCTTCTTATTAGACCTCTTGCTTTTGCAGATGCGCGCTCACTAAATCCTAAGCGTTTACCTTCTTTAATTTTCTTTTTTATGGTAGCTAATTTAGCAGGCATCAGCTTTTAGGTATTCTGGTTTTTTTACGCTTGCTATCCATCATAGCGCCACACCCTCGCGCTTGAACCATAACACTGCCGCCTTTTGCCATAAAACCCATCTTGTTTCTTACTTTTTGAGGTAATTTTGGTAGACCTTTATTTTCTTTTGGTATTGGTTTTAAACTAACCTCACCACCTTCAGCTTTCTTAGCACCTTTGTACTTTCCTCCCATTCTCTTGTACTCAGAAACCATGTAAGAATTAGCATAGGCTGACGGATAAACATCAAACTTACGTTTAGCTTTTGCTTTGGCTTTTGAATACAAGGATGGATTTGCAACATTATCCGGTATCTTTGAAGCGCTACCGCCTTTTTTCATTTCTATAGAGCTTAAAATTTTTGCTTGTTGAGCATGTAGCTTGCTTGCTTTTTTCAAGCCCTTAATTACTTTGTTTAATTTTTCTTTAGCCATGTTTACATCATCCCCTGCATTACGGTTTCACCTGAACCAAATCTATTCATTCTTGGCAAAATGCTTAATATGCCAGCTTGTTTTTGCATAGCAGGCATAACAGGTGTTGACATAGATGGTTGAGCTTTCAATCTAAACTTTGGCACGAAACCACCTAAATTAGGGGTAAACGGAGAAGCTTGTGTGCTGCCTCCGCTTAACCCTTGTGATCTAGCCATATTCATAGCAATACTACTTATGCCGCTAAACGGATGAGGAGTACTTGGTAAAGTAACTGTCCTTCTTTGAGGTCTAGCTCTTTGCCTATCTAATTGTGCTTGACCAGCTTCGGATAATTTTAAATTACCACTGACATCTAAAATAGGTCTTCCTTGATTATCAAACCTAAATTTAGATAAAAGACCTTGCAATCCTACATCCATATTAGAAAAGTTTTGATCCATTCCTTTAAACGGACTACGTAAAGACATAATTTACATTACCCTTAATCGTACTTTTTAATCATTTCCAGAATGATTGAGTAAGTATCACCGCTAGAGTGTCCAGTGGTAGTGAAAAGAATATCACCTGTTTTACCTGATCCAGCATTATTTGGGATAGCAGTAAAATTATCGTAATATTCATCACCCGTTGAATCAGCAGGCAAACCGACTAGCAAAACATTTGTAGAGGCATCAAAATCTAATTTAACGGACATACCAACGGTAGCCCAATAAATCCTTTGAATAGCGACTTCAGTGCAAGCTTGTCCAGCCGAGTTTGCAGCCAAGGCAGATACATCTACCTTTACAACAGCAGATTCCCCTGATCCATCAGACACGTTAGTGAACCGCATAATTACGTTACGCTCACCATCTTGAATAGTTTGTGAAGCTACAGCATCAGCCATGTCTCAACTCCTATTATAGTTCAGTTACCGCAGTGCGTTCTTTATGAGCGCCGATATAATCAACAGTCAAAGTTTTTGCAGCAGCAGCACCATTTTGTATGCCAAATGAAACGGTTAATTCTTCATTATCTGGTACGTTTGTGCTAACAACTGTTCCAGCCAATACATTGTTTTGGAAAACGTGAAACTTTTGATCTTTAGGCTCATATACAAATCCTATCGTCATGAAAGTGTCGTCAGCCAATGCAGTAGGCAAATCCAAAGTAGATTGAGTACTATCTTTTTCGACGATCAAAGTGACAGTTGTTGATCCGTCTGATTTTAGAAAGAAAATGCCATCGGTTACGTCTAACGGAGATGTGTCCGTAAGCTGTAAGCCAGCAACAATATCAGTTTGCGTTGCATCATTGGTTTTGAACCTCATGTTGAACGCTAGTTGTTTGCCAGCTTCGTACTTAAAGCCTTCTTTAACCAATTGGAAAAAATCATTGTCATTATCGCCAGCAGCATTGGTTACTAACAAAAGACCGCCATCACCATCAGCTAAAGCTTCTGTCGCTGATCCTGTGCCATCTTCAGTTGTTGTAATTGTCCAATCGCTCGCTAGATAAGTATCAAAATCATTAAAATATGTATGATATTTATGCGGTGCAGGTGCTTTTAGTTTACCTAATGTTCCATCAGCAGAAACATTGGTTACTCCGCTTGTAAAGTGTGTTGTCATGCTACAGTCCTCCTAAGTTAGACCAACAACCAGACTATCTGATTGTCATAGTGACAAAATTAGTATATCAAATTATCTAAAGTTTTATCTAAAACTTTTTGTTTTTTAACTAAAACCTTTGCAAGCCTAGCATCTATCGAACCATCAACCACTAAATGTTGCACTAAAACAGAGTTATCTTGTCCTATCCTATGACATCTATCCTCTGCCTGTGACATATTGCCAGGAACCCAATCCAACTCTGCAAAAACCACATGACTTGCTTTGGTTAGTGTTATTCCAACACCCGCAGCGCCAATAGTGCCTATAAAAACATCTGCTTTTCCAGCCTGAAATGTATCCACGGATTTTTGCCTATGAGTTTGATTGCAGTCTCCTGTTAACGTGACAACCGTTTTACCTGTGGCTTCAAGCCCTTGTTTTATGCCATCTACGACATTTTTATGATGCGCCATAACCACTACTTGATGATTTATCTCAGTGAGATGGTCAATTACATCAGGCACTTTTTTCAGTGCAGTTTCATGTCTAACCTCAGACATTTTTTCAAAATCTATATCTTTTGTTGATGTTTCTTTGGCTGCATCAGCTAGCGATGCAAATTCTTTTTTCATCTCATTCTTATATTTGTTGCTTGGCAGCAATATTGTTTGTCTTATTTTTTCAGGTAATTCTTTTAATACTTCGTCTTTTTTTCTACGAATCATAAAGGATTGACGCAATAATCTTTGTAATTCATCTAAATTAGAAGCGCCATCGTAATGCCAACCAAACTTATCTCTGTATGCGCCTGCATATTTGTGTGCAAATCTAAAGAAATTACCAAATGTCTCAGGGTCAAGATAACCAGCAATCGGTTGTAATTCTATAGGTCTGTTAGTTATGGGAGTGCCAGTTAGCACTATCTTACGTTTGGATTTAATGCCTACAGCAACCTTTGTTCTTTTAGCTTTTGGATTTTTAATGTAGTGAGCTTCGTCCATGATAACAACATCCCAAAAGCGGTTATAAATGGTTTCTTTATGCTTGGTTAGAATGTCGTAATTAATAATAATAGTATCTGAACTATCTGGTATTTTATCTGATCCACCGTCTACAACGTGTATCTCACGTTCAGAGACTAACCATTTAGCCATCTCATTTTTCCAGTTTATCTTTATAGATGCTGGACAAATGACTAACACACTCTCTGGTTTAATAGCATTGATTACACCTATGGCTTGGATAGTTTTACCTAGACCCATTTCATCGGCAATCAACGTAGATTGTCTTTGCATGGCATAGGCTATACCTGCCTTTTGATATGGTAAGTAAGATAAACCATCTGGTGCGGGTATTTTTATGTCTGCACTGACAGCCTGAGAGTCAGCAATAGCTTGTTTGTTCTCAAAAAAACGAGTTACAAACCATGTTTCATCAAATTTTATTACAGAATAGCCAGCAGACTTAATCTTTTGTTTGTTTTCTCTCCACGATTCCCAAAATTCAGATGTGGGTAAGGCAGTTTGGATAAAACGTCCGTCTGTATGTATTTTTTTTTCTGACCAATCTAAATCTAATTTCATAAATTAAATCTATCTTTATTAGTATATTTGTGCAAGTTTTTGTAAATATTTATCAAGATAAAAAAAGAGGGCCGAAGCCCCCTTTCATCAGTAGTTGATTGATAAACCCTACTGTTGGTTTATTTACGCACCTTGCGAGCCAAAGATTCCTCTCCAATCAGAGAAACCAAAGCTATAACGCTCACGAGCTTTATAACGAATGTTACCTGTAGTGAAATCAGGTTCCATTGATGTTTCCATAGCTGTTCTTTGGAACATCTTTAGACCTTCGCCTGATTCAGTAACAGTTGTCATCAAGAAGTAAGCATCAGGATCATTCAAGTAATGGTTAACACTGTAACCACCAGGAACTACACCTGTGTTTCTAATTGCGTTCAAGTCATTATCTGCTGTGCCAGTTCTACCTGGTGAATTGAGAATTCTATCAGCTACAAATGTTAATTGCGGCGGAACAATAAGTTTCGTCGCTTGTACTGAGATAGTAAGACCTCGATCATCAGTGAATGTAGAAATGTCAATCAGATTATCTTCAAGACTTGTCTCGTTCAAATCAGCCATAGTTGTAGCTCTGTTAGCAGCAGTTCCACCACCAGCAAGTGGGTGAGCTGTGTTAATGAGAGATACGCCATCGCCACCTGTGAAAGATGAAGAAAAAGCATTGTTAAGTACATCTGCTCCTTTCACTTCCTTGGTGTGTGCCATGGACATTGCGAGAGCTTTTACATAACGCTTACCTAAAGAATCATATAAATTATCTTCTATCGCTTCCTCGGTAAGAGCAAACGCTAACGCTACAGTGTCATGTGTATAACGTGCTGTAAAACCTTCGTTTGCATTATCGAAAGCGACTGATCCACCTTCTGTTTTATTTGGCGCGCTGCCGAAGCCAGAAATTAAGACTTCTTCTTCAAACGCTCTTTGTGAATCTTCAACGGTAAAAATATCTGCATATTCTTGACCGCCGTAGGTGTCATAAGACATTCCAAAAAGAGAGTTTAAGCCTGGTTCTAGCTCTTTAGCTAATTGCGCTCTTGAAATAGCCATAAATTAACTCCTTTAAGCTAACCCAGCGCCTTTAACGCCGAATACATGGTTTTGAATTACTACATATACATTTGTATTTGCAGATGAAACGTCATCGTTATCAGGATCTTCAGAAATATCAATTGCCTTAATAGACAATGTTGTTGCTGTGCCACCATCAGCTACTTTTAACTCGGCTCCTGAAATTCCAGTTGCCGTGCTTCCAGCAGTTGTATACACGATGTCGAAATTGCCAAACAAGTCTGCAATAGGGAAAGCAGCATCAGCTTGTATCTCAAACACTACGTCTGGATCATCAATAATAAAAGCTATTATGTCTGAAGCATTTGTAGATGCAGGATAAAAATTACTAAACACTGTTTCGCTAGTTGTAGGATCTGTATATTGACAACCATTAAATACGCCTACGATGGGAACAGTCCCACCATCAGCGTGAACCTCTACGGTTCCTCCGGTGACTTGAGCTACCATATCGCCTTGAAAAATGCTTGTACCGTAGTTAGCGGCTATGCGATATCGAGTCTGGCCTCCGTTATATGGCGCTCCACCAATCATTTTGACTGGTTTCATGCCAAAAGCGGCATCTTTATTAGCCATTGTTACACTCCTAAATTATTGTTTACCGAAGGTAACTTTGGTATCCCTTTGTGGATCGTATTTAACGTATCGCCCATCTTTTCGTGAATCATTAAAAACAGTGTTATCCAATGCTTGTACTTGATCTACGTTTTTTTGTTGATAATAAGCTTTACGTTGTTCAACCATCTCCGTAGGCATTTTACCCAAAATTAAACCTTCATTATTTATGACGCCAGATGATTTACCCACTGCAACTGTTGACATGTGCTGCCATTCGCTTGGAAGTTCCTCTAATTTTACAAGTTCCCATCCTTCACGGACACGTCTTGATACGTTAGAGCGATCTTCTTCGCCGAGCATTGCACTCCTAATCCACCGATAGGTCATACCTGGTGGTGGAGGAGGAGCTTCTAGGTTTCTTACTGGCCTCCACGGTTTACTACGAGCATTTTTATCGTGAGCTTCGGATTCACGTGAGTTTCGATTCGCTGCTTTCTTTTCAGTTGTCATTAGATTGCCTCCCTTTGAGCTATTTTTTGCTTCTCTTGAGCTACCCGTTTTAACCAGTCTTGTTCTGACATGTTATGCGGTTTTAGCCCACGAAGGCGCTCGACTTCTGATTTTGAGAAAGATACGCCGTTCTTTTTACTACGTGTTTGTTGACGACTTCCAACGGAAGCGGATGCGACTCTTTGCACGGAGGGTCTATTATCCTTTTTATCGTCAGTCTCATTTGCAGATTGCAACTGAGGGTATACTTTATAAATTCTGTTATTTAATTCGCCATAATACTCGTCTGAGTCTGCTTCGTAACCTTCATTAACAAGCATGTTATGTTGAAAGAAAGCAAACTGAGTTGCTTCCATACTGGTCGGATCATCTTGATCTCCGTACCATTTATTATTTTCATACCAACCAAGCGCTTCTTTAGTAGGCTGTGCTTGCTGTTGAGGTTGTTGCTCTTGTTGAGCTTGCTGTTGATAAGTATTTGGGTCTATTTGTTGCGCTTCTTGAGTATTGGTTTGTTCTGTTTTGCGTTTTGCAACAGCAATTTTTTCTTTTTGAATCCTCAAATCGCCTTTGAGATCATCTGCTTTGCTCATTAAATCAGCATCACCAGCTTCTACAGCTCTTTTGTAAAGATCAGCAGCCTCCCTCTCTTTTACTTCAAGGGCTTCTTCTTCCTTCTGTAAGACCGTAGCTTGTTGTGCCTGTTGATTTTTCGCCAAAGCTGATATTTGCTCTTGCTGTTGTCTTGCTATCTGTTCAAAGTGTAAAGCTCTCTCTTCAGCAGCTTTAATTTGGGCATTTTTCTTGTTTATTCGTTTACTTACACCCTTTGTGTAATTTTCTAATTCTTCATCAGAACTAGCAACTTTGGACTCTGCATTAGAATCAACGGTAGAATCATCTTGAATATTTACTTCAATCTGTTCTTCTTGTGTTTCTTTATTTTCATTATTTTCTATCATCTTTACACACTCATTATATCATCAGGATCAAGGATTGTGGCTATAACTTCATCGTCATTAATAATACGCACTTCAGCTCCATCTTCTAGCTTAAAGCGTGAACCAGCGTAACGACCTATCAACACCCATTGTTTTTCCTCACACCAAGGGGTTGATCCAAAACGATTTTTATCGTTATAACATTGCGGTCCCATTTTCACAACGTAAGCAACCACGGTTGCAAGCGATTCTCTTTCAACAGTTTCGTTTGTTAAAATAATACCGCCTTTAGATTTTTGTTTGCCGCCATAGGGCAAAACCAAGATTCTCCAACCTGTTGGTTGTGGCATCCTGTCTAAAATTGATTTATCTAGTAAAGTTGGATCGAGAACCCTGTCATCTGCTTCTACATAAGCATCTGTAGCTACTTTTTTTGCTGTTTCAGACATCCGCTATATTTCCTTGTTGTACTCTTTTATCTCCGATTCGATATAGTATAACGCAGATAGCTCTCCTTGCAAAAATTTATAATGTTCTATACTTTCTAATGCACCTGACATAAGTGTGTCTTGTATCTGAGACTCACGTTCTCTGATAACATTTTTTAATTTATCGTATAGCGTTATGTCGTCCATCACGCCCTTACTTTAAACTTCAAGCCTTTTGTTGCTGCGCCTTTGCCTTTCATGTCAACAATCTGTTCAACACCAGCATTTTTCTTCACGCTATTAATAATAATCTCTGGGTTATTAGCTCTTGGTGTTACTTCTCTAATTGTTTTATTTTTAGGTTGATACTTTGTATAGCCTTCCATATTTATGCCTTCTTCTTTGATGGGCGACCAGCTTTCTTTGTTACTTTTTTGCTGGCAGTCTTTTTAGTTACTTTTTTCTTAGCAACGGGTTTACTTTCTTCTACAACCGCAACAGATTCGCCATTTTCAATTCTTTTTAACTTTTTGGCTATTCTTGCTGCATTTTCAGCATCAGCTTTTGCTTGTTCTGTTTTTTTAGCAGACAAGGCTTCTGCTTCTTCTGCAAATTGTATCTTTTTTCGTGCTTTTAAAGCTCTAATAGCTTCTAATTTGTAACTTGTTGTCATGTCTATCTCCTTAAACCTAGCCTCTCATCTTTTGCTCTAATTCAAGAAGTTTTAGGTTTGCTTGCTGTTCTAATCTTTTACTTGCAAGATCAAGTTTAGCATCGGCTGTACCTTTTTGCACATCTATGCGTTTTTTAAGTATTTCATTTTCTAACAATTTTTCATCTGCGCGTTGATTTTGCTTTGATTCAAATTGCTGTTGGTCTTGATCTATCTGCTTATCACGCAACTGTAATTCAGTTTTTCTTATGTCAACCAAAGGATCATCCGAACCTTGTCCGATTGACTGTAGAAACTCTTGGCTAAGTTGAGCCATGATTGGTGAGGTAAATTGTTCCAGCAAAATTTGTATATCTTGAGCTGCTTGTTGTTGTTGATCAATCGGCATCTGACCTAACATTTGTTGTATTTGATTAATTCTTTCTACCAACTCAGGCGGTATTTGCTGTTGAGCTATCTCAGATGCTAAAAATTGTAGATGCTGCATGACGTGACTAATAATTAAACTTTGTATTTGAGCGTTTTCTTTGACAACCTGTGTTAAGAATAAAGCCCTGTGCGTTTCTACGTGAGCTGCATGGTTTTGACCTTGATAAGCTTTAGCAACCTGACCCATCAAAAAACCACTGTTTTCAAGACCCGCATCTATTGGTCTTTCTGTAGTGTCTATAGGTGGTGCTAACAAAGACTCAATATTATCAACACCCAAAGCTCCGTACATACGTCTATAGGCTTCATAAATTCCATTTGGTCCGTGAATTTGAGGATTTGATTGAACCATCTGCAAAAGTTCTTGCGCAAGTGTTATACGTTGACTTTGACTGAATATATTAGGGTCTGATACGGGGATAACGTCTATACGGTCATCAAAATCAGTTTGTTTTACTTCTCTAGGACCAGTGCCAGTTTCATAGGCATACTCTGGTGGTAAGTATTCACTAAATAGCCTAGAAAGTAACTGAAACTCTAATCTTTGCGCATAGTGTAGCCTTTTGTGAATGGCAGACATTACTTTAGTGCCACGCTCAAGTAGCGCAACGGTAGTGCCTACAGGCATGGCTTGGTTCATGTCACCAACATTCATATCCGCTATTGAGGCAAAACGCTTACCACTGTCTACCAAAATGCCGAGCAAAGACATAAGCACATTACTTGGTTCTTTAATTGGTAATGGTATTAAATTCTCTCTTAAAGAACCGCCAGTTGTATCTATATCTCTGAACTCACCTGGCTGTAACGGCTCATCTTCATCTCTTATTCTCATACCGCGAGCTTTGAAGCCAGCAGGTAAGTTAGCTAATGTGCCAGCATCTATAAGCTGTCTTAAAATGGATGTTGATGCTTTTGATAGACCACCAATCATGTGTGACAGTCCTAAACCATAAAAGCCTA
>Ga0209337_1003635_pt1 | contig 10840 bp, 5 predicted proteins | sample LinPmetageLP53_FD_184044 | JGI IMG/M metagenome (GOLD analysis project Ga0209337, IMG submission 184044) | Marine viral communities from the Pacific Ocean - LP-53 (SPAdes) (version 2) | ecosystem: Environmental > Aquatic > Marine > Oceanic | place: Pacific Ocean | collected 2010-02-08 | reverse complement strand
TAATAACTGTATTACCACTACCATTAGTTACAGCAATAGTGAATGTTTCTGTCCTAAAAGGTTCATAGGTAATTGGATTTAAGCTTGGCGTACTTGAGTGATAACTTGTTTCACTCCAACTAGTTGATGTTCCCCCACCTAACGTACCTCCGGGACTAGTTGTAAAAGCATTTGTTGCAAATCTTGGATGTGCCATCGGAATACCTGTAAAGAACATTTGTTGTCCTCCACTTGTTCCTGCATATTGAGCATGATTCCAAAGATCATACCAAGCATCGGGATTTGTAGGATTAACAAGAGTAGGTCTTAATACAAATAGATCATTAATACGTCCCGTATAAGTAATACTGTCCATACCAATTGTGTTTGCAGCCCAAGTACTATTACTACCATAAGAAATAAAGTTACTAACCTCAGTACCATTACTATCGTTAGAGGCTTCAAAATCATACATCCCAAGCTCTCCTGCATACATAAATGAACTTCTATAACTTTGTTCATTCCACTCTTCTAGATTTGTACCCGATAATCCATTATTAAAATCTGGAGAGGGCATTGAAAAATTTAAACAGATATGATGGTATCCTGTACGACAATCTTTTTTAACACAAGCATTTTCAAAGGCTACCCCTTGTAATGAAGTGTACATGCCTACAAAATGATGCCAACCATTATGCGCGCTACTAACGTTTAACCGATAAGCAACTGCAGCAAAGGCTCTTCTATCATCAAAAGCATTATAGCCTACTTCAGGTCCCGCTACAACTCCACCATAATAATTATCAATCTGTGAAGTAGAGGGTGTAAAATCTGTCCAGTGTGATACTCTCATCTATTCCTCAAAATATTTATCTAACATTTCTAATAAACTGTCATATTTTTCTACTTCTTCTAATTCCTTCTCAATTGCATCCATAATATCTGGGTGCCCTGGAATAGCAGTAGGATTTTCAAGCATTGCCTCAATATTAATCCTATGTTTTTCAACATGTGCTTCAAAATGCAGTTTACTTGCTCTTAATAATTTACTTCTCATTTTTTGTTTTTCCTTGTTTTTTATTACCTTGTTTAAACCAAAAGTCTATGACTTTACCAAACATGGCAATGAATCCGCCTAATAATATATTTAATAAATCTCTATGTTTTTCATCTAATACTAATGTAGGATGAAATAATAAATATAACACCCAATTAAATAAACCAAACATTAATAAGGTGATTGTAAATTGCATCCAATCGGGTAAACCATCGCCTTGATTTATTACATCAGTGTTTTTAATATTTTTCATCGGTCCTAAATTTAATAGAAGTTGTTAATGACTTCACATTATTTGTTATTTCTCTTAAGTACCCTGATACTGAAAATCCAGATATTCCAGGAAACATAATTTCATCAATAATTTTAATTGTTCTTAACGCATTACCCGCTGGTGTTGTAAATGTTAATGTAGGGTCAAATGGTATAATTACATCTATTGCATATTTAGGGTCTCCATATTCTTTTAAATATTTTGAACCCCAATACTCAGACTTATCATGTCTAATAAATCTATTGTCAGGGAAGTTCCAAGGACGTTGACCATACTTAGCAATAGAGGCTGAATCGGCTACTGTATAAATAGACCCTGAATCTTTCTCAAGTCTGATACCCTGGAATTTTAAGTTTATAATAGCTTTAATATTAAATTTGTCAGAAGTACTGTCACATTTCCATGACCATGTTCCTAATCCTTCAGGTAAATCCTGTTGTAATGAGGTGTAAGGTGGAGGCTGTATCGCTCCATCATCTGTTTGCATAATTAAAGTAGCAGGTGCCATAGCATAATGTGCATTCAATGTGTCACCCACTGAAAATGCTGGATATGTTCCATGTAAATAGATGTAAGCATTAGTCTCATCTATTGCTTTTACCCAAGATGTCGGTGAAGTAGTGGTTATCGCAGTTGCAGCATTTGTGGTAGCTGTAGCTGAAGCACTATCTGCCTGATCTGGTAAGGTTACTGCTCTCAACTGTGTAGTAGATAATGTAGTAACCAAGTATGAATAATGTTTATAATTTTCGGGTGAATACGTTGTAATCTTTGAGCTTGCAAACGGTCTAATATTATTTACTGTCAATCTAGTTACTGGTGTCCAAATATGTCCTGCAGCTTCACAAGCAGTCTTATTAGTATAATGAACATAATTACCTCCTGAACAAACTCCATGTAATATATTAGCATTATCTATTGCAGTAATTACTGATACACCTTCATCGGAATATCTAATACCATAATTATTTACATTAGAGTTACCATCCGATGTTTTACTTGAGCCTGTGTGGGCAGTAACAATATTTAATGGTGTACCGGCTAATGTTTCAAATCCTGTGCTAGTTTCTAAAGTTATTTTATTTTTGGCGGTATCAACATCTACAATAACTCTACCTACTTGTTCAAAAGTTGTAGGATTTGTAAAGATAACAATCTCTCCTACTTTTATAACCCTTTTTCCGCTCGCAAATAAAGTATTTACAAAACAAGCAGCGTCTGAGTCTGACATATCTTTCATCAATACAACTTGTTTTGTAGGAGAGTGCGTTCTCCATTTAAATAATGGGATTAATGGTCTACTTCCAATGTTAGTAATAGAGTCAACTGCATTTGCCGTTGCATTAGTTAAACTGTCTTTGGTTAACCTTCCTTCTCTTGTACATATTAGATTTACTGATGATTCTCTATGGGTACGAGGAGTTATTGTAAACTCACCATTGAATAATTGTTCATCAGCTAATATTTCTTCACCACCTACGTGGGTTACTTCCCACTCAATATCTTTAACTTGAGGTCTAAAAGGTTGAAGTGAAATAACATTCCTAATATCATTATCAATTGATTTCTTTAGGTTTATAATATCGCCGTCAAGGCCTTCAATCGTATGAGTATTTGTTTTAGCATCACGATTGATTAAAAAGAATTTTTCAACATCAAAGCCGAATACCATATTATTAGCTGTGGCTAATTTTGATACCACATCAAATCCTTTTAATCCTGTAAAATCAGCAAGGGGTACTCTAGGGTCAATTTCTCTATCATCAATCTTGAACCAATGTTTGATAGAACCAAAAGCAAATTTACTCTTAGCTCGTTGGGAAGTTTGATACCATCCTCGGTAATCATCAAGGGCTGAGAATATTCCTTCTCTTTCATTCTCAGAACCTTTATCAATTAGTCCTGTTACTGCTTGACCATGACCAATCATGCCCTCATTACCATATAATCTTTTAGTAGTAGCAACAGTCAAGTCATCAATAAAATTACCTGCATTAAATGTACCAGCTGAAGCAGAATATAAATAATTAACTTTAAGGCCTATATTTACCTGATCACGGAATGTGCCTGGTGCAGGTGTTGCTTTTTGTAATCTGAAATATACAATACCCTTATTACTACCTATTGATAGCTCACTTGCTCCAAGTTTACCTTCGGTATTTGAAAACCCAGTAAAACCTACTGCATCATAACTTGTTCCATTTTGAATATCATGGTCTAAAATCTTTAAAGCATTACTGGTCCCTGCCCATACAAATACTTCATGGCAAGGTTCATAAACACCCGAATCTCCATATTCAGCTAATATTGAATCTCTTTTAAAGCATGATCCAAATACGCCATTAGTACCATTAGCGTTAGTACTAAGATCACTGTTGTAATGTAATTCTAATATCTTACGTGTTTTATTAGCAGCATTACCTGCAGCATAATTAGCAAATCTTCCACTGTCTATACTACCGTTCATATCACCATTATAAACTGATGCATCACTTGATGAATCATAAATCTTTGTTCGAGTAACAGAACCTCCTGTTGAAAAAGCCGATGTCCCTAAATCAATTCGCCATAGATAACTACGGTTTAAAATATCATCTTCATTAGACCCTGTATATAAAGCACTGTGTGTTCTGGTTTCATGTGTTGCAATATAAACGTTACCATCTTCTCCACTACAAGCAGCTGTACCATAGATTGGTACTGTTGTATAACCATGAGGTGATACTGCTGATACCGATCTAGTAACTTCGGGTGCTTTTGAAGCTGCAATATCTCCAATAGTTTGACTTGAAGCATCATAACATTTGTAGTAACTCCATTTTAAAGCAAAGTTTCCAGCTTGTCCTGCTGTTGTATCTGGGTCCCAACGAAATCTTGAGCCATCTGCAGGTGCTGTACCATTAAAGCGTTGGAATATAATAACCCCTTTACCTGAATCAGCTTGTTGATTAAATACAAAACAACCTTTCTGGCCATTAGTATATCTTACTGCACCGTATATTTCGTCTTCATCTCTTTCTCTAGCCGCTCTTTCTCCCAATCCTTGAACTATAACTGAACCATATCCAAAGCCTTGGTTACTTGTTTGAGCAGCTCCATCATTAGCATTTAATCTTTGAATCCCCGAAGTTGGAGATATGCCCGTACCAAATCCTTCTACTCCAGTAGTTTGATGAGGTCCTATATCTGCTATGTAAGCTTCGTTAGCATAAAAACTATCATGGAATCCATAATTATTACTACTTGCTGTAGCGTGGGCGGCCATATTAATACTAGAATTATTATCAATATTTCTTGAGCCTACTTGATGACGTCTTGAAGTATCTGGCTGTAAACCATCTTCTAAATCATTAGGCCCATATATAGGATGCATACCATCACTTCCAATTTGTGATAAGTTACGTCTATCTTGAGCAACACCGTTAAACTCCATTACCATTTCTTCATTTCTTTGACCCTGCCAAGTTATTAAAGGGTTACCCCAGCCTGAAGCCTGCGAGTTGGAATTCGGGTCATCATTTCTAAAAGGCGGTGGTTGTAGATCTTCAATATCTGTAAAATTAGAATCAGCCAAACCTGAACCGTCAGATTGGTAAACTTGTTTATTTAATTCGGTTGTCAAACCTGTAAAATTATCTTCTATATCATCTCTATGTTTAGCCACAATTTGACTTGCATTTACTGTACCTGATGTATGTGAATCATCAAACATATTATAAAACCATTGATGAGGTCCAGCATGATGAGAAAAAACTCTAGCTGCCCCGCCTGAAGTGGAATCTTGAGGGCCTGCATTTTCACCTTTAAATTGGTGGGTAGGTCTACGAATACTAGTTGCCCCTATAACTTTTGAATAATGGGTTAATGGAATATTTTCAGCAGCCATTCTTGAAAGATTATGCCAATTATCCCAATGGTGAGCAATTGCTAAACTAATGTTAGTCATAACCACATCACTACTGTGATTTTCAGCTGTTACAAAGACACTTAAATTATCAGCATCATGCCAGCCCGGAATTGCATTTGTATCTAATGCTGCAAAATAGTAATCTCCATTTCCATGATCGGTTGAAGTATAGCCATCGGTATTTGACATACCTAATGGGCCATAAACTTGTGAGTCTGCAACAGTACTTGAAGCCGATGATGAGTTAGAAACTTGTATTTTAAAATTAGTACCCGTTATTCTTAATTTATAAACCGTCATATTATTGACGGGTGAAGATAAAACAAATTTGAAACCATCAGAATCACTGCCTGTCGCTACGGTTAATACCCCAGTACTTAAGCTAAATGTTGATGATCCTACTCTTGTCCAACCAGCGGGTGGTGTAGTACCTGTGGCTGATGTCCATGCTGTAACACCTGTTGCTGATGTAGTAGGAACTAATTCTGTTGTTTCTCCAAAGATATCATTTGCTGGTCTTAGCGTATCATCATATCCTGCAACTTGAGGATGCATCCAATGAGTAGCTCTTCTTGATTCATGTGTATTACTAAATCCTTGTTGACCTGCTGGCCCAAAAGGCATACTAATATAACGGTATGCAGTAAAGTTACCTACCCCAGCTCTACCATAAGTTAATTTATGGGTTTCTAATTCTCCCGCTTTAACAGTAGCATTTGAACCTTGAGTACTAGTATAACGCGATGCTCCTGCTTTACTTGAATGATCGAAAGGATACATCATTCTAAAATCCCATTTTCCTGGCCAATAATTTGTTATATCGGTAGAATGGTCTGCATCATTTAAATAAGAATTCTCACTATTATCATTAGAAGGGCTCCACTGGAATACGGTTGCGGGTGGGCAAATCCAATTAAGTTTATTTGTTTTATTTTCAATGTCTGATTGAACATCCCCAAAATCTTTCCAGATAACCCCATAAATTTTTTCATCATAGGTATTATAAAATAAATCTTGGATAGGAGCATGTGCAAAATTATCTGTACCCGATGTGGTTGCTAGGTATGTCCATTTATCTTCATCAATGTCATATTGCCACAATTCTGGTTTTCTATCTTGACTAGTAGCACTTAAACCGGCATCGGAGTTATTTGTATTTACTCCACCGGTTGCTACATATATTATGCTCCTATCTTCGTTTGTTGTTAAAGCAGTCATTGGGAGTGCGTTGGGTGATGGTGTAAAACTCTCTCCATCAAATCCCGGATATGTATCTAAACTCCAATAACCTAGCTTATCATCAATTGTTTTAATAGTTAATAATTCAGATGAAACTCTTTTTTCATCTGGTAAGTTGTTTTGATTGTCTTTAAAAACTTCGACTAATAAGGTATTTAATAAAAAACTTAATTTCCTATTCTCATGGAATTGGTCACCATCTTTTACTTTTTCAGCGTTCAAATCTGTTAATGCTTTATCAAGGGAAGAAACTGTAATAGTAGCAATAGAGTTTTTTCTTTCTGTTGCTATCTCTTGGATGATACCCGCACTAACATCATAACTTTCTGATTTTCCGTCAGCATATCCAACTTCTAATCCTACAATAAGTATATGATTTTGCCAGTTAGTATTAGAACCACCTTTTGTAGGTGAGAATATAGCTTTATGACCTGTTTCTGTAGTAAATGTTCTATCTACAAACCGGTCAAAGATCCTATCATTATCTTTATTACTTCTCTTAATATCTACTGACATTAGTTCTTAACCTTTATGCTTGATAAGTTAACAGTAAATGTACCTTTTTGTGTTTCCATCTTTTGAACTAATGTTCCAATTTCTTGTAATACATTAGGGCCTTTTACCTCAAAACGGTCTGAGAAGTCAACCTTAGCTGGCCCTCTTGGAACATCAAACTTCATACTAGTCAAAGCGGTTAATCTGCTAGCTGTTGCCCCTGAAGCGTCGTTTGATAATTGAGCCATATAAATTTTTCCTGTAAAATGTTGGTCGAATGTTGGAGCCGCTGAATCTTGAGCTGCTGTAAAATCTATATTACCCCCTACAATTCTACAACCAATAAATCCATTGGTATCACAATCAACCACGTTGGGTTCCATTGTACCACTAGCTGTACCCGAATATTTAATTCCATCAATATAAATTCCAGTAGAACCTCCAGACCCAAAAGTTTGAGCCCTATCAAATACTAAACTAATATGATGTAATCCACCAACATTAGTAATCCCACTTGGGTATAAAGCACTTCCAGCAGTTGTACTGGTATAAGTAGCATAAGCTGTTTCAGCAGTATTTACGTAATTAAGGATTACTTCTGGAGATCCTGAATTATTTTTAACATTAAATTCTAATACTCTATCAAAATTGTGAGAGTCAGCTTCATTATGAAAATATAATATGGTTTGAATTTCTCCCGAAGTTGCAATAGGTCTAAAGTAAGCCCACATATCAAAATGTAATGTACCGTTAAAATTACCACTTGAACCTAAATTTGTAGTACCAATAGGGTTTGACTGTACAAAATTATCAAAGCTTGAGGCTTCTACTATTTGTGATCCATCCCCAATCATACAAAACTGTGTAGGTGAACTAACACTAGGTTGTTCATTACTTTCTAATGTAAATTGAGCAAAAGTACCTATAGCATCTTTTCCTCTATTCATACTACGTATAGCTAAGTTATTAGCATTACGGTGACGCAAATTAAATACTGTGTTACCTTCTAATTCGTTGAATTTCCAATGACCCACATTTGCGTACCCTGTGGCGGTAGAGTTAGATAAATCCCCACTACCTGAATTAGCAGACCATAAACTGTTATAGTCTTCACCTGTTGTATAAGTAGTCCCGTCATCTTTAATATAAAGCTTCGGGGTTACTGATGTAATCTTTGATGTACTTCCCTTTTTAACTGACATTCCCTAATCCGTTTCAGTAAATTTAAAAGAAATTGAAAACCTAGATAGGTCCCAAAAACTTTTTCTAACATTTGTTATTTCCATCTCTCCTACTAAACAATGTGGTACTTGTGGCAAGTGAGGGTGTAATGTTAATTTATGCCCTAAATCTTGCCATCTCAATAAATCTTGTAGTTTATCATATTCTGCTTGTGGTAAATATAAAAATTCACAACTAAGCTCATGTAAGAATCGTTGATTACTTCCTGTAATATCCATTGTTCTTCTTGAGCCATCTGATAAAGTTATTTTTGTAGGTTTACTTGCTTGAAACCTGTTTACTGCTAATGTTCCTTGTTCTGGGCTTTGGTCAATAATACAATAACCATTACCTGATGCATTTGAAATATCACCTTCGTGTTCAAGCCACATATTATCAACAAACATCATTTGTTCAACTCCTGAATATCTACTAGAAGAATTACCCGTAGTATTTTTACTTACTTGAACAACGCCCATAGCTTGATAGTTAATCCCACTAGTTAAATCAACATTAGCAGATTCGACATATCCACTAACCATTTTTGTTGTATAAGAGTTAATAGCTTTTTTACTAGCATTGTTGCCATCTAATAGTTTATCAGTTGACATATAAAAGTCTGTATAAGTATTTGTATCTCCATGATGAACCCCTGGACTCCATTGAAAAAAGGCATAAGAATAAGAACTGTTCATTGTTGTACCCCTATCAGTCATGTTACCTCTGTAAGTAATTCCCATTCTATAGTTTGTACCTGAAGTCAATTTAGAATATCTACCATCATTATCATTTTGAATGCTACGTGTTAGGGGTTGATAAAATATACCCGTACTAGTGTAATTACCTCCTGCACTATCTGATAACCCATTTTGAGCAGTAAGTAAAGCTTGAGCTGTATCTTTAAATTCTCCACCTGGGTGGTCAAATCCTGTAAGTACAGCCATCTCAGTTTTATCAGCTGCTACAATAGTTCTTGATGCATTATTGATAGTAAACTGTCCTAAATAAAAATTAGAATCATTATGTTTATAGGTATATCTAAATATACCTTCAGTATCATTTGTATCATCAGCATCATTATAATAATCAAGACCTGATTCTGTACCAGGACTTGATAAAGTATTTGTTCTAAATGGTATTAAACCATATTTACTAAATTCTCTTGATGGCCCTTTAGCACTTGCGTTTAAAGGCCCTGTACTATAACCTTGAATAAAATCAACTTGAGCATCTGAATGGCCAACAGGTAATTTAATTTTAATACCTACAATACTATCCCCTACATTATTGTTTTCCCAAAAATTAGTTAAAGTTGCATCGGATGCTTCTGTTTGAACATAACGTCCCATGTGATTTAAACTTATATACCCTTTTCGTATACCAGTTGTTTGCCCTTGAATGTTTTGCATGTACCAGCCAGCCGCTCTACCTGTACCGTATATGCTCACTGAATCTGAAAGTTGATATTTATATCTGTTGGCTCTATCAAGCGAGTATATTAAGCCGGCTGTCCAAGCAGTTGAATTAACATCATTAAGATGTCCGGCTGCTGCTAATCTTACTGGTTCTGTATATCCTTCATATCCTGAAACAGTTGATGGCCCAAGTACTGCCCTATCCCCATGTTGAATAAATTGAGAAGGACAACTGTTCTCATCTTGGTCAGTATGTGATATACCAAATTGATGTGTATTTAAAACAGTACTCGAAGTACCAAATTCATCAGCAGCTAATGAGTATTTAATTACTTGACCATACTCATATTTACGATTGCTTAAATCAACCGCAATACCCATTTGAAATTTTGTTCCTGTAGTACTAGGTGTAGATTGAGTTCCTAGACTTGGTGCTACATCATATTGTTTTCCGTTCGCCATTTAATTATCCTTGAACATTGCTTAGGTCAATTTCTCTATTTTCAATAGCATCGTTAACACTTGTTAATAATAAGGCTTGTAGTTCAGACCCAAATTCTTGTACGCTTCCTTGTCCGATAAATACTTGTTCCCCTTGTATTACCACCGTTGGGTTTATTTCAACTGATAAATTTTCAGCTTTAATAGATCCACCAAATCTTTGTTGATTAGCTGATCCTGGTGCATTATCACCCTCTCCTCTTATTTCAGCTTCTCTTCTTTCGAATTGTGCTTGAGCATTCATGTAATCGCCTTCAGCTTCTCGAGTTATCTTATTTGCATAACTATTAATAGCTGCGTTAGCTAGAACTCCCGCGGCAAGTAAGCCGAGTGCTTGACCAATCTTTCCTCTTTCAGCTGCCTTCTTAGCAGCGTAAACCATAATTTGTCTTCCAACATCCCTAATCAATCCAGCAAGCGCAAGTTTTTCATTCTTTGCTTTTTCTGCTGTAGTTAATTTTTGATTCTCCAGAGCTAATGTATCAGATTGTTTCTGATTAATTATTCCGTCTATCACTTCTTGCTTTAGTTTCTTCTGATATTTCATATTAGCCATTAGTCGGCTATGTTCAAGGTCTTGCATCTTACCAATAAACCCACTAAAGAATTCAGCATATTTTGTAAAGTTTGCTATTTTTTCTTGCATTATTTGTGCAGCATGATTATCAGCTAAAATTTGTTTTTCTATATCGTTTGTTTTAAGTAAAGCCGCGCCTTCAGCCTCTAATGCTTTTACTTTAGCTTCAGAAGCT
>Ga0209337_1003634_pt1 | contig 10841 bp, 3 predicted proteins | sample LinPmetageLP53_FD_184044 | JGI IMG/M metagenome (GOLD analysis project Ga0209337, IMG submission 184044) | Marine viral communities from the Pacific Ocean - LP-53 (SPAdes) (version 2) | ecosystem: Environmental > Aquatic > Marine > Oceanic | place: Pacific Ocean | collected 2010-02-08 | reverse complement strand
TGGGAATACAAACGTAGCTTCGGCCATTGTTATCCCTTCAGGCCCGTCATCCTGCAGCATTTCTACAATATCGGCATAGGCCGCTTCAACAGAAGCAATATTTATAGCTCCATTTTCATTAATAAGTAAAGGATAGTCACAAAGATTACCTGTATATTCTTGAACTGGTGGGGGTTCTGGGTCGCAAGAAAAAACAAAACTGTCGTTCTGTTCAGGACCGCCCATCCATATACCGTTTTGATTATTATACCAACTAGGGTTTAGTGTAGCTAAAGTTGATACTAAGTCCGCCGCATTAAACCAATTTCCACCGTAAGAGTCGAAATCCATAGTGGGGAAGTTTTCGGACCAACCTCCTGAAGCTACATTATCAAAACCTTCTAAAGTCGGGGCTGACGGAACCATTGACCCCTGACCAACCAGTCCAGGCCACTCCATCTGCCCATTTGCAAAGTTTGGAAATGCGTGAGTGAAAGATACAAGTCCAGAATACCCGTCGTTATTCCACGGGGCCATTCCTTCCCCATCGTTAGCCTCAATTATGCTTTTTATATGATTAAACGCTAACGTTACAGAAGCGGCGGTTATCTCGTTGTTTTTATTAATAAGTCTTGGATAGTCACAAAGGTTACCCGTAAAAGGTAAAGGCGTAAAAAAGCTCTGCCCCCCCTTAGGTGTTCTAAAACTGAAGCTATCAACAACATCCATACAAAACATTGTTGCCCCATCAAAAGCCGCAATTATTCCATCAAGAAGCATTGCATTACCATATGGTTGAATAAACTCTTGAGCCTCAAGCGTTTCTCCCGTTATTGGATGCACTGTTCCTGCTTCAATTAGATGCTGCCCGTTAAAAGTGGAAAAATCAAGCATCTCAAATTGTTCAGTTTCTTCGTTGTATGCAATTCTAGGAAATAATGTTGCCCATTGAAGCGTCATAAACTCAGGGTTAGCAAGAAAATTGTATGCCTCATTTTGAGAGAACAATGCTACGTTTGCAAAAGCAATCGCAATTTGATCCGCCGTTGCAAAACCTGTCTCTGGGTCAAATATAGAATATTGCGTACCCCACGGCCCACCATCGTAATCACACGGATTAAAGAACAATCCTTGAGGTTGAACAAACTCGCACGATCCATCATTGGTGGTTGCTTCAGGGTTGTAATTTGCCGCCTCAGGTATATTACACCCATAAGTATACTCACAAGATCCGTCATTTATATACGCCCCAAAGTTGTAGTTAGTAGCTGTAGGATCCGTACATCCAGAAGCTACAAAATCCCCCGAAGGTTGATGCGGGAACTCTGTATCAGGCAGTCCAGGTCTATAGCCAAATGCCCCAGGGTTTAAAACACTTAAAAGATATTCGTTTTTTAAAGGATCAAAACCACCCACCACGCGGACGTCTTTTCCATCCCGCACAGATTTGTCCATTGCATTTTGAAACAAGTCCTTAAAATAAGTTTTCATTTTATTTTCGGAGATAATATTTATTCCGTTTTGATTAGAAACCTTATATACCTCCCCTAATGACTTATTTGCAAAATATGCGGTGTTGTTTATGCTAACAACAGATTCTGGATTTCCGTCTGCTCCAGCTTCCCCTACGTAATATTTAGGGGTATTAAGAAATTTGCTTGATGCAATTAAGCTTGACTCTCCTGATACATCTGATATTATATTTCTGTCTATAGGGATGTGGCCACATTTGTTTTTTTGTACAAAGAAGCAGTTTTCGTCGTGATTAGCAAGGTAGTTTACAGCACCGCTTTTTAAATCTAAGTCTTGGCTTATTGGTAAAGACCTATTAAAAGACGAATAAGAGACCTTACCCGAATCCGTGATATCTCTGTCAGAGTGTATTACGCTAGCCTGTTTGTAGGAGGCTTTTGCATCGTGTTTAATTATATTGGGTCTCCCTATAGATATAGCATCTGATTTAAACAAATCGGTGGCTACGGGGGACTCTAAATAGTAGCTTTTAAAGTTAGCTTCTGACGCTCTAAATTCATTAGTGTTAGGTGTAGATACAATATCAAGAGCTCCGTCAATTATTAAATCCTCATATCCGAGCGGAGTATCATTAAAGATGATGTCTAGAGGTCCAGAAAACTCGTTGACGAAATTAGGATTATAATCACGTAAATTAACCGCAACAGACCTAAAGTGCACATCACCTTCAGTCAGTAGTATTGAGCTTTGTTCGTGTTGGAAAAATTCTTCACGTGAATACACAGGGTATGTGTTGTTACCACTACCGCCTACGGTTTCAATTAATGGGCCAAGAGTACGTAAAACTTTATATGTGTCCCCTATCTCGTAATACAATCTATCTTCAGCATCTAAAGACTTAACTGGAGAATAAATTTCTATAATACAATTATCCCCCCATTGGTCAAAACCGTCTCTTACGTCTGAATACCGAAACCCATTTGCGTTGTCGTTGTTTTTTAACAATAAAAATAAACCCTGCCTATTTTTACTTACCTCTACATTCCCGTCCTGTAGCGTTGCCAAAGGGTTATCTTCACTATCATCAAGTGACACAACTCCTGAAACCTCAAAATCGTAATTCAAAGGATACACTCTCTCAGGCAGAGCTTGTGCGCCATTGTCTGGCAACATATACGATATAACTCTTACCCTATCACCTTCTTTAGGGGTATATAAAACCATACTCCCCTCCTGCGATCTAGCCCCCCAAGCGCTTGAATAAGATATAGGATGACCCTGTAAATAGTTCAAAGAGACATATATTCTGGATGGATCCCCTCCAGTAGATTCCCCTTCCGCAACAAATGCCCCACCAGCCGAATACTGAATAAAGTCAGATATGCTGGTGTTCTTAGAGTACACTATTTTATAGTTATGAGCCCAAGAAGGGGGTGAGTGTTTTAGAGATAATTCAACGTGGGCGGACCCTTGACTATCAGCTCCTCTTCGGGAAGGAGCATATCCTTCTACAAAAGCTGAAGCAAGATGGTTTACGTACCCGTGCCTGCCTCGCTGGTCATAGTATACAATACCAAATTCATGAGTTGCAGAGCTTTTAAATGACATATTTACGTCTCCAACAGCCGAGTCACTGCTCCAGGATGATGCACTGGTTCCCTCTAAATGTGAATGATATAAATTAAAATTAACACATCCAAAAAAAGACTGAGCGGGCGGTGTTGTGCCCTGTGAAATTGAAGTATCAATACTAAGCGGCGCCAGCTCTCCCTGAGGATTTTCTGTATCTTCATCCCAACCGTCGGGATAATAAAGAGGTGTAGCAAAAGGGGCTAAATCAATTTGAGCGTTTGAAATATTATCTAAACTATCTAGAAATGGGAGGTTTGAGTCCCTTATCACCTGAGGCCAAGGGTAAGACGTCTGCAACCAATTTAATGGGATTTGCTCGTTACTGCTTAGATATTTCCCCTGGCTATTTACCCACACCAAAGGTAAAGTCGTTGTAAAATCCTTTACGGGTGGAAAAAGTTTGACGTTTGCATCGTTTTGTGTCTCCCCAACAATAGGGTTCATGGCTATACTACCTGTGAAAAATGGCCCGCTTACAACGTATGTGCATATAATCAATGGAGAATGGGTGTTCAAAGAACCAGGAATAGCGTTAAGCGTACCCTCCAACAACGTATTCCCAACACTATTAAGACCTATCTCAACATTTCCAATACCTGCAGGGTTATTTGCGTTATTTCCGTCGAATCCAGTAATTTGAAAATTTCCTGTAGTTATCTCTTCTTGCTCAGGTCTGGCGCCCCCAACTAAAGCTTGGTAAGTAAAATCTGCCCCACCCACACCTGCGTTGTTTTTTTGAACGTCGCAGCTACTCCCGTCATAATCAAAGTCTATCCTTGAGGCAATAGAGCCGTAAGAGTTGTTCCCATATTTATCATACGCTGCACCTCCCCCTGCCGCGGCTGCGCCTGGACCCCCCTCGCCGTCCATTAAAGAAAACTTAAATAAACTTTGATTAAGAATAGGCGTGTAGTCCCCCGCAGGGTCGTGAGGTTTATATATCCCGTTTCCACTACTTTGATCCATCCACCCACAAAAACCTAAGTTTACCCACCTGGAGGTAACGGAATCGTCTTCTCCGCCTGAATCAAAATCTGACCAAGTTTTGTCTGTTGAAAATTCCCCTACAAACCACTTGTATGGGTTGAGGAATGCTTTATTTCCTGCATACAATAGAGTTGTTGGCATATCAAACATATAGGGTAGGCTGTTTGTCCATATATCATAGTAAGACTCACTATATGCAGCTTGAGGCAAGGTCATAATAGGCGGTAAATACTGTGGAACCGCATTATATAGTGCGTATTCGGCTGTATCCGCATTGACCACCGACATAGACATACCAAATTCTGGCTTTTGTATTGAGCTGGGATGTACCGCCCACCACGGAGATCTTGGGTCCAACCTCTTAATACAGGTCATAACATCCTGTTCATCTACATCTATTTTGGAAATTCCAACCCTTAGGTGTTTTCCTCCAGAGTGATTACCCCCTACACGCTCAATATAAAAATCTACCTCTGCTCTATTTATTATAAAGTATCCGAAAGGTATACTCTCTTGAGCCCCCCTGCCCCATTTCTGAGTTTGAGTGGAATCTTCAATACTAGTGTTTAAATAATCTAACGCCCCAATACCACATATAAGATAACTTCTGGGGTCTTCTCCTGGCATAATCGTATGAAAACTGTCTAAGCCGCTAACTTGATTGGCAGCAAAACTTAAAGGGTCACTTCCATCTTCGTTTAAGTAACCTAACCCTAAATCATACTCGTCTTTTGTTATTCTATGTGTTTTCTTTACATCGTTTTCAACGTCAATATCTATAAAATTCGCCCAGGTAAACATCCCCCCTGATCCGTTATCTGCCCCAGCGAGAGCTTCACATATTGTATCACTTACAACCTTTTTCCCCTCTGCAAGAATATCGTTTGTTGTAGTAAACTTTACGCTAAACGTTAACTGGGCCTGTTTAATAATTAAAGGGTTTCCTGCGCTCGTGCCATATCTACACCCGTGACCGTTTGTGCTATCTACTAAATCTGCTGCGCTCCCATGAGTATTTGTTACGCGCCAAATTGGTACATCAGCTTGTTTTTCAAAAGGGCTTAAGTCGTTAATCTCGTTTGTAGATAAAGATTCATCTGCCCGACATCCAACACCGAAATTTTGTCCAAAAAATGGTTCTGTACCAACCGTTAGAAATTCCTGACCGCTGGCTTTTTTACTAGGCCAACTATCTGAATTATAAGATTCATTAGGCTCCTCATTTCCTCTTTCTTGTAAGTCAGCTGGTGAGTTTACGTGCGTAAAAAGATATCCAGTATTTTGCTCTGACTCTCCTTCTAAATCTCCATAAAACCTATTATTATCCGCTTGAAGAGGCCAGTGCCTGTATCCTACAGCATTAGAGCTATACCTTCCCGCTTGACGGGATTGATGGTAAGATTTAGGAGCATTTCCCGCTGTTAACGGGTTATGTAAAGCAGTTCGAGCGGCTTGATATATATGAAAATTTTTCTCTGGAGAGTAAGCCAGCTGGAGTTCAATGACGGTATTAGCGGGAATATCATTGGGAATATCCGTTACGTCTATTTCAAAACCAACAGATTTATTATCTCCAAAATCTGTAGGCTCAATAGAAGGGATGGCGCGAACAACCAAATCAATTAAATCTTGAGGTCTTTTGTTGTATATCACATTCGCCTCCGCCTCTACCTTAACGTTATCATATCCTTCTAAATAATCCCCATAAATTAAGCGGTTCGCTATAGATGTTTGCGCCTGGGCCTTTTGCGGTACGTTATCAAACGTTTTGTCTACTTCTTGTGGGGAAACGCCCGAAGCTACCCTGTCGTTATAGAATTTATAAGATCTACTTGAAAGGTTCCAGTTTGGAATACCAAAATCGCTAGAGTTAGAAACCTCATCTATTTCAAAAAAGTTTGCAGAATTGCCATATCTAGCAAGTAGTCTTATGGTTTTAATTTCTGGACCAACTTCTGGGATAGTAAGCGTACATAAATTATGAGCAAGAATATCAGACAGCTGTGATGCACCTCTATTTACTACGGATGGAGGAAAAGCAACCCGCGAGTATGTAGATATAGCGCTCTCCAGCCCATCCCTGTAGATGTTCTGATATGCAAATTGAAATCCTGGAGATGAGACAAAATTGTTTACAGGCCTTGAAGAATCAGGTGAAAAACGAAAAGTTATTCTCTCTAACGGAACTTTTGGGCAAGCACATATAAGGTCAGCAGTATTAATGCTGTCATACCCCCCTAGGGTAGTAATCCCTTTTAACAAAGCCCTATATACATTTATTTTTCTAGGTTCATTTTTGTTGTCCGTAAAGTATAATAAAACGTCTTTTTGAAACTCAGCCTTAAGCTCTGATCTTATTAGTTGATTGTGACCGTCCTTTTCATTGAAATATCCTATTAATTTTGGATAATTAAACTCACTTTCATAAACATTAAAATAACCATCATAATAATCGCTAGGAAGATTTTCATTAGAGGCATAGTATGCATCTATAGCGGATTGGGTGGCTTCTTCGTCAAGCATTCTTGCCGACTCGTTTTTGCTAAAAAATTCACTTGTATTTGTATGTACTATATCCCCTTTTACAAACCCGTGTTCAGGAAAATTAAACTGACTCGATGAAAGTATTTTTCTTATAGAATTTTTCTGTCCTGCTCCAGAGACTTCTACAAGAGGTAATTTCCCATATTTATCATATGCCCAAACGCCATGATCCCGCGGGTCTTCAGACCATACGAAAAAATAACATATATGCGTTGTGCTATCTGTTACGCTACCTATAACTTTACGTCCAACCCCTAAATTAACAGGCTTGTCATTAACTGACGCATAATCTACATTAACGTTACCCTTAACATTTTTTAAAACCCCCACACCCCCTTCAGAACCTGAAGTATCGTCTGAAATATACAGGTTAAGGGCATCTATCATGCTCGTCTTTGGAATGAGCTTATGATCTGAACTTTTGTCCAGGCCTCTTGGTGTAATTTTATCTATCATTAAAACTTAGGTGCCTGCATGAAGTTCTTACGTATAGTTTTAAGAGCTTCAGACTTAGTAAACGTGCTTAGCCTAGCGTTAGCCTTTCTTCTTTCGTTATAGTACTCTGAACGCGCTCTAGCTTTCTCGTTAGCGGGAACGCTAGCTTTGCGCTCACACAATTTATAATATATATAACATCTCAAAGCTTCCTCAGCATACACATGAACCTCAGGGTCTGTAGACCTAGCCTCATCTGCAACATACTCCATAACTATTTGGGAAAAATTACTGTTAGAAGCTATCTCTATTCTGTTTTGGTCAAGGTTAATTCTGTATTCACCTGGGGATGCTCCGCCCCCCACGCCATATAAACGTCCTGTACCCCCTTGGAATAAATAGTTTTCAAAAATAAAAGCGTTATTACTGCCATCTGAGGAAGAGGAAGAGGTTTTATCATCTTGTCTATCTAAGATGAGGTTATCCCCTATGTTTAATGGACCGTCTTCACTGTTGGCAGTCTCGTTAGTCGCTACATCGCTAGAGTCTACCTCATATTTTTGAGAATAGTTGATGTTGCTATTGTGAGTAAGGGCTCTAATAATTCCATCTTCACCTACAATACCTATTTTACTAACGTCTACATAATCGTCTGGCAAAGTAATAGTATCATTTGACTCTACACTAAGTTTTATTGATCGGATCTTTTTACCTAAGTCAAATCCAATCTCCCTTATACCCCTAAGCGCAAAGTTTCTAATTGATATATCTGAAGCATTACCTACATAGTCGTCATGATCTAAAGTGATAAGATAATCACGTATAACCTGGCTTAATTTTACTTTGTTCATACTCATTATTCAGCTGCGTCTTCTTGTGATCCGTAAGAGTTTAAGTTTGGGTCCCTTAATCGAAGGCCAATTAACTTAGCCATCTCTGCAATTAATTGAGGTTCATAATGATCAGGCATCATAAAGTCTCTTACAGACGAATAATCAATTAATTCCGCCTCGGAAAACATAGCCTCTGTAATTGCTGAATTTCCACCACTACCCGCTCCTGTAAACTTATAAACCGCGTAAAAAGGAGGTAAAGTAGAATGAGATTGCATCTCGGAGAAAGGCGATTGCGACATGTTTGTTCCGTGATCCCATGATGTAGGGATTCTATAGTACGTTATTTCTAAGGAAGTAACGCTTGCGGGGAAAACCTCAATTTGACTAGAAACTAAAGCTACGGGAAACTCAGCGGTAGGTGTAGATAAATTACTCCCTAATATATAGTTCAATTTTTCAACATCGTATAGAATCTCGCAAGAATTAAATTTTACATTCTCTGTTACACCAGCCTCCTGTGTGTAGTCTTTAATTTTTATTGATATTATCCTAGATAAATCTAAAGGTTTAATAAAATCATTATTACCCGCAGATAAAATTTCTTTTTTAACAAAATAAGATAAATCTTCTAATTTTTGTTTTTTTATTGACTTATCCCTTCCTAGTTCAAAACCCTGTCTCGATAGTTTTTTCGCATCAACAAGGTCTGAGAAAAGTTCATTGTACACATTCATTTGAGCTACATAAGCAAAGCTATTAAATACAGCAGGAGTAATAAAACCCTTCTGAGATTTATTTGCAATATCGCTCAATGCGTTATATATACGTACGGTGCTAGCCATACAACAAATATACAAAAAAGAAAAGCCGCCATAATAGGCGGCTCTCTTTCATTATATCATGAGTTTATCCCAGTCTATCTAACCTTTCTTCAACAGTTGATAGTACAGGGGATCCTTTTTCTGTAAGGCAAAACCTTACCATAACGTCCATAGCGTCCTGACCTACGGGTACAGAAACGATAAGTCTGTTTGAGTCAAACCAGTAACAACCGTCAGATTTGAGGTTGAGAATCTGGTAATCCTTGGCCTGCTGTATGCTCGATCTAACCTGAACTTGTGGAGAATCAAACGATTGGATAAATTCCTCCGTGCGCTTCTTTGCAATGTTCAATAGGTTGTATCGTATTTCACTGACGGGCGTATTGATGTTTATACCGAAGTATAGGGCTATAGGTAGTAGCTCGTTAACATCCTTATCCCGAACCATAGTGACCGCCTCTGAAAGAAGAAACTCTCTCTTAAGCTCTTTCTCCGCATCTTGCTTTTTATCTACCTGCTTAAAGATTTTACCCCCATTGCTTATATTCATAGGGTGCAGATCCATAAACTTACGTAAATTAGGCTTATCCTTAGGCACAAATAGCTTGCCCTCTCTGAATGCTACTGTTTCCTTGCGGGCGTTATCTCCCTGCTCGTCGGCCCATATAGAAGGTTCGTTAGGACAATAGCGCATCTCTCGCACGGTGTCTTTATCACTATCATACACGGTAATCCCCTTCTGCGGCAGCATATATACTATACCTGCATTCTTTGGTATTTCGTACTCTGCGTGGTAAAGGACAGTCTCCTTACGCTTTAGGTTACGTTTTTTAGTAGGCGGTGCCTTCACAACTGGTGGGGCTACCTTGGTTTGAGCTTTTGGGCGCTCAGGGGCCGCTTTGACTTTCTGTGTCATTATATATTAAATTAAATTATGAAATTGGTTTGTACAACTCGTACAAGTCTTTTGCTAATTCTGATGCGCTACCCGAACCTATGTCTCTTTTTATAACCCCAAACCTTGCTAAGGTTCCTGAAAAACTGCTAGTGGTATTAGTTCCCGCGGTTCCTAGTCTTTGTAAGAAAAGGTTTCCGTCAGTTCTCCCTGGTGTGTTTGCTGTTATTTTAGAGTACACAGCGGTAGATTTTTTTTCGTATTTGTCTTTTCCTTTGCTAATAGATTCAATTTTACTCGTGCTTCCTTCCGTAAAGGCTGGGATAAAAGCAATAATCTCACCTTCGTGATTATGTAAAGATACATTAAAATCTTTATCGCGTCTGATGACGAACACATAGCAGAATTGCCTTGCTCCTATTTCAGTTTTATTTGATTTGTCTGGAAAAACATACCTAATACTCCCGCCCTCGGATGTGTCTGTGTTTTGCTCAAAAGGCCTTCCTTCTAATCCATCATGCCTCATGGTAAAGAGGCTACTATTCCCTTCTTTAGAAAAACCCAAAGTCTCTCCTAAATCATCACCAAAGAGCGACCCAAAAGACCCTACCCCTGAACCTGGATCGCCTATAGCGAAGTATATAGTATAATCGTCCTCTATAGTTACATCGGGTATATTAAGGAATGTTCCCACAGCAAACTGTGCGCAAGTTTTACCTAATCCTGTAGTTGCGGATGTTGTGTCGGTTTCCACCGTTACATTTCCCCCGTCACCATGATTGGCAAGATTGTAAGTAGATAATCCAGTACCTGAATTTCTCCATACGGTTATGTTGCTTTCGTCCGACCCTGTAAGTAGTTCATGGTTGTAATCCAAGAAAGGCTTATTTGTTGTGCTCCCAAAGTTAATACCCCCAACTACGTTTCTAAACCTACTGGCTGGATCACCTGTACTGATTTTTTGTGAAACCCTCTCTGTAGGTTGGGACTTTATTTTAGCTTTAATATCTGACACTGAAAATGTAAGAGCGTTATTAAAGGTGGCTTTTTTCTCAACAGCGTCAAACTTCATGATTGTTTTTCCGTCAGGGTTTGATACAAACTTCATGATTTTTTCAATTAGTTCTAGCTCCCCACCTTTCTTACACGCAACCGTTATATTGGTTTTTTCTATAGAGTCCCCAACGAATAGCTCGTTTTCTTCATACATCCCCGCATCGTTAAATGTAATGTTTACCT
>Ga0209337_1003633_pt1 | contig 10842 bp, 6 predicted proteins | sample LinPmetageLP53_FD_184044 | JGI IMG/M metagenome (GOLD analysis project Ga0209337, IMG submission 184044) | Marine viral communities from the Pacific Ocean - LP-53 (SPAdes) (version 2) | ecosystem: Environmental > Aquatic > Marine > Oceanic | place: Pacific Ocean | collected 2010-02-08 | reverse complement strand
TTTGTAGCACCAGCTGCTGCAGACTTTGTATTAAACTCTGGAGCATTACACGCACCAGTAGACCCTTCTTCTAATGTAGAAGATGGAGTAGACCCTGATTCTAAAGATTTTAGAATTGAAATGAGCTCTAGTAGTTCTAAAACAGATGGACTATGGCCAGAAGGAAATTATGCTATTGGAGTTAGTTATGTATATTTTGGTGGACAAGAGTCACTATTAACTAATATCTCATCTCCCATTGCTATTGCAGATGCTCAATATTTTATAGCTAGTATGACTATTGCAGATGATGCCTTAAACTCTTTCTTACAGGGAATGAGAATATATGCAAAGAATTTTAATAATCCAGATGATGAATATAGATTGTTACTTGATGTTAACTTTGAGTTAGGTTCCAGAGTATCCTTAGCGAATGAATATGATGCCTTTATAAACAAATCAGGGTATGTGGTAACCAATGACACCAATAACAGTGCTACCGATGCTAGAGCCTATGCTATCAAATCTCCCGCACTAGATACTTATTCTACTATTAATGGATTTCCACCAGAAGAAAAAGCAATTACATTTAATGGAGCTGAAGCATTTTCATATAAGACAGCTACTGTTGCTAATCAAAGAGCATTTGTAGGAAATGTATTGTATGTGAATGACGAAGGAGTTCCAAAAGAAATGGGAGATAGAATACAATACACTCCTGTTAGAAAGTATGATACGTTTCCACAGACATATTATTTAGATGTAGGAACAAACGATGGTGACGCTATTGTTAAAATTATAGAGTTTGGAGACAGACTCTTTGTATACAAAAAAAATAAATTATTTATTATTAACATTGCATCTGGTTCTGATGCTGGTTGGTATGTAGAGGGAGAGTTTGAAAACAGAGGTATCAGTCACCCTGCTGCTGTGGCTAAATCAGATTTAGGATTAGTTTGGGTAAATGAAAATGGAATGTTTAGTTTTTCAGATACTGTAAACAAACTAAGTGGAGCCATAGACGAAGATACGTGGGCAACTAATATAGTTGCTACAAGTTGTTCTGTTGGATTTATACCAAAAACAAATCAAATATTAGTTATAGGAGATTCTACTTCTACTGTTGATAAGGGATATATATATGACATTGGAACAAAGTCTTTTGTTAACATAGATATTGCTAACACTTTAGTAAATAAAAAAACTACGAACTTAGTTACTTACAACCAAGAACTAGTATGTATGGAATTAACCACAGGAACAACTGCTGGAGCAGGTAGTAATGATGTCTATACTGTTAAAAGATTTAACACAGACCCAAAAGCACAAACAATAGATATACAAACTGGAGAGATTGACTTAGGAGAACCTTCAGTAGATAAAAAGTTTTACGCAGTTTATGTAACACATAAGAATGCAGATGATTTAGTTATTACTGGTGGATTTGAAGGTGCTGCACCAACAACAAACATCTTTGATTCAAATACATTTTCAACAAGTAGTGCAATGGTAACTACAAAGTTTAAGGTGGCTAGTGGTTCTAGGGTTAAAAAGAAATCAATACAGCTAAAGATATCAGGAGATTCACAAGCTGATTTTGAAATACAAGACATAACAATAGTTTTTAGGTCTAGAGGAGTAAGAGGATGACATTAGTTAAAGGAAGAGCAGTATCTGGAACAAGCAAACAAGTTAAACGTGGACCTGTATCTGTTAATCAAATGAAAAATGGTGAAGAGATATTACAATACCACAAAGGAAGACTAAAAGTAATACGAAAAGAATTTGGTAAAATATTTGAACTAGAGTATAGTAGTCCAGAATTACAAGAATTAAAAACATTTGCAAAGTTTTCTGATATAAAGAAACCAGCAAGAGATGCTATTAAAATATTTTCTGGTGGAGTTAGAGCTGGTACTGGTAAAAAGTTCTATGGTTCTGTACCTGATGCTGGAGATTCAAATGTAGTAGGGGGAGAATTTGAAGTTGCTCCAGATGGAGAAAGCTTAATTTTAAAATAATATGAATAATAATACACAAACTAATAGCATATTTAATAGAGTAGTTCTTGCATTCATAGAGGATAAAGTGTTAAATTTATCCCAAAGGTTTATTAAAAAAAATAGAGGGGAACACCTAGATGTCCTTTAGTCCTAGAGTTCATAAGAAAAATAATATTAAGTATAGTAATGCTGCATCAAATGCACTTCTTAATTTAGCACAAACTAAAGCAGCTGAAACTATTATACTTGAAAGTATGCTTCAATCAAGATTAGATAAAATTGAAAGGGCTAAGAAAAAAGGTAAAAAGTTTGGAATGTTTAAAAGTATTGTTAGTAAAATTATTCCAGGAAAGTTAGATGATGCAATACTAAGCATTGCCGATGCTGCATATAAAGATAGATTAAGGTCTTCCGCTTTTGGAGGAATCGATACAGGTGAAGTAACTTTATTAGCAGATGCTGCAAGAGAGATTGACTCACAAGCTAGAGGATTTTCAGAAGACTTAATGAAAGATATGAAATTTTCTTCTAGTGCAAAAAACTTTGTGTCTGAAAAAATGATGGCTCAACTAGCAGAGCTTCCTGAAATAAAAAAAGCCCAAGATAAGTTTAATAGTTTAGGCCTTAAAGAAAAATTTATACCTAAGAATATGTTAGACTTTGTTAAGTCTGCCAGTGATACCACTGCTCAGTTTATGAAAAATCCTGTAGGATTTATGAAACGATATGAACGAGACCCCATCACAAAAGAATTACAATATAAAGGTACAGCTTCGTTAAATAAATTCTTTAGTTCTACAGTAGAGTCAGAAAGAAAAAAATACCAAAATGAATTTAACAGGTTAAGAAAAGAAGCTGGATTAGACATGAGTGTTTATAATATGTTAGAAACACCAGAAGTAGACCTGCAGTTTAGAATGGATACTGAAATAGATGAAACATTATATGACTTTGGGGTTGCCAGTGTGGATGTTCCGTCAGCATTAGATGTTATTACTCAAGAAACTGATGCAGGTAGTTTAATGTTGGACAATACTTTATTACAAGATATAAAACAAGGGTTACCTGAGCCTACTCCAGAAGCTATGGGATTATCTCAAGAGATAGAAAGTATGGTGCCTGAACCATCTATTGATTTACTTAACCCTAATTTTAGTTCACAACTTTCAATGTCTTCTAACACTAATTTACCAAAAGAAGTAAGAGAAGATATTTCAAATTTACCTTCAGGTGTTTTTTATAATGTAGATGAGCTGTCTAGAAATAGTGGAAAGTTTCATAGACAAGGACAGTTGGGTGCAATGAGAGATTTTGTAGATAATTTTGGTACATATGGTCCAGGAGATAATGACCCTAACGCTGTTGTAAAAATACAAGACGCTTTTAATGTTTTTAGTAAAAAGTTTAATGAATCAAGAGGGTATAAACTTAACCCAGTTACAGGAAGATACGAATAATGGCCTCAAATTTAAATAGTCTGTTAGCATTAGGTAGTCTTGAGGGAGCACAAAATAATCTTAAGAAAAAGAAAAACCCTCAGTCTTTTTATAATACTCCTTTTGAAGAAATGAAACCTATCAATACAAACCTTGAAGGGAACATGGGAGGCAATAATTTTGGTGAACCTATACAACAACAACCATCTTTAAATATTCAAAGCCCTTCACAAATGTCAGCGTCATTGCAAATAGATGCTATCGGTGGTCAGGCTCAAGGATTCTCAGGTATGTTTGGACCAGACCAAGCAGGAGATAACTCTGGATTTACAGGAGGCGGTTCATATGGAGATATAGACCCAAATGATACAGGTGCTACACCACCAGCAGGAGGATTTTCTGGAGCAGGTTCAGAGGGTGCAGGAGGGTTTAATGGATACCAGCCTTTCTCTACTTCACAAGAATCTTTATTTAGTTCTTTCTTTGGTGGGTTACAAGACCCTTATAGAAGCCAAATTACTTCAGCAACAGGAGCAGACAGTGAGGGTGGAGCAGCATTATCATTAAAAGAATTAGCAGACTTAGCTGGATTTGACACAAGCAAATTAAGTGCGACAGATTATGAAGCCTTAAGAAAAGCGGGTATTTTACAGTTTGCAAACTATATGGAAGGTACTGGAGAGCAGTTACAAAATTTACAATCCTATAGAACCATGTTACTAGATACAGCAACAAAAGAAGGAACGTTCCAAGTAGGAGGACTATTGGGAATGGTAGAGGAAGAATCTGCATCAGGACTTCAGTCAGGTAGACAGTCAAGAAGAGGAAAGCAAGCACGTAAAAGTCTTAGAGATGCAATGAAGACTCAGCTACTTGGAGGAGAAGAAGCTTATCAATCAGAACTTGACAGCTTGAGAGGTAGTGTTGTAGGAGGATTACAAGAAGGACTAGCTAATATAGCAGACAGTGTAATTGGATTGAATGCAGACTTAGGAACAAAATTAAAAGACTATAGCTATCAAGACCCTACTATGACAGGCGGAGCTACTACTCAAAATTATACAGGTGGAGTTCCAGGAAATTATCAAAGTGTATATAATCAGTATGATATAAGCAATCAAGATATGGGACAGATACAAGGATTTATTTCATCTCAGTTTGCTGCTAATGGTTCCTTCCCAACATCTGATGATGTTAAATCTTACATAACTGGTACGCTAGGATATAGAAGTGGTTCAGACGAAGAGCAACAAGAAGGCGATTACTATTAAAGGAAAAAATTATGGCAAGTAACCCACTAGCAGGACTATCAAGATATATTAACGTAGAGTATGACGAACCAGAAACTAATGTTGTTGACTCTATCTTTGGTACATACTCAGAAAGAATGGACCGAGATATTGCTAAAGCTAATATTGGATTAGAGAGAGAAAGACTAAGATATAATGCTGACTTAGCACAGACTCAGCAACAACAAAAACGTATAGATACAGGTAGAAGAAATTTAAACACTGACATTATTAACACCCTTAATGTAACAAAAGGTTTGCCTTATTTTATGAGAGAAAAACAAGTATCAGGAATAGCTAGTAGCTATGTTGATATTTTAGGACAAGATGTTGTAGATGAAGTGGTGGGTGTATCTAACCCTCTGAGTTTGGCTAAAGGTGATGGATACGCTGGAAAATCAAAAGCTAATTATGAAACTATTCAAAAGATGAGCAGTGTTAAAAATCCAGAAGAATTATTAATACTTGAGTCAAACTTTAACTATGATGCAGACCAGCTTGAATCGTTTAAACTTAAAAGAAAAGAAACCGCTCAAACAATAATGAGAGAAAACCCAGATGTAGCTGAACTATGGAGAGAAGCAACTGGTAGATATAATGCATATGACAAAACGTATGGAGATATTGTAGGAAAAAATAAAAGTCTGAAAGCACAGCTAGGACTTCTTCCAAGCGGTCTAATGGACACAGAAGAAAATATGAGAGATAGAATGAACACAGTTATGGGTCTGGAAAGTTTATCTGTAGAAAATGGAAATACATGGAAAGACACAGAAATGGGAAAAACAATACTAGCAAATGAAACTTTCTTAGTTAATGCTGACAATGCAATGTTATCTTATGACAGATACAAAAAAAACCCTTTCTTATTTATAAAAGAAAATATAGATATGCCTACAGGTCCTTCACCTGAAATTCTTGAAATACAAAGTAACATATCTAAATTAATGGAAGACTTTCCCGATGATGTAAAGTTAAACTTAGACTTAGGTTCAATTTTCCCTATGAAAAACATTGGACTTAGTGAAGAGCAGATAGCAATGAGAGACACTGAAGGTAATGTTGATGTTGCTAAAATGGTTGATGGAAAGTTAGTTCCTATAGTAGATGGAGCTCTTCAGTATGGTAGCCGTGAAGAACTTATGAGTTCAATGTTTCCTAATACTTCAGACACTACAGCGGTAGCACAACCTGATACTATGGTAACAGCACAACCTGATACAGTAGAAGCTGACCCTTTAAGAACAGTAGACACTGACAATATTTTAAGCAATAAAACAGTAGAGGTAGACAGTGGTGTGTACCCTTCTCCAAAACAAATGTTCGATATAATGGGAATGGCAGAATCATCAGGAAACCCAGACTCTACTAGAACAAATGACAACGGGACACTAGACTCTGGTTTAGTACAAATTAATTCATCGAATGTTTTAGAGCCTGGAAATGAATTTGGAGGAAAATCAAATATGATAATTTCAGAAGGACTACCAGGTGCAGGTGAACCAGACCCTCTATGGGCAAAAGCACAGACTATGTTTAAAGAAGAAATACCAGACTGGGAAAAACTAGACGATGCTGGTAAAATGGAAGCCGTAAAAAATATGACAATTCAAAAGAAATTTTTTGATATGTGGTATCCAGTAAGGCCTGCAGATTTTAGAGGATTGCCAAGAGCTATGGAATTGTATAATAAAAACAGACCACTACAAAGTTTAAATCAAGTATCTGATGTATCACTAGGAAATATGTCTTCTGATGATGTAGTAAGAACAGAGCTAGACAGTCTTGGAATTACTGCTGGTGGACAAAATGTAGAATATAATTTTGAAGAGGCTTCTTCAGATAGCACGAGGTAACTATGCCTCATGAACCAAACCATCAATCTGGTAGCAAATATCAACTAAAGGGACCTCAGTATACTGAGCCTGACTTTTCTATAGGACCAGAACCACAAGAAGAAGAACCAAAGTTTAGCATCTTTATGCCTGACTATCTTTCTGATATGTTTAAGTCTGGATACAATCAATCTATTACTGCTAATGCTATACACTTATTAGGAGAGGGAGAAGCAGAGGGTGCAAAAAAGATGGATGCCTATGTGCCTGACATTATGAGAAAGCATGAAGTCTCTGATGATTTTAGTCAATACGATGAGAGTATGTTGTTTGATATAGGGTCAACCCTTGTAAGTATTGTTGCCGATATTCCTACAATAGCCGCTGCTACTTATGCGTCTGGTGGAGCTGGATTTGTGCCAGCTGCAGGAGCTAAGGTTGCTCAAGTTACTGCTCTTGCTGCTAGGCTTGCACCAAAGGTAGCACAAGGTGTAATAAAAATGCAAAAAGGTTTTAAGAGTGCAGGAGTTGGAGACAAGGTTATTAATAAACTATCAAAAAGTGTGTATGAAACTCTTAGCAACCCAACTAATTTAGTAATGCAAGGAAATACGTTGGGTATATATAGTGCTACTCATGATATAGTGGGACAAAAAGTATATAATGAGGATGGTGCATCATGGCAAAACAAGGTAGACTATTTACAAGCTGTTGATGCTGGAGTTGCAGGGTGGAAAGGTGGAGCCGCATTCCCTATTGGTGCTGCTATAGGTAAACCAATAGTTGGCGGAACCCTATCTAAGTTTGCACCTGGTACTAAATCAGCTGCGGTATTGCAAAAAGTTGGAGGAGAAGCAGGGGACATATTAGGTGGAGGATATGCTTTTGTTGTGCCTGAGTATGGAATAGCACCACCTGCCGAAGCATTGTATCATTCTATTGGTGTTGTTGCAGGATTAAAAGGAATGCAAGGTACGCAAAAACAAATAAGAGAAAGAGTTCTAAATACTAATAAAGCCTTTGACATAAATCTAACAGATACAGAAATAGCAAGAGCTCAAGATATAATAGGGGTAAAGATAGAAACAGAGGTAACAAACTCTAATTCAGTATACGGTAGGGATGGAGTAGAGGTAAGAAAGATAGGAGTTACACCTAAGAACAATGCTAAATACCAAGAAGTAAAGCAAGATGGAACTGTTGGCCCTACAAAATATATGAACAATAATAAGTTTCATAAAAAATATAATGTTGAAAATATAGAATCTTTACCAGCAGATACTATAAGAAAAAGAATTGAAGAGCTGGCAACAGACTTAGGAGCATCAAGTTCCAAAGCAAAAAGTGAGTTATACTATGATGGGATGCCACCCAAAGGATTGACAGAAGGACAAACTGGATTAAGCCGTATGTCTTCAGGTAAACAATATGAACTGTTTAAAGATTTAAAAGCACAGAAGATTATGACTGATTATATGAGAGACATATCAGTATCAAAACTACCACCAGCTAGACTTCCTATGATTGGAAAAATAGTTGATATGCTTACATTAGATGTACCTTTTATGCCTGAAGCTATAAAAAGAATTAGAAGTAATGCAGCCAGAATAAATAAAAGAATAGACTCAGACCCTTTTGCTAGAGATATGTGGAGAAAGTTTAATGCACTACCTTCTAAGATTCAAGCTATACAAGGTAGAATCCTATCTGATGCTGGGGTAATAGATTATCTTACTAATAAAAAAATAGATGGAGTCCGACTAACAAACGATATATTAACAGGAGTAAAAGATAATCCTGTCGTTAATTCAGTTAGAAATGTGTATGACTTTTTAGGTGGAAGACTTAGAGAAAAAGGTATCATACCTAAAGAAGTACCATTAGAACCAAACTATCAGCCGCACTACCCAAGACAATCTGTAATGGAAGCGTTACAAAGCTTACAATCTAAGATAGCTAACAGCACTTTTAAATTTGAAGGTAGAGACGAATACCTTTCTTTTGTTAAGGAAAACAATAGAGCTGTAGAAGGAAATAAAAAACTGTCTGAAGCTGAAACAAAACTAGTATCAAAAGTATTACAAGATTGGATGAAGACTGAGAAATCTGTAGGAGCTGTTAAGTATGTACAACAGTTTGTAGATAAAAATACAATTACAAAAGGAAAGACAAAAGAAATTCAGTGGGACAAAGCATTCAAAGAAATTAATCAGCATTTAAATACCGTAGGTAATAATTCATTTCACAACTTTACAAAAGGTAGAACAACACAAATTAAATGGGATGTAGAAAAAGGTGGATACGATGTTGACATTTTTGAAACAAATGCTTTTAAAAATTTAGAGAAATATAGTAGAGATGCTGCAGAGTCTTTGGCTATTAATGAGCAGTTTGGTACTAACTTTGAAGTGTACAAGAAAACAATAGAACAATTAGAGATGCAAGGGAAAGACCAAGATGTTACAGCTCTTACTGATATGTATGATGCGACTTATAACTATAGAAAGTTTTGGACAAAGCCATTAAACAGTAAACCTTGGGATGTTGCAAGAACAGTAACAGAAAAATTAAACTATGGAGTAGAAGCAATAAACAATGTCTTCTCTGGGTTATTAGTTTCTTTTGGATATGGTCCTGCGTATAATGTTACTCAGCCATTGATTTCTTACAACGCAGCTGTAGGGTATATGCCTAGTGTTAAGTCAGGATTAAAAAAGTTGACTGCAGAAGGTAGGAAAGAACAAAAAAAGATGTTAGATGAAACTGGAATGACACTTCAAGGAGATAAAGAATTGTTTGAATTAACTCATGGTACATTTAATGATGTAAATTCTTTTCACAGAAATTTTGCAGCTTGGTCAGCTAAAAGAAGTTTACTTTCTTTAGGTATAGATGTATCAACTACGTCAGGAGCTAGAAGGTTAAGTATGCAAGGTTCTACACAAAAAGTACACGAGTCTGCTGTGCTTGCAGGGTTTGAAGCAATGAACGATTTAATGATTACTGCTAAAACAGGAAGTAACCTTTTTGAAAGAACTTTTTATTCTGATAAAATAAAAAAGAAAATGGAAGCTGATACACTAGGTAAAGAAGAAGTCGCAGGTTCTAATGCAGTTGAAAGAAGAAAAGCTTGGGCTAGAGAAAAATTACTTACAGATTTTAATATTACCTATAGTGGTTCACCATTGACTAGGAAACAAGCAGGGGATGGAGCAATATTTTTTGCAGATAAAACACAGTTAAAAAGAAATGTAGCTGATGAAGCATATTATATGTCACACCCAATGAGTAGAAATGCTTTTAGATTAAAATCGTTTGTTATAAAACAAACAAAGTTAACTCACGATTTAGTTGCCAGACAATTACAGTATGGTAATGCAGTTCCATTATTAAGAATACTTGTAGCTGGAGCAGCTGGTACACAATTAATTAAATTTAAAAGATTGTTAGAATCAACATTAAGTGGAGAAGATGTGATTACTAGACAAGATGAAGATAGTATGATTGATGGAGTTGTTGCTATAGGTGCGGGTGGTTATGTTGCTGATTTAAGTACTGCTGATGATATTTTTAAAGCTTTACAGTTTCAAGCAGAGCCGTTGTTCTGGGCTATCGGTAATGACATAGCTGATGATATATCTAAATACTATCATGAAACAAGATTGTTAGATATGGAAGACCAACTTTCCTCAGCATCATCAGAATTATCTAAATATTTAGGTGGACCAGCAAGGGCTACTGTTAGAAGGTTAGAAGGTTTTAAAGAAAAAAGAGATAGGTTAGTTTATATTAAAGGTTTAAAAGAAAAAGAAATTACTAACTTATGGTTGAAGGCTCAAGATATGCAGAACGAATCTGATAAAGAGAAACTATTAGATAAAGCTCAGAAGAAAGCAAGAGAATGGAATCAAGCTTACGGTGCCTACGGAGTTACAATAGGTGATGATTACTCCTCTATTTATAATATGGTAGTTAAAAAAAGATTAGCTGATTTAAAAAGAGAGCAACAAAAAGAAAAAGAAAGAAATAGATAGTACTTTTAATTTTTTCTACACTTTTCTAAAATTTTCCTTACGAGGATAGGCCTATACGGCCATAACTTTTTCTATTGGATATAACTATCGAGTAAATATACTTAAGACTATAGAGATATAGCCTCGTGTATCATTTATCATTTTCGTATTTTTCGTGCAATTCTAGCATGACACCAGCTAAATAGACACACAAATCAAGAACTTCTTCTATGCTTTCCTTAAGATTGTCCCTACTTCCATCGATTGGAACTTGTTCACCATACTTT
>Ga0209337_1003632_pt1 | contig 10844 bp, 9 predicted proteins | sample LinPmetageLP53_FD_184044 | JGI IMG/M metagenome (GOLD analysis project Ga0209337, IMG submission 184044) | Marine viral communities from the Pacific Ocean - LP-53 (SPAdes) (version 2) | ecosystem: Environmental > Aquatic > Marine > Oceanic | place: Pacific Ocean | collected 2010-02-08 | reverse complement strand
AATTTTAATGGTGAAACAATGATATACCTCGCCTTTGCCGAATCACCCTTCAAATTTGCTAATGCACGATAGGAGAAACTAACATGCCGTGGAAGTATACCGGAAGAATAATCAGAGTTGGAAAGGCTTGGGTTGATAATAACGGCACCTCGTACCCTGCCGTCTGGAACAATTATTCGGCAGATGAAAAAGCTGCGATTGGTCTTACTTGGGAAGATGAAGTTGCGGCACACGATAATCGTTTTTATTGGGGGCGTGATAGTGATGGTGAACTAATCCCTCGCTCACTGACAGACATTGATGTAGTTGATGAAGATGGTAAGGCAGTTAATGACGATGATGGAAACCAGCTTGTTACGCTTGGTCTGAAGTCTAATGCCATAGCCCTAGCCAAAACTCAAGCGGCTGGTCTGCTTGCACCTTATGATTGGCAAGTTATCAAAGCAACAGAGGTTGAGTCTTATTCTGTGCCTTCAACAGTCACAACTTATAGGGCTGCGGTTCGCACCGCCAGCAACAGCATTGGAACATCAATCACCAATGCGTCTGACCTTGCTGCATTCATGGCGTTGTATGACCAGCCAGTTGATTCCGACGGGGAGTTAACGGGTGACCCTGCTCCAATCAACGCTTGGCCTGACGCTATATAAAATAAGACTTGCTTTTTCATTACAAATACAGTAAAATTAACTAGGAATAGCTCTCAATGGATTTAGTACACATAATCGACACCCTAATCGGCATAGTTGTGATGGGGGGTGCGTGGTTTGTTTCCGGCATGACAAAGGAACAGAAGCGCATAGAGATTCTTCTCAACCGTACTCGTGAGGAGTACGTCACTCGTAGTGAGGTTCGGGAAGACATGAGTCGGGTTATGGAAGCACTACATCGTGTAGAAGACAAGCTAGACCGCGTGTTACAGAAAGACTAATCTATGGCAACAATAACCACAGATAAAGAACTACAGGCCGAAGTTGGTGCTTTAGCGGGTGCAGGTATTCCGGCAGCAACACCGACAGCACAAGTAGTTGATCCAAATGAAATTCAATCAGGAACTCAAGTAGCTGCCCCCACTGTTGTTAATCCATCATTAGCAAGTACTACAGGCACAATAGCACCTCTTCCTGCTCAAGGAACAGCTACAGGAACTGTTGCAGCAACCACTAACGTCACTCCTAATATAGGAACAATGACTGCTGCTCAAGCTACTCAACCTGTACAAGTTGACATGACAGGAGTTCAGGCAGGTCCATCTGCAGGTGCAATTGGCACCGCTGCTACTCAAACTCTTGACCAACAGGCAACAACCCAATATCAAATGTCGCAGTTACTTGCTGGCATTCAACAGGGTCAGCCTCTTCCTTCGTGGGCGGCTCCGGCTGTTCGTAAGATAAGTGGCATAATGCAAGCTAGGGGTTTGGGTGGTTCTAGCATGGCTGCTGCTGCTATGACACAAGCAGTCATGGAATCTGGCGTAGTCATTGCTGCTGATGATGCAAAGAAATATGCAAACATCCAACTTGCAAACTTAAACAACGAACAGCAAATGGCACTGTCTAACGCTGCAACCTTCGCTGCAATGGACAAAGCAAATTTAAGTGCGAGACTTACTTCTGCTGTAACTAACGCACAGTCTCTTCTGGCTATTGAAACAAAAAACCTTGATGCGCGGCAACAGTCTGAAACTCTTAGCTACAACGCTTTGACACAGGGTTTGTTTAAGGATGCTGCAGAAGATAATGCCCGTCAACAATTTAACGCAAAGAATGAAGCACAAGTTGAACAGTTCTTTTCTGAACTTGGTTCTCAAGTTGAAACAGCAAATGCTAATCGTACTGCAGCCATGAACCAGTTCAATGCAGGAGAAACAAACGCAACAAACCAGTTTAATTCAACTATAAGTGATGCTCGTAACAAATTCAATGCCAACATGAAATTTGCTGTTGATCAATCAAACACACAATGGCGCAGACAGGTTAACACAGCAAACACCGCATCCACAAACGAAGCTAACCGACAGAACGTTCAAAACACTTTTAACGCAACTCAAAATGCAATGAACAATTTGTGGCAACAGTACCGCGACAATGCTGCTTGGAACTTTAATAAGTCTGAATCTGCAATTCAGAGGCAGCATGAAGTTGGTATTATGGCTATGGAATTTGCTAACAGTCAAAAGATTTACAGTCAACAGCAAAAAGATAACCTTGCTGCAGGGGTAGGTAATTGGATTGCAGCATGGATTGCAAATAGTTAAGGAAAAATTAAATGAGTATTTTTAGTACAGCAGGTACACTGCTCACACTATTTCAGGTAGGTAGTAGTTTGTTTGGTGGAAGTAAAGGACCGGGATCGGGACATCCTGAATACAATGAGGGGTCAGGAAGAAGTGTAAGTGCGCTGGGATTCTTACAAAAGGGTGCCAGTATGTTTTTAGAGTCCCAAAAGAATGCAGATGGAAGTAGAGCCAAAGCATTCTCAGAAGCTCCTGAGGTTAGTCCTCGTTCTATTAGCCAGTTAACTCGTGGCACACCAATGGCTGATATAGACATGGCACCCCTTCAGCAACAATTATACCAAGCACCAGAAGTATCTAGATACTGGGAAACACTTATGAACTCTAATAATCCCCACGTTTCAAATCTACGGGCAGCAGCCGGAGTTGACGTACAGCCAACTGTTGCTTCAGGGCGTAAAACACAAGTCCTTTCAAAGGGTGTGTTGAAGGGTGAGGTAGGTATCACATGAGGATAGATCAGAGTGAAGCCCCAAGAGGTAGCGTCGAAGCAAAAGACCCCTTTTCAAAAGCCCCTCCCGGATACAGTTTAACTCAGGACAATCAAAACTATCCGTGGGGTAGCCCCGCTGTAGACGCTGATCCTGAAGTTGTTTTGAAGAAGGCTATTAAGTCTCTTAGTTCTAAGAAGAACAAGCGAGAGTTAATGAAGCTACTTGTTGTGGGTGCGTCTATTGAGGTTCTTGTTGAAGGGTATGTCTTTCAGGGATTTTCAGAGGGGCGTTTTAGTCCTGATGTGGGGCTGCTTATAAAGGGTCCACTTACAATGGCACTAGCTGGTATGGCAGAAGAAGAAGGCATTCCTTACCGTCTGTTTGAAAACGATGACGAACTAGAACGAGACGAAATGGATGATGATACTTTCTTCCGTATGATGAAACAAAACAACCCTAGTATGTTTAGCTACATAAGCGAAGAAATAAACCAGCAGATCAGGAAGGGCTACATTCCTGAAGAGCCTGAAGAAGACAACTTTATGAACATGAACCCCGTAGAAGAAGAGGCTGAATAGGATGGGTATTGGTGCCGCATTTGCAACAGGTCTTGTTAAGGGCTTTACTAAGAATATAGAAAAGCAAGAAGCTAGTCAATTAGCTGAACAAGCTAAGATAGACGGCTTTGAAACGGCTGCTTTTACAGCCAGCCTTGACCCCAAGAAGGATACATCAGGTGCTTTTGCACTTATCAAGTCTGCTCGTCAACAACTTAAAGAGCGTAAGCCTATCGACATGTTTGGCAGGAAGACTGACGGGATTGATATAGACTTTGCCAAATTGCAGGGTACCATGAACAGTATAGGTGACTATGAATCTGTGATTGGATCAGGTGATTTTAAGTTTGGGATGGGTGTTGATGTTCGTAAGTTTGGAGCCTCAGGAGATAGTTACGCTGCTATTACAGAATTAAATAGCCGTCTGTTAGGTAGCAAAAAATCTATGATGAAACTTGCGTCTGCTCCCGATAGCGTTCTTTTTGAAATTGAAGGTTTGTATAAGGGACATGGGGGTCTTATCTTTAACGATTTTAATGTAAAACAAGCACAAGGAGCCAACGTAGCACTAGATACATCTATATTTTCTGGTATGAAAAACTTTAATGAAATAATGAAAGTTAGAACAAATAACCCGGATTATAATGTTTTAGATATTATAGCCACTGGTGAAAAGGGACAACCAACTCTCGTTGACGATGTTGATCCAAGTCAAATGATAACTATGGGTAACACGGATGAATATGGACCGGGCTATACCACGATGGGTAAGGCTTTAGGAGCGAGTAGTGACAACCTACCTGCAGCGTGGGCTGGCTACACTAATTTAACCGCAGGTATACCCTTGAACACCAGACAGACTTGGTTTAATGCTGCTAGGGATATAGCACAAGAGTATGCAGATACTGGTATGAAACTTCCTAACACTCCTATGTCTATTTCTACTATGGATACAACCACCGCAAGACAACTTCTTAAAGCAGTAACTGAAAAAATAGCAAACGATGATGGAAAGTCAAGTGCAATAGGTGTAGCCTACGTACTGGGGGCATTCCAACAGTTGCCGAACTGGAACCCTGCTGATGGTATAAAACGAGTGGATAAGAATATAACAAATAAGCTGGTTGCTTCCCAAGAACTGTTTGGACAATCTGCTAAAGAAAGTGACTTTAACAAGCTCGTTACATTTAACAATGAAATCGTAGACGTTCTTGGCGTTGAGGGTGGAGAGACTGGACTCTACGGCTTGTTGAGCATGGTTGAAACAGACTTTGCTGGCCCTGCTGCAGTGGACAATATTAAGGGTAAGCTTGCAAGTGTAGGGGCTATATTCTCTGCCTTTGTGGGGGGAGATACCGCGCAGTTAAATAGAACTAATGTTAGCACCCTTATCCCTCAGTCAAATATTGTTTCTAATGCTGAAGGAGCCAGACTTGTTAATGCAAATGAAGTTGATGAAAATGGCGACAAAGTTAAGTTTGTAACTGAAGGCTTTATACAGGACTTAAACGGCAGCGTAGAAGCGGCAAGACAAAGAGGAAGAAGCAACGCAAGAGAGGGAGAGTCTATTGAGGAAGCCGGAGCAAGGTACGCACGGTTTGAAGCAATTCGTATTTCTCTCGCTTTCCAAATGGCTCGTGCTGCTGACCCCTCTGGTCGTTTGTCTAACCAAGACATTGAAGCTCAACTCCAAAGGCTGGGCAAGAACACCGACACGATTGCGGCTATGAAAGCTCGTATTCAGGAATCAATACGTGACTTTGAAACAAAGCAAGCTAGATATGGAGCTATAATTGAGTTAGTAGGTGACGCTGGTGGAAAAGCAAGTGCGGGTTCCAAGAAGCTTATTAAGGGTATTATTGCAGTAGATAGGCTGTCTAAAAGAGCAGGGTTTACTAGCTTTTCACAGTTTGAGGGTCAAATTACACCTGCAACCACAACGTACTCCCCGCCTAACCCAGTTAACGTATCTACTCAGTTTGTTTCTGAAAGCGGTGGGCAAGCATTCATAGCCACTGACGATACAGGGGCTGCTATACCTAACCCCGACGGCAAGGGCGGTGCAGTGTACATAGATGTTGATGGCAACGTTATAAATGTTGTTCCTAAAGGTCAATCTGTTACCGCTGCTCCTGCTGCTCCTGCTGATGTTACTAGTGGGGCTGCTGCTCCCGTTGTTGCCAATGAAGCTCCTGCTCCTGCTGTTACTAGTAAGGCTGCTCCTGCTCCTGTTGTTACTGGCGAGGATGCTGATTCGCCTACAGCAGATAAGGGTAAACTACCAGAAACACAACAGGCAGAGGGAATAGACCCTAAACTTGTTACAATGGTACAGGGCGGGAACAACAGAGTAGGCTGGGAGTTGATAGAAAAATCAACCGGAAATAAACTACCCGGAAAATATACCGCAGTAAACGGCAGATTTGTACCACTGAAAGTTGGGCTTTAAAACATGGCTGAACCACAAAGAACTCCCGAAGCAAATCTTTCACCAGATATGCAGCCAATAGCGGCGGCTATGCTTGAAACACCTACTGTAGAAACCCCTACTTACGAGCAGGTTATTACAGGCTCTAGTCGTGTGGTGGGTGGGTTTGAAATTCCACAAACACAGATAGACTTAGCCTTGAGTGGGGACACTGCCGCTCAAAATTCTATTCGTTCTAGGATTGACATGGCGGGAATTGTTCCTTCAAAATCTCAGCCCATTGCAGGAACAGTAAAGACTGATACAGGTTTTAAGATGGATTTACCATCGGACCTCACTCCAAAACAAACTCAAGCTATGGAAGGATACGCAGAAAACCGCACACGGTTGTTTTCATTTCTTGAGGGTAAGATTCCTGATAAAAGAGTTCGCACCTTACTAATCGATCATTTTGAAACAGGAGAGTTCTTTAACGAAACAGGGCGGCAGCTTAGAGAGATTCCTAGATTTTTTGCTAACGTAGACGACTACTTGGAAGTATTGGCTAGGTTTGTTGCACCATCAGTACTGGAGTCAGGCCCACTAGACCTCTTTAAAGATGGTGACGTAACCTTTAGTGAAGCCTTTGCAAAAAGAAAAGGCCAAGTTGCTAAAGTATTTGCGAAGGGCAGACAAACACTAAGAGAATACGGCGTAGACGCAACGTACGGTATAAAGTTAAATCGACTTATAAAAGAAAAATTTATTGAGAAGTATGGGCAGGATGTTTTTGATCAAGACTACGCACCAACGCTAGAGGGCTTGGGTCAAATTGAAAACGAGTTGGTTCCTTCTGCGTTAGGGGAGCAGCTTTTAACATTTGGATTTAGAGAGCTACCTGTTGATGAACAGTTCGCATCCTTTGTAGTGCAAAACGTTCCTGTGAGTGGGGTGCTAGGAAAAATGCACCTTGCAAAGGGTGGCCGTCAGATTAAAAAGATTGATAAATACTTAGAGACGAATCCACAATTCAGCAACTTAGATAGAGTTAGTTTGATTCGTAAAATTGAGATTGAAGAAAAGCGAAACATATTTACTCAAAGTTGGAGAAAAGCAACGGCTAGGATAGGTCAATCCTTTAGCAATCGGGGAGCTATTGGTAACGTAGAAGCAAATCAATCTGCACGAGATGCCATAAAGAATATAACCACAAGGCTAAAGGACGCAAACAAACGTCGAGATAAGGCGTTAAACAACCAAAAGGTACCCAAGACTCAGCGCATTCAAGATGCAAAAGTTATTGACGGAGAGATAGAAGCTCTTAACAGTCGTAGGAATCGCATCAATTTTGGTGGCGCAAGTAATCCCTACATGTTTAGCCTAATGGTTGATGAGGCAGTTGTTGCTATAGGGCAGACAGCCGGAGCCAATTTGTTTCCTATGGTTGGTTTAAGTGAGGGATCAGGGGAAATATTTGGGGCATTAGGATTTGCATTTGTAGGCAAACCCGCCATTAAAATGACAGTAGCTACTCCCTTTAAGGCAATAAACTTTATTAGTGGGGGTAACGCAGGTACAATTGGCATGAACATGGTTCAAATGCTTGAGGATGTGAGCCTTGCTCCAAAGGGGTTGTTTACAAACAGAAGCATTTCTGAACTAGAACAGGCAATCGGTAGACCATTAGAAAAGGGAGAAGTTGCTTCCTTTGATCTTCTTGATAAACTGATGAAAGGCATGACCACTGAACAGCGGGAGAACGTGTATAAATCCATTGAAAACTACAATGAACTCAGGGATCGTATTGTTAACAGGTTTGCAGAGGGAGAACAAAGAGAAAAAGCCGCAGAGGTATTCAAACTTTCTTTTGCTCACATATCAGGTCTTGCTCCGCTACAGGCTTTAGAAGTCTCTTCTCTTAAAAAGTTAAGCCCAGAGGGTATCCAAGAGGCTGTTGAATTTCAACTACAGAGTGAGAACTCTTTGGACATAGCATCAACAGCCATAGAACAACTCCAGAAAATGATAAAAGAAACATCAGGAGTTGACACTGAAGACAGTAAGTTTCTTGCCGGTTGGGTAAAGAACTTTCAAGGGGCTGCAGACAAACAGCGTTTGCAGATACAAGAACGAAAGATAGAGTACCTTAATCTTCTTCGTGATTACAAAACAAACATGATTTCTGATCCTGATGTTGACATAGACAAGGACATTGTTAACAGGCTGGCAGAACTGGAGATTGCACTAGTTCCCGGTGCGAGGGATAGTATCGAACAGCAGCGTGAGATTATTCTTCAGACAACAACAGATGTTCGTAACAGAATAAACGAACGTTCAAAAATTGTGTTTGACATGAAGGGATCACCTGATTTTCGTAGGCAAATAGGCTTACTACAGGAAGACATATACGACGTTCACATGTCTTCTATATATGCTACTGCTCGAAACGCATACACTAAAGCTGATGAAGCAATAGGGGATGAGAGCATAGATATATCAGGTGCAGTTACTGCATTCACTGATACTCAGGACGCCATAGAAGCTAAAGACTTGCGTGGTTTGTTTGATCCAAATGCAGACTTTCTAAATAGCAGGTCTGGCAGAATGGCGTTCAATGCCTTTAACGACATGGCAGAACGTTCTCTCAGAAAGAACATGGAACTAGACGATGAAGACTTGAGTGAGCTAATGCAATGGGTAACAAACCCAGCATCTGGGGATGACTTCTTGGGTGAAGTAGGAGATGTATCCTACATAGACTTATCCCTACACTTCGGTAAGAAAGAGGGAAGTCAGTTTGCTCCCTTCTCTGCAAAGCCGTTTGAGCTAGATGAAGTTCGTCGCCACCTTGACAAAGTAGCATCGTCAAAAACAGACAAGAAGGAAGCCAAGCCATTCAGTGATTTTGCTAACTCTATAGAAAGTTCCCTAAAAGCTAACCCCAGAGTATTTAAAGAAGTTCAGACTGCACGAGATACTTACCGTGATTTAATCTTTGATCCGACGCGACCTTCTAGTGGGGGTGAGAAGATACTGAAAGCAAGCACGGGACCAGAGTTTGTTACTAAAATCCCCGGTGGCTACAAGCGACCATACAAGCTGGGTATGGAACCCGAAACTTGGCACAGGGATTTAGGAAAAGCTATAAATGATGCCGTAGAGGGTAAAGAGTTTGCCGCAGATAGAGTGAAGACTATGGTGGAAGACCTAGCTCGTTTCTGGGGAGACAGGGATGATGCAGGAAATATTGTGTTTGATTTAACAACTGAACGGGGCCGTGCTAAGTTTGAAAACGTAGCTAACTTAGTCAGAGTTAATTTGTACGAGTATTGGGGTGCAGCAAAAGAAAGGGGACTTTCTGCGGCTACACGACAGAACCTTATTGGTGGTGACATACAGTCAGGTGACTACGATTTTAGCGCAAGAGTAAACTTGCTAGACAATGTTCTTCCTGCAATACAAGTGAATGTGAAACAACCTGTAGATCAAGGCGGGGAGCTTGTTGACGATGTAGTGTCCCGTCCGTTATTTGATATAAGTGATATGGTTTCAACTGAAAATGATATTGTTGACATCCTCGCTGTAAGTGCAAGCACAAGAGCAGATCACCGACGATTTGTTGACGATCTAAACAACCAAATAGACAACTCAGCAACTATGGGCCAGACAGCAATAGACTTAGACTCACGAGTAGTAAAAGAGTTTGAACAATTGTCCGGTACTAAGAACCCCCTAGAGTTTTACGAGAATTACATTTTGAATAATGACGTTGAACTCGTGCGGGGATTGAAAGCAAACTTTATTGAAACCGTGACCAAGAATGGTGACATGACTGTCGAAGCTGCTGAAGAAGAGTTTAAGCAGGGCATGATATACATGCTGACCAATGGCTTGTTAAAACGAGCAGGAGTAGCACCAAACGAACAGATAACTTTTAAAGCTTTGGATGGTACAAAAAGAACTGTCAATACTTTAACGGAAGCCGCCACTATTGTTTCTGACTTAGACAACCCTAATGTCACACAAATCCTCGAAGAGTTCATGGACGAAGATCACATTGCTTACATGCAGGACATTGGTGAGTACATGATGTACGCATCAGGAACTGCTGCCAGTGCTTTCAAACCAAAGGGACAGATGCGGGGTATATCTCCGAACGAGCTTATAAGTCGTGCCTTTAATATTGCACGAGGTATGGTTAGTCCTACTTACGTCGCTGCTGAGTTTGCGGTTCGTCTCATGGGACAGAATGATATAAACGCTTTGAGTCTTGCTGCATCAGATAAAGAAGCAGCAAAGATAATGCAGAAGATACTTGAGACTCCCGGACAAGTAGAAAAAGATGAGATTAAAACACTAGGTACAATACTAAAATCATTTTTAGCTAGAGAGATGGCAAAAAAGGGAGTCAAAGCTGAATACTTTGTACCACAACAGGCAATCATTGCTGCAGAGCAAGAACAACAGAGGACACAAAATGAAACAGTACAATAACGGCCCCCGCAAGGGAATGATGTACGGCGGTATGTCCCGCCGCAAACCAATGATGTATGGTGGTACAGCCATGAAAAAACCCCGCAAGAAAGCTTACGGGGGCGGTACGATGTCAGCAAGTCAGCCACAACAGAACATGATGCAGAACAACAACATGACATCAGGGGACATGAATCAGATGCAAACTGCTATGATGCAGACTCCGAAGTTGCGGATGGCAAAGGGGGGACTTGCTAGAGGTATTAAAGATATACGGACAAAGAAGGCAAAGACCCAAACAAAAAAAGATAAAACAGATAGACAACTACTGGCTGAATCAGACTCTACAAAATTTGGTATGTTGAGTGTTAAAGCAAAAATGGACAATAATCCCAAACCAACTCAAGCTGATCGGATAGCCGGAGCTAGAATGCGAAAAAAACGCTAGATGTAGTTTCTGGACTTCTCCATCATTTCATCTGCCATAGACCGAAGGTAACGTAGGAGAGATGCGGTTGAGTGTGACCCATCCCACTGGGGTAGTCCCTTTACCATTGCAGATTCAAACTGCTCTGGCTTGACTCCTTCCCAAGTCAACTCTACGGTGCCGTTCTGTTTTAGATTAGCCTGAAATGTAAACAGGGTAGCCTCTTTGCTTTTGTTAGCCATCTACTTGT
>Ga0209337_1003631_pt1 | contig 10844 bp, 17 predicted proteins | sample LinPmetageLP53_FD_184044 | JGI IMG/M metagenome (GOLD analysis project Ga0209337, IMG submission 184044) | Marine viral communities from the Pacific Ocean - LP-53 (SPAdes) (version 2) | ecosystem: Environmental > Aquatic > Marine > Oceanic | place: Pacific Ocean | collected 2010-02-08 | reverse complement strand
ATATAATGATTAGCAAAAGCTGCGCTGTCTATGAACGCTGAGGTGTATGTGTAACCTGCGTCTGTTAAGATTTGTGCTAATATCCACTTTGTACGCACATAGGGTGTTAAGTCGCCATGCCATAGCCCATCTGCAATAGTCCACTCAGGAGAGCCTGCAACAGAGTCTGAGCCCTCTGTATTTTTCCAATTTCTGCCCTTGTCCATAACTCCGTATCGCACAGTTCCATCAAAAGGTGCTGCACTTGTACCTGCCCATGAGCTTGTAACGTTTGCGTTATTTAAGCCATGATTAATTGATGTGGTTGTAAGGTCAGAGAGCATTTTGTCTCCAACCTTAGATGCCATGTCTATTGTTTCCCCAAAGAAAACTAGCTCTATGTCAGCAAAGTCTTTCTTTTGCTTGTAGATAGCTTTTATCTGCACATAGCCCCTCATTAACGGCACAGAGTTAAAGTTTAATTCTGCTCGTATCTTTCTTTTTATATTATAGTTGCCTATAATTAAGCCACCTGTAGTTTGTGACGCAGGGTCACTCAATGCGCCAAAGAAATCTGTATTGTTTTTGGTAGCAGGTATCCTAAAGGTCTGGGTATATGAGCCTTTAGTTTTGTTAATCTCTGTAATGTCTGAAAATTGATAGTTCAAATTTACAGGTGCGTTCTCATATAGCTCAATGTTGTGTTGAGCATCTTCTGCATAATTCCAGAGAGTGAGTCTTAACATTTTATCACTTGAGCTAGTTCGACTGAAAGTGTAACGCTATGCATACCGCTAAATGCCTCTTTTACATTATAGTTTTTTGTACTCATAACTACAGGTTGCCAAACTCCTGTATCGCCAATTCTTACCATTGGGTTGTCTGATCTAAATGCATACTTTAGCAACTCCAACTCAGCAAAAGAAAATGCTACATGAGTCAACTTGTAACTTTGCTTTGCTTGAACTTGGTAAGCCTGTTTTTGTCTTGCTTGAGGTAGAAACGTATAAGTTGATGCATTCCAATTTCCTATTTGCCTTTGGTACTCTTTAGCTGTTACTAATTCCTCTGTCTGAGTCCTTCCTGTAAAGGTTAAACTGTCCCACCCTCCAACTGAGTTAGTCCAAGCAAGTTGAGTATTTTTGTGCTTAATCTGTGTGCATATTTTGTTCACTCTCAGCACATTGCTAACCTTAGCCCCTGTTGCCGCATAAAGCTGTATCGTATAATATGACCACGTAGGGTTAGCAGAGGGTTTAGCTGCCGTTAGATATTCTTCTACATTCTTTGGGTAAGCCATAAGATACGTGAGCTTTTGGTTTATGTCAGCAGCACTAGGTAGCTGTGCGCCATTCGCTACATTTATTGTAAAAGACTCTGTTTGTAAAATACCATCTGGTTCAAATAATTCTAGCTTAATAAGTGCAGCATAACTGCTGATAATAGTATTGTCATTTAAGAAAGCCACACAGCCCTCGTCTTCCTCTCTTGCCTCTATTGTTACAACGTCATCAATTGCAACCCTATCTGTAAGCCATATTGTTTTGCTAGCACTTGAAGGGTAATAATCTGCAAAACTTGGGTGTAATCCTGCACTTATTTGTTCTGCTCCATCTATTAAATAAACTGTGTCGCTATCTTGGTTTAACGTTTCTGTAGTGCCTATGTAAGTGCCTACTTTTACCTCGTACTTTTTTAAGCCATTTCTACCTGTTGTAAACGGCTTGGCATCATAACTCAATAGTGTAGCACTTTCGTCCCGTATCTTGTCATCCACACTTACTCTGTCTCTAGCAATATCTGCTAAATTGAAATGCACCTTGTCATTTGTGTTCGGTGTAAGATACAGCTTGGCTATCTCAACTGTGTCCTCAAACACTTGCACAATAAATCTGTCTGGCGTAGTGCCTGTATCTGATATGGTAAAAATAAGAGGTTGGTTAGCAGGTCTGATAAGTGTTGGCTTGCTGTCTATCTGTGCGCTCATGGGTTCGGTGTCATTTTTATATTTCCAACTTTTGCAGAAAAGTGGCTAAATAGGTCTTTTACAAATGCTTCTCCTAGTTTGTTTTCTGCTCTCTTAAATGTTTCGTTGTATGCTTTCTCGTAATACTTCAAAGATGCTATGCCTTTCTTTTTTATGCTTCGTGCTATTAGAAATGCGGGTCCGTCCATAGGGTCAATTGGTTTCCCTGTCTTTTTACTAACCTTAGCTTGTTGCGATATAAACCTGCCCTTAGCATCTCTTAGTCGTAAAGGTTTAACCCTCATCCACTTTTTTATAGCATCAGTGGGTGGTTGTTTTGATCCATAAGAATATGGCGAGCCTCTTCTCTTCTCTGTACCATTAACACCCCAATAAATAAACTGAGCATAAGGCAAAGGTGAGCCGAACATAACCTGCCCACCCTTTTGCTGATATTTAAGCGACTTTCTCAAGGCTCCTGTAGCCTCACCATAGGTTTTGTTTTTACCTATCTTCCTGCGCCCTAAAACACGCTTAGCAGCATTGTTTAGCTCCCTTGCGTACTTGCCTAATGCTTTGTCGTAATTATTTTCTGTTATCGCCAATTAAGAATGTAATTAAGTCATCAATCCAAGCAAACACTTTGTTGTCTTTCTCGGTTGGTGTAAGGTTAACAATTACTTTGGCTAGAGCCATAACTCCTAAGAGCAACTCTGCCCAATTACTTAAGATAAAATCTGTCATGTTATTTCTTTTTGGTTTCTAAAATTTTAAGCCTGTCCTCTATGTCATCCAGAATGTCAAAAATTCTGTTTAATAAGTCTAGGTCTTCCTTTCTTTTTACGTGGACTTTTTCCTCGTCTGTTAATTTATGATGCGACATGTTATGCTGAGGTTGGGTCTGTTATTGTATATGTAAAGCTCTTCCATACGAACGAGCCTGCTGCACTTGCTAAAATTCTAATTTGGTTAAATAGATAGTCAGTAATTGCCGAGTCTCCAGAAACTTGTAGGTTTATTTCTCTTGTTCCTGCTTCTGTAAAAATTTCATTTGCAGTCAGCCCTAAGTTAAAGCCAGAGTTAACGGTTGAAAATGCAAAAACCCCTGCTGCATCTGCTGTAAGCGTACCTGTAAAATTGAAGACAACATTTGTAAGTGTGTTTAATCCATGCAGCTCGTGTCTGCCTGATCCTAACACAGAGTTGTTTTGAAAACTAGCTGAGCCATTTAAGTTGAAATTATAGCTTGTCCAACTAGTATGAGAAACTACTGTTAAGTCTTTAGCAACTCCTGCAACTATTGCATCTGTCCTACTAAATGATGCTGTTATAATTGACTGCCTACCTATTAAGCTTTCTGCTGCCGATCCTGTTGGTGATACTCCAACTAAAGGTGCGTTGCATGCATCATAAGTGTAGCCCACCTCTATGCTTAGTGTCAGAAGTATTCCAGATAGTGAATTGCTTGTAGTCTCTTCAAGGGGTGTGGTAAATGCGCTTGTGACCGAGTAAAGATGGTCAAAGTCAAATACGTTATCGCCATTCCTCATATCGGCTAATATGTCCTCAGCAACCTGCTCGGCATTACTAACCATTTGTTGTTGGTTATCTATTTTGTCAGCCTTGTCTGCAGGAAGATCTAAAATGTAAACCTCAAAGCTATACTCTTTCGATGTGCTGTCATAAGTAGCCCCTGTGTACACTACATGCATGGTCGGGTACAACTCGAACTTGTCTAGGTCTACACCAGAAGGTGAGCCATGCGAAAACGACTGTAAGAATTGGTTGTCTTTTGCAAACTGCTCAAAGCGGTCTATTATGTTATTGTACGTTATCATTCTTTTGCTTAAATGCTAGGTCTTTGAGAAATGCGAGGTGCGAGAAAACAACTTTTGCCCCCATCTCTGTAACTGCGTCAATTTTGAGTAGCTGTTCGTCTGCGAGGGTGTATAAGAGTGGATACCAGCCCCATCGTTCGCTGAACTTATCGCCTCCTTCGCCACCTTGATCAAAGATAGCTTCAAAGTGTTCAGCAGTCTGCTTCTTGTATGAGAAAAAAAAACCATGCAACCCCCAAAAACATCAGCAGGTAACTGCTTGAAAATTTCTGCATCTTCCTTAGCTGTATATGGTTTGATTGTATAAACATCCTTTGCGCTTCTTTCAATAGGTCTGTATAGTATAGACACAATTTTGTGTGCGTTGTTCCAGAAGTCTTTGCAATACTCCTCTACGTCAATCCACTCACCTAAGCTAAACTCGTTCCAATCTGGTATAAAGCCAAACTCTTTGTCAGCTACTTTTATTGTCTTGAAATGTTTGCCTATTTCCTGCTCTTTAATTTTCATTAAGTGAGCATCAGCTTTTGCTATTTCTTTAGCAGGTATCTTCCTCAGATCTTCCTTGCTGACATTTGTGCAATAGCCTACTCGTTGAACTGAGTCAGCTTGTGTATTGAGCATCATTAGTTGCCCCAGAGTTAAATCGCTATATGTTTTTGGTACTTTGAACTGCATGTCTATAATATAAACGCACTATGTTGTTAATCCTTACTTAGCCAAGTGCGTAGCTTCGGTAATTCGGGTTGGTTTGGTTGAAGGTTATTGCGTATCTGGATGCGTCAATAAAGTGGTTAAAAGCATCAACAGGTGCATTAAGTATCTTTCCGTTTTTATCTTCCTTGTATTTGTAATTCCTAAACTCTTTTATGCCGTTTATACTTCGCTCTGTAATATACAGCTTTTTACTTCTCATATAGTCTATGCCTGCCCTCACACTATCTGCCCCCTTTCTGCAGGGGTGGATATTAAAACCATGCCCATGTATCTCGTCAATAGACTTGGGTTCTGCACAGTCTGCAATAATTACGTCAGCTCTCTCAACTCCTGCATCACGTAGAGTCTGACAAATAGCTGAGTTAGTCAATCCTGTTGCATAACACACCTCGTCTAAGCAAAAATCTGTTCCGTCTGTATAAACTGCTACTATGCTTGTCGGATCATTCGTGTAGCCAAAGTCCATTCCGTAATTTTGTAGTCTAAAGCCTTCGGGTACAACTTTGACTTGTTTCCAATGGTTGAAGATAGTTGAACGTGATGCACCCCTCTCGCCCAATCCGTACACCCTCCAGAAATCTTCGTCAGTTTCCTTAAAGCGTTCAATGGTGTCTATTATGCTCTGCTCTAAGAAAGGATTGTCTTTGTAAGTGGTTTGGAAAAAGTCTGCATCATCTCTTGGTATTACGTCATCGTAGATCCAGTGAAATTCGTCCGATGGGTTGTAGTCAATAATTATGCGACCTGTTGTTCTAAGTATTAACTGCCTCCAATCTTCAATGTTGCACTCATTAGCCTCGTTAATAAACAGCACGTCACGTTTTCTTCCTCTCACTTTCTGTGGTTGGTCGATGCTGATAAACTCAATTAAGTTTCCAAACAGCTTGTAAATGGACTCACTCTTGTTGTGGTCTTCTGGATTGTATATGCCTTCATTCTCTAAAATCTCGAAAAAGTCTCGCATGACTGATCCACGTAAAGCAGGGTAAGTCTTTCTGCAAATCGTAATTATAGCCCCTCTGTTTTTATTCTTGTTACACAACTCAATAAGCATGAGCAAAATAGAATAGGTCTTACCACTACGGCTGCCCCCTTGATGCACTTGAATTTTAGCTGAGGACTTTTTAGCATTGTAATATGTTGTTGCTAGTTTCACTAATGGTTATGCTATTTGGTGAGTTTATTCACTCTTCCTCGTCTAACCAACTCAATGGCTTACGTTCTGTTATTTCTACTTCCTGCCTTTCTACGTACCCTCGTTTTTTGCCTTTGGTCTTTAGATAGAAGATAGTAGCTGCAGTAGAGTTATCGGAAATCTGTTTATGCAACTGCGACTCTGCAAAGTCTAGTGCTACGTCTTTAAGTTCGTCTGCAGCTTTCTTAAATTCTTTGTCATTTTTGTACCACTCATAGTAAGTTGTTCTTCCTACTCCAACAATCTTGCAAGCTGTGGTAACTATTCCTAGCGACTTTTCTAGTGCTTCAAGTAAAGCCTTTTTACTGTGTTCGGTTTTGTTCGGTTTCATATTCCTTTAATTGGTATATGTATGACGGGGTTAATGTCATAGGTTGTTTTCTTTTTGCCTTTATTCCCTTTGTCTTGCTTAACTATTTGCCTGCCCCATTTATTCTGCAATATCGTCATCTGTTCTTTCTCACGCTTTATAGTTCGGTAGTCTGCACACCCTCCCTTGTTTCCGTGGTCTCTTTTTATCATGTGTGCGTAATTGATCCTTAATAGTTTTCTGTAATGGTTAGCATTCTGTATCGAATAGTCGTAATCTTCCTTTAGTGGTATTCGTTCATCAAATCTAAGCTCATTATTTATAAAGCCCATAAATGCTCCAGATAGTGGGTTGGTTAAACTGAAAGGTGTGTACTCTCTGTAACTCCCTTTGTCCCCCAATATATTTATGCCCCAAAGATGACAGCCGAATTGTTCGCATAGATTAAAGCCATGTTCAATAAACTCCTGTATGTCTTCAATCGGTTTAGGTTTAGCAATGTCATTTTCCCATTCCCAAAATTTGAAACTTTCAATGTCGTCATCAACTATTAGCCCCTTGTCTTTTATGAAATTGTCAAGCATATAGTTTCGGACTCTGGATATGTTACCCTGTACTTTGTCAGGTATTACCTCTACGTTGTATCCAAGGTCTTTGTATTCTTGTGCCTCAAATTCAGCCACACAGTAAATTACGTTAGGTATAATCTTGTGTGTTTTAACTCCGTTAGCTCTTTTGTAGCTCGGTGCGTATATTTTCATATTGATGTAATTGGTAGTTTGAACCTAAAGCTTTTGCCTTTCCACGCCATAATTTTTCTGCCCCACTTATTGTTAAGCATGGTTGCGTATGCCCTCTGATCATTTCTGTTGTACCCTATTACGCTATCTGCCCCTCCATCTTCACCATGAAAAATAGCTGCATATTGGTTGTCCTTAATTATGTTTCTGTTTGCGTTAACTTTCTGCACCCACATTTCTACGTCTTCGTTCACTCTAAATCGTTCGTCATATTTGATGTTGTCATCTGCCTTTATTAATACCAAACCAAAAACAGGTTTGCTAAACGAAAACGGAGCCATGTCTTTTAACTTCATGTTGTCTTCACTATAGTCAAAACCTCCATAAGTTGCGTTCATATCTTCCGCCATTAGCTGCAACCTTTCTAATAATTCCAGAGCCTCTTCACCTGTTAGGTCAATGCCCTCTTTCTTTCTGCGTATTTTATTTAGGTCATCGTCAATAATATAGCCAAAACCATTAGGCTCACGCTCTTGTATCAGCTCTAGTATTGCGTTCTTTTTTTTAGCTGCACTTCCGTCTTTAATATCGGGTACTGCTATAACTGCATCGCCATAGTGTTTACGGTATTCAGCCTCTTGTGACTCTGGTACGACAATGTTTCCGCAACCTAAATACTCATAGGCTCGAACTTTACTAGCCCTGTTGTAGCTTGGGTAGTAAATGTTAGTCATCTTTAATATCGTCTAGGTACTCAGCTCCGTTGATCACTCTGCCTATGCCTTTACTCCATGGTTTTCCGTTCTGTCTTTTAGAGTAGACGCTTTTTAGCTTAAAGTGTGTTTGAGCAGAAAGCCAATCTATGTCGTTGTCAAAAGTCAGCACTATGTAATTGTTTGACTCGTCAAGATATTCGCTAAACTCAATCTCTTGCTCCTGTATCTCTGCCTTCTCATTTAGCACAGGTACATCAACGCCCCACTCAATTAAGTTCTCAGCATCATGGGTATTTGCAAGTACATCGTAGTCCCATACTCCTGCATGGGTATTGTCTTGAATAACAAATTGTTGCTTTTGTATTTCATTCCATGAAACTGTTTCTGTAGGTATCTCTTTCCACCCTAAAGCTTTGCAAGCTCTAAATCTTTGGTTTCCTCCTAGTATCATTCCGTCTGGATCTAATATGAGTGGTTTTACTTTCATCATTTCGGGAAAGCCCTTAATTTGTCGCTTTAGCTTTTCAAAATCAGCCTTAGTTATTATTCTAGGGTTGTTCGGGTTTTCCTTAATCTTGGTTATCGGCAATATGGTCATCTGCTGTTTTTATTATGTTTTTTAATGTTTGACGTATTGGGTACTCTTGTATGCAAAGGTTAAGTAAAATTTCCCACGCTGCATCGCTGCTCATTAGTACCCTAAAATTGTGTATTTTGTTTTTTTCATCTGTAGCAAACAATATCCAATCGTTTGAAGTGTTGATGTATCTTTTAGCTCTTCGAGGTGTCATAGGTTTTCGTTTTGTTCAATTAGTAATTTTAGTTTTTCAATCATTCCGTTTACACAGCTATTGCAATTGCTTACTTTCCTATTGTCTCCTGCTGCTATATTCCAGAGGTGTGTAAGTCTTTCGTTCTGTTCTGCTGTAATTTTATTATTTACTTCGTAGATAATTTCCTTTATTTCCTCAAGATAAGCTTTGTCTATTAATGCACTCCATTTATCCAAAGGACAGGAGCCGACTTTTAGCCTTGTTTTTATCGGCATAACACAGCCACAAAGTTTAATCTTGTTGCCTTTATAGGTAATTTTTTTACCTACTATCAAAGTTCCGCAGGACTTTGTTTCTGTTACATAGTATTTGCATGCTTTACAAATGTTGAGCCTGTCGCTATGCTTTTGTGGTGATACGAAAAACATTATTTGTTGAAGTGTTTAATTAGTTTGCTTCTGGATCTACTGAGTGAGGTATGTAGTACCTGCTCTTTTATTCCTGCCTCTCTTGCAACTTTGGTTAGGTTATACCCATCACAGTAAAGCATCATTACCGTTCCGTCAAACCATGATAGCCGATCTACTGCTAATTGAAAATTCTCTGCCCTTAACGCTTTGCTTAAATCATATTCGTAAGGTAAGTCCTTGTCGAATGTCTCATAAATTTCGTAATGTTTCTTGAAGCCTCCTCCCTTATCATGTGTAGCCTCCCTAAACATTGCTCGCTTAAAATACGGCAGGGGGTTTATCATTACCTTGCTTAGGTCAACTCCTTGTAACGTTACTATTCTTAGGTATGTGTGGTGTACTAAATCTCTATTTTCTCGGTGCAACCTTTCTGCATAGGTACACAACTTGCTGTAGTTATCAGCAAGCCACTTGTCGAAGATTTGTCTGTCATCCGACTTCCTCACACTTGTTTGTGTATAAAGTGATTAGCTCACGTAAGTCATGTACTCCATACTTACTTGTCTGCTTGGACTCTCTAACTAGTTGGTCTGCAGTACCTTCGCCATATTGTAAGTCTAGGTGTTGAGCAAATATGTACTGCTCTCCAGATCTAAAACCGTTGCACCTCTTACATTGAAATTGTACGTTTTTCTCATTCCATCGAGTTGAGTAGCACCCCCTTGACATGAAATGCCCTGCGTCTACCTCTTTCCAATGTTTGTTAACTCCACATGTAAAGCAATTTCCGTAGCCGTCTTCTGTTACCCTAGTACGTATGTACTTAGAGAATACCTTGTCAAGTTTTTTTATTAGCTTACTGCGCTCAGATGGCATGCCGCCAATATAGGCATAAAATCACAAACCACAATAGCCACTTTTATTCTGCAGGTGTGTTTGGGTGTACTATAAATTCCCACCTGCCTTTGTCATCGGTATCGTCCTTTGGTAGATCAAGTTTGTCTATAAATTCTCGCCACATTCTCTTTTGGTCTTCTGTCATTTCGTGAAAGGTTTTTTGTCCTTCCTCATCTTTAGCCCTCTTTATGTTTTTTTCCATCATTTCTGCTCGCTCCCCTTCGTGCCTCTGGAAAATCTCAACTAGTTCGGGTAATTTTAACCTCTCGTACATTTTACCATAGTACCCTGCTTTGAGTCTTTGGGTAATTACTTTCCATTCCTCCAACTTCATAACAGGAAACTGCTGAATAAGATATGTAACCGCATCTATGTAGTCCCCTTCATTCCTAAAACTTTTGTTCATTTCCAGATAGTCAACAGCATCTTTTAGCAAGGCTGTTAAAGCTATGTGCGTCATCTTTGGCTCATTCTTGAAAGCCGATCTAACGTTAGTCCCACAATTCCATGCCTCTGCTAATGTTATGTTAGAGCGTGTTGAGATAGTCTGTATAGACATCTGTATTGAATTTCTTACTAGTTCTTTTGTCATTGTTCTTTTCTTTGAATAACCCTTGATAATTTTGTGCTAAGCAATACTCAATAATTTCTATTGCCTCAACTTCATTGTTGTCGCTTAATTTAACTAATCTTTTTAACGCCATAACACCTCCGTCAGCATATTTCTTTTTACGTTGACTATTCCACAACCCCCAAGCTTCTGCAAATTTATCGCTTGAGAAAGGTAACTCTGTTACCCCTTTAGTAGATGAGTTAGTAACTGTACTAATAGTTGTATTAGTAGTAGGACTTTTTGACCTTTCTGTAGGGACATTTTGACCTATGTCTTGTACATTTTGTCCTTTGTCAAATACATATTGTCCTTTAGCAATAATCCGTCTTTGTCTTTTGTTTCCAGATACGGAAATGTAGCCCAAATCTTTTAGCTTTTTTACTGATCTACTTATGCTTTTCACACTTACAAATAGCTCCTTTGCAACTGTTTCATTGCTTTTGTAGAAGGTCTTTTTGTTTCCTGTAAAACTATCTATGTCTGCTAAGAGTATCTTGTCTATAGCTGTCATGTTTGGGTTTAACCATATGTTCGCAGGTATCCAAATGCCTTTGAATTGTCTCTCTTGTTTTTCCATTACTTAGCCCATTTTGGCGGGTTTAATGTAAAGAAACTTTCTGAGTCAATTCCGTAATCGTAACCTAAATTTTTAACAATACTTTGGTCATCGTTCCATTTCTTAAATGACTC
>Ga0209337_1003623_pt1 | contig 10865 bp, 21 predicted proteins | sample LinPmetageLP53_FD_184044 | JGI IMG/M metagenome (GOLD analysis project Ga0209337, IMG submission 184044) | Marine viral communities from the Pacific Ocean - LP-53 (SPAdes) (version 2) | ecosystem: Environmental > Aquatic > Marine > Oceanic | place: Pacific Ocean | collected 2010-02-08 | reverse complement strand
GTTCTTTGACTGTATTAGTCATCTTCTATTCTCCTAATTGGGGCTTTTTTACAAGGTAGCTCTATGTCGACTAGAGGGCTTGTATTGTAAAGGTAGCCTTTCGGTTTTTATTTTAATAAAGTGCCTAGTATCCTAGGGTAGCTTTATCTTACATTTGGATTTAGTCTAGGATTAACGCTACGCATATCATCAGAAACATCATTTATTTCTTCTTCATCGACCATTTCTCCCATCGCAAATCCTTGCCTGTCTTCTGCAGCAGCTTCAGCTTCTTTCATCATAGCTTCTAAATTGTCAGCTCCGATTTCTTCTACAGCTTTTGCAGTAAAGACAAACTCTCCATCGGATAACCTTGCGGGTATATCGTCAGAGACTCCTGTTCCCGGTCCTTCAACAGGACCATCTCCAGTAAATTCTGAGGCAGCTTCAATAACTTGGTCAAATATAACACTAAGTCTATCGTTGCCCTCTAATTGTTCGTTTAAAAATTCTTGTTCTTCTTCAGATAAAGTTTGAGAAATTACAAAATCTACATAGTTTTCTTCCATTTCTTTATCTGGTAACATTTGTGTTTCTTGTTCTTCCATAGGCATGTCCATAGGTATGTTCATAGGCATGTCGTCAGCTAATAGTGAACCACCTTCAGCTTTTTGTAATAATTTAAAATCGTTACTAGTAATTTTACCATCATTATTAGCGTCTATTTCTTTTTGATTTCCTATTAATTTGCCTTCAGCTTTTTTATCTCTTTTTATAAAAGAATCAGAAACTGTATAATTTAATCCACTATCTTTAAATTGTGTGTTTATCATTTTTAAAAGGTCATCATCTGAACGGTCGTCTCCCATTTCTCTTCTAACTTTTCTTAAATCATTTAAAAGTCTTTCTCCTTGTCCAAAGTCTCCCATAGCTTGTTTTGCTCTTTTAAACATGCCTGAACTTCCAGAGTTGTAATAATCATCTCCTAATTCTTTTAAAAATTTTATATCTTGGTTAATGAAAGAATCATATCTTTTTTGAGGAGTAGCAGGTACGTATTCTCCGTTTGAGTAACCTATTCTTTTTTTATCGTCTTGTAATAACATTATATTTCTTCCTTTCTATTAATTGCTTCTTTAACCTGTTGGTCCAGCTGTTCCAATCTTCCCAGAAAATTCAGCTTCCCCTGAAGCCGGTACATTTCCTGTTCCGATGTTGCCACCACCAGTGCCTGTAGCTCCAAGTTCTTGAGGTTGTTCAGGTGTTCCTTGAACGCCTCCCATTGGGGGCTGTTGACCAGCGGGTTGAGTTTCTTCGCCATTAGTTTGTCCAGCATTTTGCATTCCTATTATTTGAGCCATTACAGCAGCTTCTTCAGGGTCATTGAGTATTTCATCAGGGTCTAAATCTAAGCTGTAGGCTAGTTCACTTACAAGTTTAGAAATCTTAACAAACGGAGCAATAGCAGGACTTTGTGCAGTTTGTAAGAACATTGTCAATCTTTGACTACGTACTTCTTTTTGCATCAAGCTATTTGTTCCTGTAGCTCTAACTTCTAAATCACCTTTAACATCAAGTTTATCTTCTAAGAACTGCATGTTCCATTGAAAATAAGACTCTCCTAATGGTTTTAATAAAAAATCATCAAGGTTTTTAATAACAGTTTTAACATTTAAACTAGATGCTCCAAGTAACATTGACATGCCTGAAGCAGTCCTTGTCATGCTTTGAACACCTGTTTGTCCATGTGAGTAACTAGGTATACCTGTCTGTTCATCTGCTAATTGTCTAAACTTATCAAACATCATTAAATTTTCTTGTGACGTATTAGGAAATTTTAAACCATGTATAGCTTGTCCCGGTTGTCCAGCTTGTCTTCTAAAAACTTTACCCGGATATATTTCCATAGATTGTCCACCTACTAAAGCAGACTCATCTACATCAAAAACTAACGACCCAGACATTGCTAAGTTGTCAATAGCCATTCTTGCATGACCATTCATAATTTGTTGAGAATCATCCATGTTCTCTGCTACGCCAATTCCAAAAAAGTTATATGGATTTCTTTCGTATGGAAAAGCATTATATGGTAACCTGTATGGAGTAAACGGATTTAATACTGCTCTTAATAAGTAATGTCCACATGTCCATATGTTTACTTGTACTTCATCTAGGTCATCAACCGTGTCGGGTAAGTCAATACCTACTTCTCTGGCGTATTCTGCATCCATCATTCCCCAGTATTCTAAGACTTCAAAGCTACTATTTACATCATCGCCTCTTGCATCGTCTTTTAACTGGCTTTCAAAATCTTTTTCTACGTAATTAGCACCCATTTGAATTGCATTACGTATTGCATCATCATCAAAGTAAGGCATGTTACGTAGTTGTCTAAGCTGACTACGGTTCATCTTGTGTCTATGTATTATATATTCACACTCATCCATGTTAGTAGCGTTAGGGTCTGGGTAAAAATCCCAACAACTAACAAACTCAATACGTGGAACTCTAACTTCTAGTGGATTATAATTTCTATTACCTTCTTCATCTACATCCCACTTGTGTAATTTTTTATTAAAGTTAAATGGTCCTTTTACAATTCCTGTACCTAATAAGGCAGATTCTAAAAGAGCATTTCTTAATTCTGAATTTCCGTTAGACTCTTCTATTTGGTCATGAATAAGTTTTTCCATTCTTCTTGCAGCTCTTTGTGCAGGAGACATTTCTATTTTCTGAGGGTCAGGACTTACACCGTCTACTAAAATACCAGCATCTTCAGCTTGGTCTTCTATACTATCTGTAAAAATACCATTGTAATAAGTAGAGCCGGGTTTTAAAGTTTTACCGTCTCCTTCATAACCAACAGCATAAGGATTTTCTTTTAAGTTTCCAAAGTTGTCAGGTAGTTCAGGGTCAGAAGTTTCTAAACTTGGAGAAGGAGCAGCACTGTCTAAGTGTGCAAAGTTAGTTTCTCCTTCAGCTATTTTAGTTTCAGAAATTCCTATTGGAAATTTTCCTGTACCAAATATAACATCAACTAACTGTCCAAAGGCAGCTAATACTTTAGTCTTAGTAACTTTTACAAATACTCTAGATTTTTCTGACTCTCTAAATTTAACGCCTTTAGCGTAAAGACCTCTATAGTTTTCATAAGCCTTTAACCATCTTTTTTCATCTGTTTGTCTAGCGTCTTCAGCTTGAGCAAATCTACCTTTTATAATACCAATAAGATTTCTTTGTTGGTCTTCCTCTAAAGTTAATTTAACTCCAGTTTCGCCTTCTACTTCTACATAGATATTGTCAGCATTTAAAAATGTATTTTCGTTGTCTGCCATATTTTAATAACCAAATGTTGAATCTACAGGTCTATACATTTCTCTTTTTAAACCTCTCATACGTTCTAGTGGGCTTTCCATTCTAGGTCTACTCATTATCATATAACGTAATGCGTCATATGCGTGGTCAGATGCTTTAGTATCCACATCTTCTGGATTAATTTTAGACAACGGTATAGACTGTAATTCTCTTATTAAGTTAGGACATGTATTAAATATCTGTAACTTAGGTCTACCGTTCTCTCTAATCTTTAAATACTCGTGTATTTGTATTTTACCTTGTATTCTATTCTTATCAGCTCGTCTTAATTTATGACCAGCTTTAATTAAACTTTCTCCTACAGTTGGACCAGTTGTACCTGTTCGTGCCCAAGCTGCAGTATCTAAAACTCCGTTCACTGAGAACGGGTCTTCCATCTCCATATCTGTTATTATACTACCTAATTCCTCACCTGTCAAGCCTTTTCTGTATAATTCTCTATATATTATTAAAGTATTATCGTTCATGTCCATAATACCCCACAGACAACAGCTTTCCGCAGCATAACCATAATCTACTGCTTTAACTCTTTCCCAGTGTACAGGCAGAGCAAATGGAGTAATGACATGTTTTAACGGTTCAAATTCTGTAAAAGCAGCACCTTCTGCTACATCCCAATTACCTTCTAATAGCTGTTGTCTTTGTGTAGGTGGCAGTGATTTAAGCATTTGTTCATACACACCATCAGCATCTAAGTAGGGGTTATCAGCTAATCTAGCAGGTATAAACTTTCTTGTTAGTCCATCTTTACCTAAAAAACTTTGGTTATGCTCATTAGATTCTATATATCTTTTTTTCACCCAATGTGACCCGACCCCTCCGGGGTTCGCAGTACAACGAAGGTATGTTTGTATTTCTGGGTCAGTAGTTCTAAGACGTGAAGCAAGGTAGTTCCAACTAAACTCTGTAGGTAGATGAGTTATTTCATCAAACCCTATCCAACTATATGCTTGTCCTTGATATCTATATACGTCTGCATCTCTTTCAAGGAAACCAAACTCTACCTTTGCACCTGATGGAAAGTTCCAAAGCTTTTCAACTTCTCTAAACTTAGCACCGGGAAAAGCTTGTGGGTATAACTCACGAGACTTATCTATCATCTCTCTAAGCTCTGGCATAGACCTTCTAAGTATTAAAGCTCTATGTGCTTTTTTATGTGCATAACGTAGTGGGTCAACTATCATGGCATAAGATTTACCACCACCAGCAGCTCCACCATAAAGAACATCTTTTTCTGCAGCTGCTAAAAAATCTGTTTGGGGTCCTTCATTAGCATGAAAAAATACATGATGATTATCTAAATGTTCTTGAACAGCTTTAGGTAACCTATCTAAATCTCCATCAGTAACAATACCTTCTTTAGCATTGTCAAGTTTTTCAAGAGTAGACTTTTGTTTTTTAAATGATTTCTTAGCGTTGTTGAGCTTCTGCTCTAGCTTTTGAATATTTTTTTGTTTGCGTGATATAGTTCTACGAGCTACGGCTTCAGCATCGTTTGTAGGTCGTCCACCTTTTTTACGAGGCGTACCGTCTTTCTTTAATACAAAATTGCCTTCGCTATCTTGCAAGTAAAGATGTGGTTGGAGTTCCCAATCTTTCGCTTCGTAATCCATACTTTTTATCTATATGTTTTTTTAATCCGGGTGCAGACATTTTTCTGTCTGTCTTGTATTCTAACCAGTCACATGCAGCTTGTAATGATATCTCTTCGTTGACTACCATGTTCTCTGCTATCTGTAACGCTTCTAGTTCAGTCTCTATAGGTTTTAAAAAACTACTAGCTTCTTCATTTAACGAATACCCAAAAGGTATTGTAGATGTAGTTCTTTTTATATAGTCGTTCACTTTTTCTTTTTAATAGTTAAAGATTTTATTATTGTTTTTGTCATTGCTTTTTTTCCTTTACTCATTAAATGCTGGACTCCTTGAAAAGTAAACCACCCTTTTACAGATACCCACTTATCAAGAAATCTCTTACGCCAACTCACCTTTACAGGTTGGTTATTCTTTTTCTTTCTTGGCATTATCTTCTCCTTTATTTCCAAAAATTAAATCCCAGTTATCTTTATACTGTTGTGTATAAAAACCGGGTCGGGGTCTTGCTCCTTTTCCACCAGCACTCTTACCATAGATACTTTTTCTAAACGTCACAGGTTTTTCGTCACTACCTATTTGTCTACCCACTTATCTTTTCTTACCTTTATGTAAACCATGCTTTGCGTGTTGCTTACCTTTTGCAGTTGCTGCACGTTTCTTAGCGTTAGCTGCTGCAAGTTTCTTTTTACCTGCTGTAGTAGACTTAAGTTTTGCTATAGTTTTAGCGGGTGCATAAACTTCTCCAGTTTCTGAAGACTTTTTACCACTAGCGGTTGTCCACTTCTGTCCTGTCCATTTCTTTAAAGACTGTTGAGATTTTTTAAGTGCCATTACTTATAACCTCCACCTGCAGCCTTATAAGCTTTAGCTAACATTTGAGCTTTACGAGCAGACCATTGACCTGCTTTACCACCTTTAATACCAGCTTTTATTCTATTAAATAAACGCTTACGCATTGTAGGTTTAGTATAGTTATTTGCTTTGTTTACTGTTGATTTTTTCTTAGCTGCCATCTTACCACTTTACCTTATCAGCCCAATAAGCTGCTGACATCTTACCTTTTTTAATATTTTTACCGTGTCTCGCTTTAAAAGATTTGCGTTTAGCTTTCATCTTATCAGATTCACCTGACTTAGGCTTACCTGCTGTTGATGCACCTTGTTCACCAAACCTAATCATTTTAATAGTGCTGCCTTCTTTAGCTAACACCACGTGTGATTTAGTAGGATGCTTGGGAGTTCTCTTAGGTTTGTTATAACCTGAGAAAGTTTCTCCTCTGTATTCAATAGTCATTAGTGTATTGTCCTTTCTGCTAATAGTTCTTCATGTTTTAATTCGTGTATTTCTCCTATAACAAATAAACCATGTTGTATAGCTAGTCTACTAGCTTCTAACATGTTACTTGCTTTAATATAAGGTCCAATTAAAACACCTGTATGTTCATCTATGTATTCTGTTATCCATATCTTCATTTGTTTTTACGCATTAGCCTATCTTCTGTTCTTTGAAAAGATACTTCTAAAAATCTATTTAGTGCTTCACCTAAGAATTTTACAATTCTAGCGTAATATCTCTTCATAATCGCCATCTTCTGCATGTATATCAATCGTATGTTTCTCTGGTAAGATAAATATACCACCACTTACGTTATGGTTAATATCTAACTTATCTGTCTTTACAACACCAGCCCTATCTAGTATTGTTTGTGCAGCTTGTAACTTGTTATTAGCTTGAGGAACAGGCTTATTAGATTTCATAATCTCTATAAGCTTGAACGCTGCTGTAGGAGCTTCCCTCGCAAGTACGTCTGAGGCTAAATCTACTACTTCATGTTTTAATGATTTTAAGATTTGATAGTGATTGCCCGAATACCCTGCAAGTTCAGCTGACTTTTTGAAATCTCCACCAGTTTCTACTAGATGATTTAGGAAAGATTCCTGTTTATCTGTTAGATTTCTTTTCTTTTCTGGAAGGTAACTCATGCTTTTATTATATACAACATTTACTAGTTTGTCAAGTACTTTATAAACTTTAAAAGTATTTTAAAAAAGCCTTGACAAAAGTTAAAAGTATCTGTATAATAAAGTTGTAAACGTCCCCAGTCTAACATACAAGATAACACACGCAAACCTCTACTAAAACTAGGGGTTTTTTTATGCCTGTAAACTTATGGAGTTTTAGAAGTATGCGGCTAACTGGTTAATGCTCATATTGGGTAGAAATGTATGTGATTTACATATATGGGGGTATACGGGTATGGCGTTCCTGCCCCCCATCACTCAAACTTATAACACTTTATAAGCTTCATGAATGTTATACCTTATATCAACAGCTTATATTATTTTATAAGTCTTATGAAGTATAGATAATTTATATAATACTTTATAAGTTTCAATGATGTTTAGTTAAATTTCTAAATCTTACAAAGTTTTTAAAATTATTCTTGTTCTGGTTTATGATATTCTCAGAAAAGATATATTCATGATAGTTATAATATATTATAAACAATAAACATTATCCAACATTCTAAGCACTTCTAAAGACTTCGATAGTCTTCTAATATTAAGCCCTTGGATGTGCCTTTATAATTCAACAGGTGGCGTTATATGATGCCTACTTTGTCACACAACTGTCACAAACTTGTAACACTTTGTAACATACTTGTCATAATCCTGTAACATTCATGAGTCATAGTTTACATATTGAAATTAATTGTGTAATTAAACATAATTTAAGAATAGATAAAAGGAGGGTTTCTATGTATAAGATAGAACGCGACTCTTACGGGCAAGTCATCAATGTTTGGCATGATGACAAACCCGAAAAGATAAGCAAAAACGCTAGGCGTAAAGCAAAAAGATACGCGATTAAGTTTAAGAAAATTACAGCTAAAGCAAAAGCTGGAAAAGATACAAGTGGAATAAAATTTGAATGGTCTCAGATATGGCATACAAATAGACAATGCCAAAGTCCAGAGATGATTTTAATTAGAAAAGGTATTTAATTCACAAGATTGTCACATACTTGTCACATAGTTGTCACAATTACATGATTTAATAGAATAGTAAAGAAAACAATTAGCCGAATAGGGAGACCGAAAAGCTAAAGGCAAAAGGTAACGCCACTATTTGAAAAGGTTACCAAATTAAAAGGAGGTTTATTATGACACCGACAATTACGTTAGGCATAGCCTTAATATTGTTATCGTTAATCTTGTTAATTATAATGAATGGCTAGGAGGTAAGATATGAAATCGAGTAAACAAGTATTAGAAACTTTAAATAATAATTTATTATATTTAGAGTGGCACGTCAATGATTGTGATACTGTAGTGGTAGAAGAATGTATTAGACACATTGGCTACTTAGAAGAAATCATTAGTGAATTGATTTGCGAAACTGTACAATTAAATAAAAGATTAGGTTAAAGTCTCATTACCTATACAAAAATATGAGACAATTTAGAGGGTAAATATGATTAAAGAATTTACAATAGCTATAAAATGTCCGGCTACAAATAAGGACATTCAATTTGATATTAGAAGAACAAAAGATTATGATTGGCATTTATACGATAGGCGTATTGCTTCAGGGTGCTTTTCAATATGGGGTGATTGGTCAGACGCGATTAAAAGTGTCCTATCAATAACACCGAACAAGTAAATAAAAGATTAGGTTAAAGTCTCATTACCTATTGCAAACATGAGACAACTTAGAGGAAAAAATATGTTTAATATAAAAACATTTGAAGATAGGCATAACCCTAATAAGAAATTTCACCATGTGAATATGCTGGGATTGAAATTTAGAATTGCTAATAATAAGAGAAGTAGCACAAGAAGTAAAAAGCTTCTGTACTCTACACAGAGAGGTGTAGTGTTGAACTTAATACCAAGTCGATACCTATGCTTGATTACTAAGTAAAATGGCTTACAACTTGTTAAGCGTGGGAAGTAATCCCAAGATTGATAAGAGTAATAAAGTATCAAGTAAATACTGGTCGGTGATAATGCATCTTCGACCAGTTAATACGAAGATATGTCCTTATCAAGACATAGCCAAGTGCAAAAGTGCTTGTCTAAATACTGCTGGACTTGGTGGTGTTTACCCAAGTATTCAAAAGGCTAGGCAAAGAAAGACTGATTTGTTTCTGAATGACAGGGACGAATTTATGAAACAGCTCGTGCATGATATACATAAATTTATACGAGCATGTGATAGAAAAGAAAAGAAACCAGCGATAAGACTCAACGGCACGAGTGATATACAATGGGAAAAGATAGACATAGACGGACAGAACATCTTTGAAATGTTTCCAGATGTACAGTTCTATGACTATACAAAGATACCAACTAGGAAAGTTGACAATATATCTAACTATCATTTAACATGGAGTTACAGCGAAGCGAATAAGAAATACGCTGAGATGTTTGACAAAGTACCAAACAACAAAGCAGTAGTCTTTAGAACTAAGGACTTGCCGAGTATGTTTAGAGGGTTAGAAGTGATAGACGGAGACACCCACGACATGAGATTTTTAGACAGACCAAATAGCGTGGTTGGTTTAAAAGCAAAGGGACAAGCCAAGAAAGATTATTCAGGGTTTGTTATAGACGCTATACAAATAACATAACGAGGAGGTATAGTATGGGATACGAAGACTTAGCAAATATAAATCGAGTGATAGAGTTTATTCATGAGTATGGTAAATGTAGTTTAAAAACTACTGGACATTTAGATGATAAAGATATTGACGAAGGTTTATATTTCTTAGAAAATTTAAGGTCAGAAATAATAAATAATATATAGGAGTAACTATGAAAGAATTATTAGAAGATATACAAAGCACACTTCAACACATTGTAGATAGTGAAGAGTGGGAAGCACTACAAGAAGGTTCAAGTGCTGAAGATTTAATTGGAACTATAGACAAAAAGTTAGAGGAGTTAAACAATGAATGAAGCACTACTACATATACTAGAAGACACTTTAGAAGCTATGATAACAAAACATGAGACAGCTTTAGTGTTGGCAGAAGATGAAGAATACTGTAAACATTGTGAAGATACTCTGGAAGAATGTGGAGGATATAAATGTTGGATAAAATAGCAATACAAGAGAAAATATTTAAGCAAATTCTTGAACAAGACGAGAGAGGATTACTTGATAGAGAGGTGCAGACAATAGCAGAATGCTACAATCTACATCAAGATGACGATAGAGATGAGATAGTTCAGTTCATAGCTGAAAATATTTACCATAACTTTTATACTTAGGAGGTATAATATGATACACAATGATATAAAGAAAGGCATGAGAGTTCAACTAACACCTATACCTATGATTTCGACTGCACCTAGAACTGCTACAATCATGGATAGCATGAAAGGCATTACTAGAATGGTTCACATAGATGAAAAGAATGGATACTTTGCCGACATGGGAAGTGTATATGTTAGTGAAATACAATTTGTACTATATGATAATGATATGCCTGAACCAATAGATGTTTCAGAAGCACATCAAAAGAAATTAGATACGTTACAATTAATATGGGAGGTTTAAACGTGAGGCAAGATGAAAAAGTATTCAGGTTTGAGTGGTCAGAAAAAATATGTTATATGAAAGACATTCAAGCAGAGACAGAAGAAGAAGCACGAGAATTATGGGAAAGTTTGAGACAGGAAACAACTAAATATTATACTAAAGCCTGTAACAAGGGGGTTGCTGATGACTATACAGTACATGAATGTAATTTTAAAGTTACATCATTTATGAGAATGCGATGTGGATGAATAAGGGAAAACTATTAAAGGAGGTGAGTGATGAATGATACATACAACATAACAATTAAGTGTGATACACTAGAGGAAAGGGACATAGTTCTGGAGAAAGTTGATGAGCTTATACCACATG
>Ga0209337_1003622_pt1 | contig 10868 bp, 17 predicted proteins | sample LinPmetageLP53_FD_184044 | JGI IMG/M metagenome (GOLD analysis project Ga0209337, IMG submission 184044) | Marine viral communities from the Pacific Ocean - LP-53 (SPAdes) (version 2) | ecosystem: Environmental > Aquatic > Marine > Oceanic | place: Pacific Ocean | collected 2010-02-08 | reverse complement strand
TCAATAAGTGCACCATCAAAATCTAAAGCACTAGTATAATTAGGTGCTGGAGTTTCAGTGTCTATAAAAGTCCAAGTAGATGTTGCTGTATCATAACTACTATTAGCAGCGTTTAGTTTCCACCAAGCTGTAGGTGTTGTAGTATATGTAGATTGTGGGGAACCGTTGTTGTAGATGTTTGTTACGTTAGCGGATTGATCAGAGTTCCATACAACAACATTTGAAAGTTCACCATCAAGAGTATTACTTACACCAACTCCCTTATTAGCTATTGCATTAATAGTAGTTGCAGCCATTCCAGTTCCTGAGCCGCTTAAAGCAAATTCTACACCATTTAAATAAAGTTTAATAGTGTCTCCGTTTCTTGTAACTATGTAATTAGCCCAGTCAGTTGTGTTTTTGTATGGTGGGAATGGGTATGGTGAATTACCTAAAAAAGGAGAAAGAAATTGAGTTGAACCATCTGGTCTTATATATATATATCCAGATGTAAAATAAATAATATATGTCTGTGTTCCATCTGGCGAACCTAAAACGTGCTGATTACTTGTAGTGTTTCCTCTTTTATGCCAAAAAGAAATAGTGTTTGTAGTTCCTAAATCTATAGAATTTAAATTAATATAATCATTACTTCCATCAAAATCTATTGCATGACTTTGTAAAGATCCATTTGGAAAACTCCAATTAGCACTACCCATTTGTGCTTGTTCACCTAGTGGATAATAAGCTATAGGTTTAGCAGATAAAGCCATTAAATTAGCTGGAGCATCAGCTACAGATAAAGCTGCTACTTCAGTAGCGTTTAAAGCGTAATTGAATATAGCTACTTCGTCAATCCCTGCTTCAACTCCTCCATAATGTCCATCACCAATTCTATTGTTGTTTTGAGTTATGGCTGGCGTTGCTCCAGCTGATGAACCGCTGCTTGAACCATCAACATAAGCAGTTAAATTAGGAACACCACCGCTGCTATCTTGCACTATGCAAATGTGATGCCATTGTCCATCATTTATTGCTCCAGCTGTAGGTAACCAATTATAAGTTACCGTAATTGTAGTGCTATTTCCAGCACCAAAAGTTATACGCCCAAGCGTTGCGCTTAATAAACAAAATCTATAATTATTAGCACCTAAGTTAATAATAGTTTTAAAACCCCCAGAAACTGTTGCTTTATACCATAAGCTAACTGAGTAAGATTCGTTTATATTATATCTAAATATATCTAATCCTGTACCTAAGTCAATATAATTACTTCCATCAAAATCCATAGAATACAAACTGTGTCTATCCTCAGATAATCCACTGCCGGTAACTCCATCTCCTGCTGCTGGATATGCTAAATTCTTTTCATTTGGTAAAAGCCACTGTGGTGTTTTATAATCTGCCATATTCTATTTTTAATCTCCCATTCTATTCCAAAGTACTAAGTCTGTACCTAGTCCTGCTGTGAATAAATTAGCGCATTTGCCTGGGTTATCATTTGTTGCGTTATAAATTGTTTGTACGTCTTCTAGTTGTAATGTTTTACTCCATATTGCTACTTCATCTATATCTCCTTTAGCTGCAGCTAAAGTTGGATAAGTAGAAAGACCACCAATTTTCAAAGGAGTACTTGCACTTCTTGCGTCAGCGATATCTGTTGTAGTGCTTTTTAAAACACCATTAACATATGCTTTTAATTCTCCACTTGCCGCGCTATAAGTCCCACATAAATGATGCCAACTTCCAAAAGAAAAACCAGGAACAGCATAACCTGTTGAATTCTGTGTATTAGCAATATCTTGTGATCTTTCAAACGATAAATTTTTGGTAGTTGGGTGCACGGCTATGTTTATACCTGAAACACTACTTGTATGAGTACTACTTAAGATATATTGGAACGTACCTGTTGTAGTTAAATTACACCATAATGAAAACGAAATATCACCATCATCTAAACTTGAAATAGTTCCACAATTTACATTTTGATCAACACCATCAAACTCCATAGCAAAATCATTGTCTATAAGTTCTAATGGAACGTCTGCTGCTGCACTGAAAAAGCTAAAGGGAAATGGAAACATATATTATGTTTTATGTTGTTAAGAAGTCTAATGTGCTAGAACATAGAACTGAAGTTGCATTGTAAGGTATCATAGTTACTACATCTGCTTTACCCGCACCTGAGGTTAGTGTAGGCGCTGTAGCTGCTGGAAATTTATATTTACCAGTTCCAGCGCCAGAAGTTCCCCAGTTAACAGTACCGCCAGTACCAGCTTGTTCTATAATTAAAATATAAGTAGCACCATTATTTAAATTATTACCATTAGCTACTACTATAGCAGCACCTGTTGCTATTACTATTTTTTGCACGTTACCATTGTTCCAATCAGGTGTAAAAGTAGCTCCATCTGCAATAGTTCCACCATCATATAAATCACCCCAAGCTTGGCCATCAACCTCCATGTTACCAGTAACATTTAAGTTAGTTCTTAATGTAGATGTCCCAGACCCTACAACTTCAAAATCAGGAGTAGTATTTGAGGTCATATATACTCCAAAAGCATTTGCTGTAGAAGGAGCGGCTACAGCGTCTGTAGAAGCGTTGAAAGTAATAGCATTATTTCCAGTACCTCTACTTTTTCTACCTATATTAATAGAATAATCTCCTGAAGTAACAGCAGAGTATCCAATGCTCATACTAGAATTACCGCTTGCTGTAGAAGCATTACCTCCTATAGCAATACCATCTTGGCCACTAGCTTGTGCTCCGTTAACTCCACCACCTATAGCAATTGCATAAGTTGAAGTAGCATCACTTAAATTACCTATAGAAACAGAATAATTACTAGCAGCATTAGCTGTTCCACCAATTGATACAGCTGAATACCCACCTGCTGCAGTAGCACCTTTACCTAAAGCAAAAGTACCGTTATTTTTTATAAAAAATAAATCATTTCCAGAATTGTTTTCTACCAATAGACCTGTAGTGCCAATTACATCATCTGTACCTTTTACTGTTAAGTTAGTATTTAATGTAGACATGCCAGATCCTACAACTTCAAAATCAGGAGTAGTGTTTGAAGACATATATACCCCAAAAGCATATTGAGTAGATGGCACAGCCGCAGCACCTGATGCATTTATTGTGACAGCGTTTGCTGCTGACCCTTGAGACTGATGTCCTAGGTTTAATGAATAATTATTAAATTGAGCACCAGCCGATGTGCCTATAGTTACTGCATAAGGACCAGCACTGTTATATGCGCCTACTATTACACTTTGTGAACCAGTTGCAGCAGATTGATTACCTATAACTGTAGCGTAAGAAGCTGGAGCTGACATGGTAACTTTTCTACCTATTGCAACACCATACACAGAAGATGTTGTTGCTTCTATTCCAATACAGACATTAGTTTCTGATGTGTTCGCCGCGTCTAAACCTAAAGCAAAAGCCCCAGTGGTGTTTAATTTAAACACGTCTTTAGTATCTCCAGCGTTTCTAAACTGTATTGTATCTGTAATTAAAGCTTTTCTAGTCGTACCTATTGTACCATCAGCTGCATATATACCTGAATTAGCTGCTAGTGTTGCTAGAGTAAATTCTACGTTTGTTTTTGTACCAGCAGGATCATCGTATCCTACTATTCTAGTGGAAGCATCTAACGTTCCTGTTCGGGTTGTAAATGCTGAAAATTTTACTGCCATTTTATTCTACTATTAAGTTAAGACCTGCTTCATTTGTCATTTGAATATTGTCTTCTGTTATTATATCGTTAAACCCAGGACCTGGAGTTTGTTGTCCTGGTGGAACAGCTCTCTCTGGAATTATATTAACTATGCCTAAAAACATCGCTAAATCACTTGCTATATTAAATAAATCCATTAGTATAAAGCTACAACTGAAGTTGGACCTGTTGCATTATAAACTAATTGTTTGACAAGTATTGGATTGTATCCACCAGCTAATACACTTTCAAAGGTAACTGTAGACGTAGCTGGATATCCTGTGCCTGCTGTACCATCATGTCTAGCTGCTTCCATTATTACTTTTAATTGAGCTCCTGCTGTAATATCTCCTATATATAAACAACAACCTCTTTTTTGAGTATTAGGAATATCTATATTAGTTACTGTAGAAGCAAAGCCAGAACCACCTGCTGGACTTACAGATACGTGATTAGCCGCTCCTCCAACTAGATAATTTCTATTCGTAACACCACTTACTTTTATATAGTAATCAGTTACTGCACCACCAGCGTCTATAGCAGTAACAACTACTATAGCTCTATCACCTACTGCAGCCCCAGTTCCTGTAGGAGTAGTTACTGTTATTTCATCATCTACCGCGTATCCAGTACCGCCACTAGTCATATTTAAACCGTGGTTTGAATCTGTATTATTTATAGCACCAATAACTATTAACTTGGCATCATGACCAAATACTCTAGGTTCTTGCTGCATAACTCCATTTACTGGGTCAAGTTGAGGTTCCCATTGGTTAAATTGTGTTAATGCCATTTTATTTTTTTATTTTTGTTATTTTTTCTGCGCCTCTAGATCCAAAGTACGCTACATATACTGTTATTAGTAAAGCTTCCATTAGTGAAACCCACCCTTCTTTTATCTCTAATAGTATCGTTGAATCTAATACTATAAATATTGTCATTGCTAGAGTTAGAAATATAAGTGTCATAGGTCTTGTATTTTTACTAAGCCATGAGTCACTTTTCATATCACTATTCCAGCGTGCAGATACATTATTCATTTCTGCAATATCTTGCTCTAGTAGTTTTAAAGCCATCTCTTTGTCTTCAGGGCTAATACTACTATCACTTGATATAAGATTTTTTACTATACCAAAAGCTCCGTTGTCTGGTAGTATGTCTCCTATACCATCTAATATTTTAGGGGCTTTGTTTTTTAGGAAAGCCCCTATTTTAGTTTCTTTAAACTTTTTCTTACCACTCATTTAATAGGTGTTTCTTTTACCCATTTAGCATTAGGAAAATGATAATCATAACCTGGATACATAACTTTAGCATAGCCATTGTTGTCAACGCCTAATACTTTAAAGTCTACTCCTTTCATAGTAATATGCCCACCAGGTATTACATTAGTGGGCTTATTAACATCAGGACTATTTCTTTTATAACCAGTTTTTGATTTCTTCATTTAGCTCATGTGCTTAGAAATAGAAGGAGTTTTTTTAGAATCTCTTCTTGACACTGCATCAAAGTGAGCGTCTCTTTTTAAAGCGTGTGCGTGGTCAAAGTCATTTTTAGCATTAGCCATTTTACCTTTAGCAGCTTCATATCTACCATCAGCTTTTAATTTTTTCTCGTGAGAGTAGTCATCCATAGATGCTTCTTTGTCTTCGTACTTGTTCATAGTTTATTTTTTTTATTTTGATGATATTTCAAAATCTTTACTAGCTTTAGACGTATCGGAGTTTACTCCCATTGCTTTTTCTTCTGCAACTTCTGCTCTTCTTCCTGCAGCATTAGCATCATTTCTATCACTTGACGCTTTTTTAGCTTTATTTGCTGTAGTTTGAGCGTCTTTCTTATCTTTAGCATTTGCTTGTGATATTTTTTTATTTTCATCGCTAGAGGTAGATTTCTTAGCACCGACATATGCGGTTTTGCTTGAAGAAGTAGTGTTACCATCTTTAGTCATTGTATAACTTCCGTCACTATATTTTTTATATGTAGTTCCTTTAACTACAGCTGTTCCTGTAACTGTTGTTTTATTTTTAGCTGCATTTAACGCATCTTGTTTATTATTACTTTCTTCCGTAATTTTTTGTGCGTCATCAGTTTGTTTAGCCATGGATTTACCATCGCCTGTTTTTTGAATAAATTTTAGCTTATCGGCTGCCATTCCTGAGTACATACCGCCTTGCCATTTGTGTTTCATTTTAAATGCCATTCTTGTTCATTTTTTTTATATGTTTTTTTGCGGCTTTGTCAGCGTCAGATTCCCAAGGAAATCCTTTCCAGCCTTCAGGGTGCCATTTACCCTCATATTTTATTTTACCGTTTTTTCTAGCCATTTTTTCACCATCCCATATTATATGATCATTAAAGTAATCTAAACGACCTTCTTTAAATTGATCAACATGACCTAGTTCATGAGCTATAACTTGTTTTTCTTGCTCAGGTTCCATGTCACACCTAATGTTAACAGTTCCCTTTTTAGTGGCTCTGCCTAATACCCCGTCCTCTTTTTCAAATCTGTAAATAGGAGTATTGTCTATATGGTATGGTGCTTTTATCTTAAAAGCCATTACTCTGCTTTAAAAGCTAATAAAACTTCTCTTAATGCATAACCGAAAGCTACACCAGCATACATTGGGTGTGACTCTAGTAATAACATAGCACCAGCTATTCCAGCTAACATAGCTTTAGCTAATGGGTGATTTATAATTGCTTTTACTTTATCCATAACTTATTTTTTCTTTTTATTTTTATTACAAAAATCTCTTGCTTCTTTAGAACTTCTAAATCCCCATCTTTTTAAAGAGTGAGCATATCCGCTAGGAGTTCCATCCTTAGCTTTCATTGGGTGAGGGTTTTTACCAAACCTACAAGCAAAGCTAGTTCTTGTACCGCTTTTGCCTTTTGTCTGTTGCTTGCTTAATGGGCGTTTATGATCCTTCCTCATTTTAGCATTTTTCTTGCTATATTGAGCACTAGTCATTGTGGCTGGAGAATCATTGTCTTTGTCTTTAGGAACACAATTAGGAACTTCTTTACCATCTTTCATCTTAGTGCCAAACATTTCATAATTTTTCCAGCAAGCCTTCATTGGTGATTTATATCCCATTATTCTACTATTATTTGTACTGGTCCACATTCTTCTATATAGTCAGCTATCTTTGGATAAATCCTTTTGTAAGCTTGTGTAGAATAACTTCCAGTAAATTTACTAGCGTCTACCACATCATTTAGCAGTAAACAACCAGCTGTGTGTTTATCAGTATTACCTGTATGTATTAATATGTATTGAAAACTGATTCCTGAGTTGACTAGGGTCCAGTTAGGCTTGTTATATAGACATAACATACCTTTATGATCAGAAAACCTCTTAGAGTATCTAGAATGGAATCCTCCTTCAGATCTCAACCCTATTTCGTATGTACCGTTGGGTATACGAGTTTCTCCATAAACTTTTTTTGTTCTATGCTCATCCTCTATTACAAAACATTGAAAGACGTCATCTATATAGAATAAACTTATAGATGCGTCTCCATTATCTGCAATGCGTTTGAGTCTTACCTCCACTACTTACCTTTTTTAAGGTTATACCATTTATGAGCGGTGTATCCAATAGTAAGTACAAGTAGCATTACTTTTAGTGTCGGTTCTAACCAGTCTATACTCGCAACCGTGAAAGATGTTATATTTAAACAATATAACTTAAGATCAGCCAAGCCCATTTTACTTGTTGGCGTTAAGGACTGCATTAGACTGTAGTTTGTGAGGAATGTTAGCTATTTTTAAAGACGAGGCAACATTACTGTTTCTAGACTTCATATTTCTTGTTCCTAATTTTTTAGCTGGCTTAGTAAGATCTACTCCTGCTGATTTTTGTTTTTCTCCGTAACTTGGCATAGTATTTTTTTTATTATTGTTTTCCTTTTAAAAAATTAAGAGCTAATACTCCTTGTTTTTTTATTTTTGGATTTGATGACTTTGAGGCTTCTACTTTATCTTTGTAGGGTATTTTTTCATCCATAGGTATGCCTAGTGATTTATGTAATCCTCCTTTTTCAATGTCAAGATCTTGCATCCATTTTTCTTTTTTTAGAAATGGTGATGTCTTCTTATTATCGTTATCATAATCACCTTCTCTCAATTTTCTTAGAGTTTCATCACTTAATGTTTTATTATCACTAAATCCAGGTGTTTTTTCTTTAGGGAAATCATTAAATGTATATTTTCCAATCATCTCTTTAGGTTTGGGGGCCGATCCTTTTTTAGGTTCGTTATCATAATTACCTTCTGCCATTTTTTTTCGTGTTGAATCACTTAATGTTTTACCTTTTGGTGGAATATAATCAGGATGACCAGGTTTAAGTGGCTCGCCACTCATTAATTTACCTTTTTTACCTCCTGCGCCACCTTGATCAATAAACTTGTTTCTTTCTTTTTCCACATCATCATAGATTTTTTCTCTTAATGCGTCTTCACTTAATCTGTTACCTACACTGCCAACCCCACCTTTTTGATAAGCCATTGAGCCTTGACTAGACATAGGTTGATAAACTAAATCATTCATACTTCTAGGCGGAGCACCTGCTCTGTTAGGCATCATTGGATTTGGTGCTTGCACAGGTTGTTGTTGTTGTATAGGATTACCAAATTCATCCAATTGTTGATTTTGCATATTTTGCATATTATCTTGTTTTATCGTTATTAACATTTGCTATAGCAAAAGCCATAACTTTATCTGTATATGTTTTTTTATTTTTAACATCTGGTAAATCTTCTTCACCTAGCATTATTCTATATATTCTGCTTAATAAGTGTTTAAATTTAAATGATGTTTTATAAATATTGTATTTCTGCGTAGTTCTATTTCGATGTCTCCATACCTGTACCCATCCACGCTTGAGCAATTTGTTCCATCTTCTATTATCCCAAGAAAAAGAATATTGACCAGTTTTAAAATCTTCTTTTCTAAAGTGGTCTAAAGCATCTAAATATATTAATAACTCAAGGTCTGCATCCTTAAGATCACATGTTTTACACGCCCATTTACGTATAATTCTGTAATGCTTTAATAAATGCAGATCTTTTAAGTCTTGTGATGTAAGTTTTCTCATAATACTATGACTACATCTACTTCTTTTATTACTTTAAATTTTTCTTCATCAAGTTCTATGCCAAAACCTGCATGTCTATCGTAATAAATAGTATCGTTGTCTTTAACTCCAACAACTGCATCTCCTATTGTGACAACCTTAGCCATACGGTATCTTATATCTTCTCTATTGGCCTCCGTTAAAAGTAATCCACCTTTTGTTTTAGGATCTGGCTCTTTCACAGGTGATACTACTATATTTTTTCCAATTGCTTTCATGCTCTCAAATTATTGATTACACAATCAGTCGATAAAATAGTAGTAGCTACTGAAGCTGCGTTCCTTAGTGCACTTTTAGTAACAAGTAAGGGATCGATTATTCCGGACTTTACCATATTTACCGTTTTCCCTGTAACCACATTCAATCCTCTACCTTTTACTGTTGGAACTTCATAGTTTTCTATACCAGCATTTTCTAATATCGTCTTATAAGGCGCTTTAATAGCGTCTAAAAGAACCTTTTCTGATGTAGACTTAGGTATAACGTTGTTTGCTGCATTAAGCAGTGCTATACCTCCTCCTGGCACTATTCCTTCTTTGATCGCAGCTTTTGTAGCACAAATAGCGTCTTCTACACGATCTCTTTTTTCTTTTAATTCAACTTCTGAGTTAGCACCTACCTTAACTATTGCTACTTTTGCAGATAATCTAGCTAATCTTTTCTCATATTTAACAACTAAATTAGGATTTTTTGTTGTTTCAACCTTTTTTTGCAAAGATTTAGTTAAATTTAAAACTTCTTTAGGTATATTCTCTACTTGTATTACAGTTTCTGTTCTTGTAGTAGTAACTTTTACAGCTTTACCAAGATGCTCTGGCTGTATTAAGTCCATATCGTCTCCTAATTCTTCATTTATGACTGTAGCTCCTGTTAATAGTCCTAAATCTTCAAGAGTATCCTTTTTGTTAACACCATATGGTGGAGCATCGACAACATTTACCTTTATATTGCCTTTCATTTTGTTCATAGCCAATGCTGAAAGCACTTGTGTCTCTACGTTTGCTATAATAAATAAGCTTTTTTTGTTTTTAATTATATATTCTAAAACTCCTTGTATTTTTCTAATATTATCTACTTCACTTTCTATTATTAATACATAAGGATTTTCTAATTCAGCTGTACCTAAGTCTTTGTTTGTTACAAAGTGACTGTTTTGTAGTGAACCTGGGTATTGTATACCATCTATGCTTTCCACTACAGTTTCTGGTAGGTCATGGGTTTCCATCATTACGATACCTGTTTCATCAACTGATCTAAATGCTTGACCAATGAGTTGGCCTAACTCACGGTCGTTATTGGCTGATATAGTAGCTACTTGTTCAATTACATCTCCTTTTACTTCTGAGGAATGTTTCTCAAGATATTGCACCACTTTGTTTACAGCCAAGTTAATGCCTTGTTTTAAATCTCTAGGATTTAATTTTTTTTGTTTATATGCTTCAGTTAATATAGCATGTGCTAAAACTGTTGCGGTTGTTGTCCCATCACCTGCTTCTTTAACCGTTTTACGTGCTGCTTCTTTAAGCAATTTAGCTCCCATGTTTTCTACTGGGTCTAATAGTATAACTGAATCAGCTACAGTAACTCCATCTTTAGTTATTTGTGGATTACCATTTCCATCTTCTAGTATAACACACTTGCCGCTAGCTCCTAATGTAGAGCTAACAGCTTGTGTGAGTTTCTCTATACCGCCAAATATGGCGGATTTAGCGTCTTCACCAAAGTTAAGATGCTTTACAATTGTTTCGTTCATTTGATTTAATTAAATTATATTTGGTTTTACTCGAATGTTTTGACCACTTTTGGTCCTTCAAGGAATTCTAGCTTTTTAGCATAGTGTTCTATCGATGCATCTATTGCTTGTTCAGCTCCAGCGATTGTTTCTCTTCTTGTTACGTCGATCCACTCATCAGCATCTTCGATACTTCTATACTCGGTTTGTAAAAATCCATTTGGTAACTGTACTATTCTCCAGTTGCTCTTTATGGTTATGTGTTTCCAAAGGTTGATCATACTTTGA
>Ga0209337_1003621_pt1 | contig 10870 bp, 12 predicted proteins | sample LinPmetageLP53_FD_184044 | JGI IMG/M metagenome (GOLD analysis project Ga0209337, IMG submission 184044) | Marine viral communities from the Pacific Ocean - LP-53 (SPAdes) (version 2) | ecosystem: Environmental > Aquatic > Marine > Oceanic | place: Pacific Ocean | collected 2010-02-08 | reverse complement strand
ATGGAGTTCTTACAAATGTTACAGGCCAAGGTGTAGATGCTAGTAATCAAATATGGAAATTTAGTAAGCCAGAAGTTTCTGCAAGTTCAGCTAAAGTTTTATACTGTGATGATTATTCAATAAATTCAGTACCTGCGGGTGATTTAAAATCTGGTGATTATTTTAAAATAACAGCAGCAGGAGGTACTCAGGCAGACAGTTCAACATATGATTTTAATGATTTTAGTACCGCTCCTAATAACACTAATACTGCATCAGCAACGATATTCCAAGCTACTGGCTCGGGTGCGGCTGATTTTGCAGATACTGCTACGGTAGAGATAGTATCGGATGTTGCTGGACCTAAAGAAGCTGTTATTGCGATTAGCGGTAATAGATTAACAGCAAAAAGAAATAAAGCTGGTTATTTTAATTTAACTTCAAATTCTATGGGCGACTTATTCTCTTATGAAATGAAAACTTCTGATTTAAATACTTCAGGAACTGGTTCTTCCTTCGGAGGTGTTGTAAACACTTATGAAAAAGATTTTGCAATAAATATTGTTAATGCAGGAGAAGAAAACAGTTACATTAAAAAATTAGAGTGGATTGAATGTAGCCATGTCCCATGTGAAGTCTTTGCTCAAGATTCATTAAGAATACCGTCTGACACTACTAAAGCAGCAGCTTTTGGTGGCATTGACCCTGAATGGACTCTAGCTGAATCAAGTGACGACGTGGCTCTTTCAAGAACTGCTACTAACACTAAAGAAACTTTAATACCTCATAACTCATTAATGGAAACAGGCACTTATCTTTTAAGTTCCGCAGAAACTGCGGCGTTGTATGTAAGTAGAGATTCGGATAGCCCAACCACTTATTTCGGTAGAGTACAATTACCCGTAGCTAATTCTCAAGGTACATTTTATAAAACTTTAAAAGTTACACACTTTAGAAGAAGAGGCTGTACAGACAAATTTTATTCCAGCGCTACTGACTCATTTACTGAAAAAGAATTAAAGTTTAGAGAAGAATGGCATTCTTATATACAATTTGCTATTGATATTGATACAGCTGCAACACTCGATTTAACAGATGCGGATGGAATATCAATCAGTCCATCTGAGGAAATAGTCTTCGATCCTATAGCAGTATAACACGAGTCAAATATGGCTTATATATATGAAAGTCAAAATTTAAATGGATTTAAAACACTAGTTCTTCCCCTTACAATAAGGCGAGGGGAAGAATCTAGTATTGTTATTAGGAAAGTATTCGTAAGAAATTTTTCTACTACTGGGACTTTGTCTTTAGAAAGAAATTTTAATTTTAAATTAAAAAGGAACGAAACATTATTATTTCCTGATCCTACAATACAGGTAGGAGAAAATGATAATGTTATGGGGACATTGATCGAGAATGATTTTAATTTTGCAGAAAGCACGCAAAGTATAATTACTACTTTCTTACCTGAAAGTAATTTTAATATTCCATATGACAGTAGCGTTACGTTTATCCCACCGGCTAAAGATTATTTTTACGGGGTTAGAGGGACGCTAAGTTCAGATAGCGATAGTTTCACTTTTCGTTTAAGCTATGAGCCTATAAAAGAATCCCCTCAAGTTGGCAATCACGAGGCAGAGGTTGTAGTAGTATTCGGTGATAGTAATGGTTTCAATAGGTCATTTAAGTTTAAGGTACGAGGCTCCTGTACTAATACAAACAATTTATCAATATATGGTTTTGATATAGACTCTAAAGTGGAAAGCGTATATGGCTTTCAAACTAATAATATTATAATTCATTAATATGGATAGTGTAAACGTAGGAGGATTTTATGATAATCTAGGAGGGTATTGTTTTAGAAAAAGCACTATTAGTGGTACTACTTATGTATATATAGTACACCAAAAAACAATAAAAATCACAGACCCATATCCTAATGGAGCTACTATACATAATGTTCTTATCAACCAGCCTGTTGAGGCAACTGCACCTTTTTTTGAAGGTACGATTCCATATGTATTTAGTCTTACTTATTTAGCTAACCTTAGTGCTAACAATAATTCTATTGACGCTTTTAAGGAAAATCATGTTTTAGCAGTAACCCATTATACAAATTTAAATAATTCATTTTTTAATCCCACCTCTGCAGACTATGTTGGGGTTGATTCTACAGACAATAATAATTTATCTGTATTTCAAGGGTATAATGCTGCTATGGTTGTAGAAGCGTTTGAATATAACGGAATAAACGATTGGTTTATACCCAATATTAACCAGGCTATAAGCGTTTGGGAATTTTTTAATGATGCGGCTGATGCTTTTTGGGATTCTGTAGACTTTGAAGACGATTTTTATTGGACGTCAAGCGAAAGCAGTAATGACCCAACAAATAAACAGCAGATTATTAAATTTTTTAGTTCTAACACAGGTGCTAATTCTAGTCAATCTGCTGTTGGGTATAGTTTTGCTGCTGATATGACTAAAAATGGTAATAAAAGTACTAGAGGAACTGTACGTGCTTTTGCTATTAGAAGAATAGAACTGCCGCCTCCTGTATCTGTGATAGATGCAGATGGGTCTAACCTAATAAGTGGCGTAGAACATATTATTGAAGAAACTGGAATTGATCCTTTAGGTAATAATTTTCACGAAGTTATACTCCCAGCCGCGGACGGTACAAATCAAATACAGCATTGGTATTCTAGTTATATTAAATTTACTGACCAACCAACAAATACTGCATTAGCAATATTTGGGGAAATACCAAACATAGTTTCTGTAGAGTATGTAGACTATGCGGCAAATGGACAGCCTACTACAATATACTATAAAGACAGTAGTATTACCAGCACTTTAACAACACTAGTTGACGGGGCCGCATTAAAAATAACAAGAGATAAAAATGCTGCGTTACATACTTTTACAATTACAGGAGGAACAATACTTTCTGCTTCGCAAAGCGCACCTGGGTTTGATTTTAGTATTGTTAATGGTTCATCTTTAGTTGGTTTCCCTATTGACAAAACGATAAAAATTGATGAAATATTTACAAGCAAAGCGGACTCACCAGAATATTTAGTAGAGTATAATTATGGTATAATTGCGACTAGCGATATAAGTAGTAACCAATTTATATGGGGAAGGCCAGGTCGTTTGCCTTTGGTTAATAATTATGGCAGCGCTGAAAGTGATACTACAATTATTAATAACGCATTCTCTAGATTAGATACCGCTGCGAAACAAGCTTTGGCTCATTCAGTCACTGTTAGTGGGGTAGCGTATAGCGACTGGGGCTTACCTACTAAATTTTTAGCTGATAATTTTATAAACGATCTTGCCGCTATTGGGGGGTTCTCTGCCAGCAGTAATTATTGGACTAGCAGTGCTGAGAGCAATAATAATGCCTTTATTTATAATACTACTCAAGGTGTTCAAAGCCAATTCAGATTAAATGGCGCCAAAATAAGGCCTTGCAGAGAAGAGGTTTCTACTTCTAATCACGCATTACTTTCTAGTAATTTAGGAGGTAAAATAATTTATAAACAAGAAAGAAATTCTGGGAGTCTTATAACAACAATAACAGATGATGAAGGAAAATTTTGGACACCAGGAAGTAATAGCAATTCATTAAATGAGTTTACTAAAGGAAAAGCATATTATTTTGAAACTACTGGAGCATTTACATTTACAGAGCTAACTAACACAGAAAATATACAACCTGTTTTAGATAGAGGCTTACCTATCGGAGTGTTGCCTCAATTAAATATTAATGAAGTATTTCCTAATTTACCTGCAACTATGATAGTTGAAATGCCAGGGGATATTCTTGGCCAGGCTATAGGGGCTATTGAAACTGTTGAAGTACATCCTTCAATTGGCCAATTAAGAATTAGTTTAGTAAATCAATTTGCCGCATCAACTCCCGCTATTAATACTTTTTTAAACGGAGGCGGAGGTACTGTCGGCCAAGGCCATCTTATAACTCATTTAACATTGATGGGAGAGCTAGATACGCATAGTTCTAATACTGATGTGTATAATAATAAAAAATACAAAGTAGAATATAATTCTAAATACTTAGAAATATTAAGGACTACTGTAACATATAAATTAGATTTTAAAAATTCTAATAGCGTGAAATTAGGAGGTTCTGCAGGAGCAATATCTTTAGCTGATTTTTATCCGGTTGTAAATAATAAAACACAAAAATTTTTCGTCACAAGCCCTAACACGATTAGCAATGATTTTAAATTTAGTATATTTGCAAATCAAGAGCACAAATTTAAAATAAATGCAATTCAAGCAGAATCTATAAAATTTAATTCTAATACAACATTTAAAATAAGAAAATTAACAAGAATTTCATAACAAATGGCTACGGACGTAAAAATATCGGTAAAAAGTGACGCATCAAGCTCAGTAAAATTTATAGCCACCGGCCAAACAGGTACTAAAGGATCTACAGGAGCCACTGGTAGCACTGGTTCAATTCCAGAAGCTACTTTATCGGAAATTGCATTAAACACCGCCAAAGCCGGCATTACAGCCTTTCAGGCTAACGAAATAAATAAACTAGGGTTTATTGGTGTTACGCAATCGGTGAATTTAGACACGATAGAATCAAGGCTGAACGAGATAGCAGACAATGAAATAATAGACTGGACTGTAGATCAAGGGAGTTTTAACATAAGTCGTGCAAATGTTCCTTTAGCAGATTCTGCAAATATACTAGCTACAGCTAGGACTATAGGAGGAATTTCTTTTGACGGCTCAGCTAATATTAATCTGCCGGGTGTTAATGCAGCGGGTAACCAAAACACTAGTGGAACAGCTGCAGGTTTATCTGTAACATTAGTTCCCACAAGTGGGGGTACAGGATTTAATACAACTACTGCAGGAGATTTGCTTTATGGAAGTGCTGGAAATGCTTATGGAAAATTATCTATAGGAACAGCTGGTCAAGTTTTAAAAGTAAACAACGGAGCTTCTGCACCACAATGGGTAAACGAAGTTAGTGTTCCTACTCTTATAGACTCAGATAGTATGACTGGTGCTTCTGCAACTAATGTTGCGTCAGCAGAATCTATAAAAGCATATGTTGATAATGAAATTACTACACTAGGTGGTAGCGCCCCCGCTGCGTTAAACACACTTAACGAGCTTGCTGCTGCATTAAATGACGATGCTAGCTTCTCTACCACTGTAACAAATAGTATTGCCTTAAAAGCTCCTATTAACAATCCTACATTTACAGGTACAATAGCTATACCTAACATTGCAAATATAGAAACTGCTATTGCGGCTAATACTTTAAAAAACACAAACGCCACTCACACAGGAGACGTTACAGGTAGTGGGGCTTTAACTATAGGAAATGATAAAGTTACATACGCTAAAATGCAGAATGTAACTAATGCTAGAATGCTAGGTAATAATGCAGGTTCAGACGGAGATGTAACTGAAATGACTAAAGCAAATGTTTTATCATTCCTTAACGTTGCTGATGGCGCAACTGCAGACCAAACAAATGTTACAGGTTCTTCAGGTTCTTGTACGGGTAATGCAGCAACAGCTACTTCGGCAGGTGTAGTTACAACGGCAGCACAAACTAATATAACTTCTTTAGGCACTCTTACGGCATTGCAAGTTGACCAAATAAACGTTAACGCTTCAACTATATCAGGTGCTAGTAATACGACTATTACAAGCGCAGGTCAACTAGCTCTTACGGCAGGTACTGGTGGTTCAGGCTCTGTTTTAGGTATTACTTCAGATAGTGTTGCTGTTATTGGAGATGATTTTGAAATGGTATCTGCTACAAGTCAAAAACCTGAGTTTACTATAAAGAGTACTACAAATGAAAATAAAGGTAGTTTTTTTAGTTTTGTTTCTGATAAAGGAGCAGCAGGAGCAGATGGGGATACAACAGGTACTATAAAATTTACAGGAGACAACGCAGCACAAGAACAAACATCATTTGCTACAATAGCAGGTGGTGTTGCTACAGCCGCAGATACAGATGAAGCTGGGTTTATTTCTTTAAAAGTAGCTAGTAGTGATGGGACTACATCTGGCATGCAAAATGGGGTTCAAGTTACAGGGCATGGAACTAGCGATATAGTAAATGTAACACTAGGACATGGTGCTGCATCTGTAACAACTATTGCAGGTGATTTAAAGGTTACAGGAAACGATATACAAGATAGTGGAGGAAATGTAGTAGTAAGCTCTAATGGTAGTGGTGTAGGACAGTTTACTGGAAGCCTTAGTGGTAATGCAGGTACTGTAACTTCTATAGGAAACCTTACAGGGGACGTAACCTCTAGCAATAGAGCAACTACAATAGCTAACGATGCGGTTACTTATGCTAAGATGCAGGACGTTTCTGCCACTAATGTAGTGTTAGGTAGAGATTCTGCAGGCGCAGGTGTAGTGGAAGAAATATCTGCAGCTAACCTTCGTACGATAATTAATGTAGAAGACGGAGCAACAGCAGACCAAACTAAATCTGATATAGATGGACTTGCTATAACTACAGTAGGTACTCTTGACACAGGTAATGCTACAGCTATAGTTACAGATGCTTCAACATCTGCAAAAGGTAAAGCTAGTTTTAGTTCTGATAATTTTGCAGTTTCTTCAGGCGCTGTAACAATAAAAGATGGCGGTGTAGATTTAACTGCAGAAGTTACAGGTGTATTACCAAACGCTAACTTAGATGCAGATACCGCACATTTAACAGAAGACCAAACTTTTACAGGTCAAAAACAAATTAATATTAGAAAGTTTCCTGTATCTTCAGGTACAGATGGTAACGCTATAGGTGATGTTGCTTATTTTGGAGGCACAACATCTATGACTGTAGGTAGAATATATCACTATAAAAGTGATGGTACTTGGGAACTAGCTAATGCAGATGCTATTGCAACAAGTGACGGATTATTAGCAGTAGCTTTAGGAGCTGCGTCAGATACTAATGGAATGTTATTAAGAGGAATGGTTACTTTAGACCATGATCCTGGCGCAGTAGGTGATGTTCTTTATGTACAATCAGATAATGCAGGAACTACAGGTCATGCAACAGCAACAGCTCCTTCTGCTACAGGAGATTGCGTTAGAATTGTAGGTTATTGTGTGCATGCCTCAGCTGGTAATATATGGTTTAATCCAGACAATACATTTGTAGAACACGCATAATATGGCATGGACAATAGCAACATATAATACTGATGACTCAACTGTTACTCTAAATGGTAATACGTTTACGCATAATAAATGGTGGGAAAGTCAGGAATGGATAACAGACGACTTAGGTGTTTGGTGTGATGTACATGAAGTTTACATTCCACATGGACTTGTATCTGAAAAGTATGGTTGGTATTGGCCAACTGAAATAAATTTTGTAACAGGAGAGGCTCATGGCAGTAACTAGTATTTTATCTCCAAATAGTAATTCAGCTATAGGTACAGGATTAGGGGATGGCACTAATTATGGTGCTTTTGGTAACCCTGAACGAGTACACGCTACATCAACTGGTAATGGTAATGCTTTAGCTTTTGGTAATAATAAAGGAACATTATGGTTTAACTGTTTTAATAACAGTCAAATACCTAGTGGCTCTAGTATAGATGGGGTAGAGTTTGTTGGAGGCGCTGATCCTGACGGAGTTGGAAATGGTTATTTAGCAAGAAGTACTGTCGATGCTAATGCAGTTTTTACTTTTAAAGTTTTTTTATGGAATGGTTCTTCTTATTCTAGCGCTTTACCTATATTACTTGGAAACTCTGGAACAAATTGGACTTTAAGTAATAATAACACAGAATTAAGTTCTGCTGGTGCAGGGTTCAATGCTTATCCAAACACTACAACTCCTGGAGCTGTTTATGCAGGCGGTACATCAAATCTTTCTGGTTTATCTTGGAGCGCCTCAAATCAAGCTGATTTTGGTTTTGCTCTTACAATTACTAGCCGAAGTGGTAACGTTTTTCCTTTTGCAGCTAGGGGTTTAGGTTTAAGAATAACTTACACTGAAGGAGCTGCTGGATACAGTAATAAAGTAGCTGGAATTGATTCAGGAAATATAGCAAAAGTAAGTGGAATAGCAGCAGGAAGTATTTCCAAAGTAATAGGTGTTTAATATATAAGAAAATGAGTAAAATAAATTTAGATTTTTCAAGTAAAATTAATATAGAGTGTAGAGCTCAAGATACTTTTAATTTAAATCTGGAAGTTAAAAATTTAGATGAAAGCAATTACTCTTTTGGTTCTGACGAGGTTATAGTGTTTGTTGTTCTTAATAGTCTTAGAGAGCCCGTGATGGTTTGTGCTAATACAAAAAATATTAATAATTATAATGCTCTAAATCCGGGAGTTGACATTGAATCATTGCCTAACTATATATCTTTGCCTACCGATTCATTAGACGGAACTAATGATGGCATATTAGATAACGAAAATTCTTCTTTAAAAAATTTTAGAACACTAGGTTATTCATATGCTCAGGCTATATCAAGCGCTTTTAAAATAGCAAAAAAATTAATTACGGGAGTTTTAAAAAAGGGAACTTTTGTTAATACTCCGGAAGACTATTTTATTATAAAAAACAATAGAATACCAACGTATCATTATGTTGAAAGCAAATTATCACATAATGTTTTAACCCCGTGTATAACTTCATCCAATGGGAATATTAATATAAACGTGCAGTCTTATTTTTTTAATATACCAGAAGGCAAGTATACTTATAGTTTAAAAGTTATGTCAGATATAGAAAACGCAGCAAAACCTTTTTTAGTAAATGAATATAATTTATCTACTAATACTTCCTCCAATCTACAAAGCGCTTATTTCTCAAAAGGTAAAACATGGATGCACGGAAGTTTAACTATAAAAAAGGAATAAAATGGCTAGTAAAATAAATATTATTAAAGGCGCCAAACTAGATATATCAGCAAGGTCAGGAGATAATTTTTCTTTAACAGTTGAAATTTTAGATGAAAATAATGTACCGCCATTTTTTAGTACTCCAAATTATTTAGGCACTAGCGAAGCTGAGGAAATAATGATTTTTGTAATATTCTCAAATGAATACGAACCTTTATTATTAGCCAGCAATACAAAATTATGCATAAATAATCCTAATGGAACTGATACACAAAAAAACAATGCTATACATGCAACAGCTGTTGCTGACTTTTTAGCTAAATACGCAGGTGATAATACATTTGAAGAAGAAGTAACAAATTTTAATACAACTTTAGAATCTAATTCTTCCGCCGTTATAGGTAATTTAGCAGATAACGGTTTTAGCACAGTAGGAAAGTTTTATGAGCCTATAGAGTATAATTCTTCCAGCGAAAGCATATTGCCTTCGGCTAGTATAGGGGATGCTAATAAAGGCGCTAATTATATAGCTTACGGAGTTATTAATAGTTTTTCTAATGATACAGCTGCCGGAGCGTCAATTAGCTTTAAAGCAGATGAAATAAGACTGCCTAAAGGCAACTACAAATACGCTTTAAAAAATTTAAGTACGCCCGCTAAATATAATGAAAGTAGTTCTGAAGATAGAATAGTATATTTAGATTGCACTACGTGGCTGCATGGTAAAATAAAAATAAATGAAGTTTAGTATTATGGCCAAAACAAAAAGAAAAAAGAAATTTAAAAAAACTAAGGCTTTACATGATTCTTGTTATCATTCAGTTAAAGCTCGGTATAGAGTATTTCCAAGTGCTTACGCTTCTGGTGCTATAGCTAAGTGTAGAAAGAAAAAAGGCTAAGCTATGGGGGTAAGAAAAACACTAGCAGGATTGAACCTTAAGCGTTGGTTTAAAGAAAAGTGGCGTACGCCTAAAGGTAAAAAAAATTATAAAGGCAAAGAAAATACTTTTCGTCCAACGGTGAGAATTAGTAAAAAAACACCATTAACTTGGGCCCAATTAACTGATACGGAAAAAGCTAAAGCTCAAAAAGAAAAAAACACCAAAGGTAGGGTGTCTAGATATAGAAGCAAAAGATCAACTAACGCGTAAATATAAAATATAATAATTATGGCATTTGAAAAACACATGATGTACAAAGATGGCAAAGCTGTAATGGCCAATACTAAAAAAGAGCATTTGGCTTTAAAAGCTAAAGGCTATGGCCATACTAAGCCTAAAAAAGTTAAATCATTAAGAAAGTATGCATAATGGCATTTAAAACAAGCATAAAATCCGGCAACTTTAGAGCTACTAAGTCTGGCGCAGGTATGACTGCAAAAGGTGTGAGAGCTTATAGAAAAGCTAATCCTGGAAGTAAACTTAAGACTGCTGTAACAGGCACTGTTAAAAAAGGTAGTAAATCTGCTAAAAGAAGAAAAGCTTTTTGCTCAAGAATGTGCGGTATGAAAAAGAAAAACACGGGAGGTAAAGCCCAGCGTAATCCTAATTCAAGAATTAATCAATCATTAAAAAGATGGCGTTGCAGATGTGGTGCTTAATTTTTTTTAAAAAATAAGTAATGGATAAAGATACAACTGAGATACTACTAGCTAATGCGGGAGCTTTAGGTCTTTCGCTAACGGATATACATGAAGGTTTGCAAATATTGTCTATGGCTGCTGCTTTAATCTTTACTGTTATTAAAATAGTAAAAGAAGTTAAAAAATGGCAGTAAATGAAAAAGAAATACAAGACCAAACTTTTGTTATTAGTGTAAAAACTTTTTTTGCGGTAGGAGCAGGACTAATTCTTCTTGTAGGCGAGTATATTGTCTTGCAATCTGATATAGAAGAAGCTAAAAGATTACCTGTAGCTGAACAAGTAGAAATAACTAGGTTAGAGATTGAAATGAATAACAAGTTACTTTTACAACACTTTGAAGATGTAGAAAAAGATATAG
>Ga0209337_1003620_pt1 | contig 10879 bp, 9 predicted proteins | sample LinPmetageLP53_FD_184044 | JGI IMG/M metagenome (GOLD analysis project Ga0209337, IMG submission 184044) | Marine viral communities from the Pacific Ocean - LP-53 (SPAdes) (version 2) | ecosystem: Environmental > Aquatic > Marine > Oceanic | place: Pacific Ocean | collected 2010-02-08 | reverse complement strand
ATTCCAACCAATGCTTTTGGGGCTGGTCCAACTGGGTCAATCTCAACTCGAATTAGAAACCGCGCGCAATTCCACGTTGATTCTAATAACCAAAACTTACTGGTAGACAAATCCTCTTCTGTACAAGTCGCACAAATAAATAATATTCCTTTGCATGTGGGGCAATGGGGCGGATGTGATTGGATTCACACCAAAACAGGAGGTTATGGGATTAGTACTGATGTTCAGTATCTCCCTGCTACCCACTTCGGCGCCACTCCATATCGAGCTAATAACCAACCAGGTATGGTGGTTACCAATAATTCCGATGCTGAGCTCGTCGGAGTTAGTTACGCTGTGGACTCACACGATACTGGTAAAGGTAAAGTCGCGATTGCTTCTAATGGGTCGAACCTTACGTTTAGAGGGACCTCCTCTACTTGCACTACTCTTAATTATTACCCTGTTGCGGACACAGCTTCTCAATTTAGAAGTTGGATGTCTGCCGGTGTAGTGGCTACAGATAACTCAAATGTTGAGGTAACCGGTCCAACTAAGTCTGCGCGATTCGGGGTACCTTTTTTAGCGGAAAATAACTCTAACTTTAAAGTTAAGCCTCCGACATTTATTGGCACTGATAATATTTTGGATATCTCTGGATATCATCTTATGCCTTATACAGGAGGTACCATGACGACCTTACAACCTAACCAAACAAAACTTGAAGTTCACGCAACAAGAGCATGTTTGGTTGCTAATAAAAAATCTGGTATTGAGTTATTTGGGTTGGGAGGAAAGGTCCTTGAAGGGGAGACTGGGAATACCGTAAACTCGGTAGACGTATTTGCTACAGGATATGCCGACTCTTACATCGGAGACCAAAATGACCAATGGGACAGGTCCACTTCAGCGGGATATGTTAAGTTTTACCCTAACGCATTTACTAGTGGCGTTATGACCTACTTTTCTGATAGAGTCTCTTTAGTTCCTGGAGGAGCTAACGAAACTTTCAACATTAAAAATCCTTATATTAGAACCCCAGACTCAGGCGCTTCGGATGAATACCACAGAGAAGGTATGACAGGAGGTATGTGCGTCCGTGCGGTTCAGGATAGTGGGGTTGATGTTAACCTAGTTAACTTCGTATTTCAAGGCTCTCCGTCTTCTGTATCCGGGGTTTATTATAACCTAAAAGGTACGGGCTGTGAGCGATTCGAAGATACTGCTAATAATGAAGGACCTATTGAAGAAAGCACCTCCTTCGATACAACCCCAGCGGGTACTGCCCTTGAGTCACCAACCCCAGGACCCGTCGGCAGTGAAGGAAATAGCCCTGGAGGTGGAACGGGAACAGGATACACAAGCACCGATAATCTCGTGGTAGGCGGAGATAATCTCGCAACCTCCCAAAACCAGACAAACCAAGGCTCTCTCGCCACGGTAGCTGGAATGGGAACACTAAACTCGGAGTTCAGCAACAATGAGCAAAACGACCAAGTAGGAAGTATGACCGTAATTGGAGACGAACGAGACCCTAGACACCGTTACCGTGCTTATATGAGAACCAAGACAGGCGTTACCATTAACGCACCTGACGGCAAATTAATGTCGAACATAGGTTGTACAGGGGGACAAATTCAGATTTGGAATATCGCCGACACTTCACGAATTCATGCTGCTAACATCCTAGCAAATGGAATGGACCCAATGACCTGGTCCTTAAGCGGTCAACCTGGTAACCCAAATCCCCCAAGTAACTGTCATGGTCCTATGGGTAAATGGCGAAACGGTGTTGCTTTAGACTACTACGGCTTAGGAGGTAGAAGAACTACTTACGGAGCCTGTGGACCAGTTTTCGCAAATACAGGCGTATTCCGCCTTATGATGTCAACCCGTGGAGACTTAAAATCGTTCTACGACGTTAGCACCTTAAGTGGAACTTCTACAGGCGCTAACGGGTGGCGTGACACCGCATTATCTGGAGGCTCTCCTGTTGACCAAGTTAATGGTCAAGGGTACCCTCACTGGACACAAAATGTTCGTGTTATAAGTACTGCTGACAGTACCCGACGTATAACAGGCACCGACTCTGATTTCCCGAACGGGCTTTACCAACTATCCAGTTGTTTAAGAGTGTTTGGTTGGGGAATGCCTTCTATGAACCCTTCTGCTGGAGTAGGAACTATGCAACCTAGATTAGGTGGATTTAGTGCTTATAATGCAACTTCTGGGTTGGAAGGTAAAGATTACAGCGGGTGGATATACACCACCGCGGAACCAGCAACTCCTCTACCTCCTCTAGGAATGGATTCCTTAGGCTTTATGAGAAATTGGTTAGATGAAAGTGCCGCAGGTATGTGGCAAAACGCTAAGCATATGGCTGAGGATAAAGTTAATGGGGTCTCTATTTATAGGTCCCACATGGGCGGACTTACCGGAGGAGAGGGACGAGACTGTGATGCCGCATTTACCGCTGGTGGATACGCTTCTTTCGGAGTTGGAGTTAGGTCACTCAACATATTTGACCTGGAGAGATTAGTATAATGGCACAAAGAATTAACGAAGACATTAGGTTTTACCTTCCCGCAGACCCGTACTACTACCAAGTAGACAATCTTCCTTTAGAGGATTTGTTAGCTAATGACGTACGCCTGCAAAATCAAATTGATTCAATTCAATCCTCCGACGGAGGTAATACAGTTGGTCGAGCTGGCTTTACCGAGCTCCAACCTTTTATTGACACCGGACTACCAGGAAGTGTATCTGTAAGACCTGGAAATTTTGTAGGTCGCGTACAGAGCAGCGCTGGCGCTGGTCTTGCCGGAGGCGCGGCGGGCGTCCATGCTGGTTTCAATGGACTTTGGGAAGTAAACGACCCACCTACCACTTTTGGAACTGGAGACAACCCTACAGGAACTTACTCTGTAGATAACCCCCCCAATGTGTGGACTAACCCAGGAGATTGGGTAGGAAGGACAGCACTTTTCAATTTTATGGGAGGAAACATCAGTATAGATGCGTTCGACTTCAACTCTGACTTTGCGTTCCCTACAGAATACCCACACGATGGCACTTACAACACAACTGTCCCACAAGGTCGCATTGACCTTATAGGTATTACTACTATGAATGGAGCCATGGATGACGTTTGGCTCCCAGGAAACGCAATAGCTCCAGGTGTTGAAGTAGGTGACGGAACCCCCCGACTAGCAGTCGTAAAAGGTGCCGGTATAGTACCTGACCTTGCCCGCCGCCAGGTAGTGATTGGCGAGAAATTCCTCACTGTAGGTCTGCCTCAAGAGGAGTTAAATGACTACGGAAGAAATTTCGAAGGGGATGTTGTTCCTAACCCTGAGTTTGGTACAGTACCTGGTCCTGATGATGTAGTAAATGCTAACTTCGCCAGAGATATAATGGAGAACGGTGAAATCGCGCAGACCCTACAAGATTGGGCAGACTCTAATAAGAACGCAAGCTTCTTCCTCCCCCTTGCTTATGTGTATGTTCCTCAGAGCCACGTAGAAGGCGCGCCAATCCCCGAACAATACTTAAGGGATATAAGACCTTTCTTTAGAACGGCTGAATTAGCGCAAACCGAAAGACAAGCTATCGCAGCCTCTCTCGCCCCTAGTGTCAACAACCCTTTTGTAACCGAAGAACATGCTAAAACTATAACAGGTCCCGCGATATCCGACCTCACTAATATTGTTAATGATTTTGCGGTGCGAATCACAATCTTAGAAGAGCTGGTAGGAAAACCTCAGATTTTGACAATACAAAGAAGCATAAATGATAGATACACAACCCAAGGAATCTTCTTAGACCCTGGTCAGTACCTCGCGCAATGCACCATCGTACACGGAGTAGCCGGCGCAATTGTTCGAACGTTTAGATGGGGAGTTAATGTGGGCGGCAGCTTTAATGCTGTAACCCAAACAACGCCCAATGTAACTTTCCGCGATAATGTGGTTAATGATGACGATGATACTATAGCGACACAGCAACTCTACTTCACGGTTCCAGTGCGCGGATTGTACCAGCTTGTCTGCCCACAACCAAACACTAGTGTTTACGACGGCGCATCATTTAAGCTACAAACACTACCTGATGGTACCGATTTGAATATCGTAGGTCAGTTCATAAAGGTACGTAACCTTCAAGGTTAAAATTCGTGTAATATTTAAAAATAATTGAATTATAATTTGTAAACCTATATAATAAAGTTATGTGGAAAACAATTCTAAACAATATCAATACTCTCATCTTAGCGAACTGGAAAGCTCTTTTCATGTTTGTACTGGGAGCTCTCGCAGGAGTATTCCTGCTTTCATGCGCTATGACCAACAAAATCGTTGACGGAACCCAAGAGGTTTTAACTGACGCGGTTGATTATGTGGTCGAAAAGACATCAGGTGACGACGAGGAAACTCCAGACGCCGAATGAAACTTTTAATAAGCATTCTGCTGCTAACATCTAGCTGTTCAACTTTAGCCCCCATCTTTGGAGGCGCGGCTGGTGCAGCAGCAGGAAGTTTAGGAGGACCAGCAACCGCTGCTTTAGGTGGTGGGGCTGGTGTAGCCGTCGCTCAAATGGCGTATCCAAATAACGATGCGCCCGTAAGTGATGCCGTTGCTTTGGCTGCCGCTAACTCAGGCAAGCCCGCACCAGGAACTGCCGCAAGCACCATCTACGAAACAAAAAGTTTAATTTTTCAGCTTGGATGGTGGTATGCAGCAATCTTCGTGCTTGTACCTTTGGTAACTAAGCGAGGTAGAAAGTGGGTAAAGAAGTTTTCCGACCTTGGAAACACCGTATCTCAGAAAGATATTGACGCTAGAGACGAAGAACAAGACGTCCGCCTAGCAAAGATAGAAGAAATGCTAGGTAAAAAAGAATAGATTTTTTTTAAACCCCTCTAGATACAGTAGAGGAAAACCTCTACTCAATCATGAAATATATCGTAAACGAAAATAACACTTGCGGCGCAGCCAGCATATCTGACGCAGCCCGCAACAACCTCCTTGAAAGTTTAGGTCACGCACCAAACGTGGAAGCCCCTGCCGAAGCCATCAATGAGTCTGTATCCGCTCCATCCGAAGTCGCAGATAATGATGACATGCCATCACTTTACTCATGGGATGATGCAGTCTTTGCTTTGGACGAAGAAGTATTTGAAATTGAAGGTGACCTTTTCCTAAAAGCTATTGAGCTGGATAGTGGTACCTGTATGATGTTGGGAGAAGCCCATGCTGAGCTCTTTATTAACGAAGTTCGTTTTGAGGAAGCTCCTTTCTCTCTCGGCGATATCTACGACTTTGGCAACGAAATCTTTATCAAGCTTGATGAAGGCAAGAAGAAAGGTGATAAGTCTGCTGACAAGGACAAGGACGACGACAAAGGAGACTTCGAAACTGGTGAACGTAAAGGCGACAAGTCTAACGAAAAGTCTAAGAAAGGCGATAAAGGTGATTTCACGACTGGCGCCCGCAAAGGCGATAAGTCTAAGACCCACGCAGGCAAAGACTTTGACAAGGACGATGAGAAGGGTGACCCGCGCGCCTTTGGCGGCAAGAAAGGTGACAAGTCTAAGACCCATGGAGGCAAAGACTTTGAGGTAAATGAAGTTGCTGCAAAGCTAAAGAAGCTAAAGAAGAAGTTGAAAGAGGATGACGAAGACGGACCTTCCAACGCTGACTTAGATAAGATTGAAAAGCAGCAAAAGAGAGACGGTACTTACTAAAAAGTAGATGAGTAAATCCTATGCACAGATGGCTGATGAGATTCTTGCTGGAGCCTTAACAGACCCTAGCAAGAATCCCCATAACCCTGTCGTAGGACACCAATCCCATTTACCTGCTATGAGCCCGAATGATACGTTAATGGAGATGAATGATGCGCAACGCGCACAGTTAATGGGGCTTGCAACGCCAGCTACCAAGGAAACTGTAATTGAAGAAGCTGTAATTGAAGAGAAGGTAGAACCTACTCCCTCTGGATGGGGCTCCCCTTCTACAAGTTTAGAACTCTCCCCTCAAGATTTAGAAACTTTGTCTGAAGCAGTCTCTAATAGAATTATAGAAAAAATTCAAGAGATGACAAGCGTTGGCTCTATCGGAGTTAACATGGCAGGTGGCGCTAAAGGGGACGCTAAGAAAGTTAAACTGCCTGGACCTGAACATAAAAAATCTATCCCTAAAAAACGCACTAAGAAAACAGTGACCAAAGAAGCCACGCGAAGTGACTTCCTATCCTACCTAAAAGCCTAATGTTACTCAGAGACTTTAACGATTTCCAACCCCTAACCATTTTAAGTGAAGGTAAGGGTAGTAAGACCATGAAAGTTCGTGGTATCTTCAGCGAAGCTGAGAAAAAGAACGGTAACGGCAGAATCTACGAACGAAAGCTGTTAGAAAGAGAGGTGAAGAATTTGACACCCCTTATCAGCGAACGAAGACTTTGCGGTGAGCTAGACCATCCTAATGATGAGATTATACATCTTTCAAATGTCTCTCACATTATTACCAACTTACAAATGGAGGGTAACAACCTAATCGGGGAAGCTGAATTCCTTGATACCCCTTCCGGAAGAATCCTACAAGAACTAGCTAAAGCTGGTGTACGTATTGGTATTTCTTCCCGCGCTACTGGTAGCGTTGAACATGATATGAAAGAAGACGCATACATGGTCCAAGATAATCTACGTATGATTACTTGGGACATGGTAGCTGACCCTTCATGTCAAAATGCGTTCCCATCCCTAGTCGAACATAAGCAGTTAATGGAAAACAGAGATGTTTCTCATGACTACCAAGATAAACTACAAGAAGAGAGAGTTTATTTAACAGCTTTACGTAGACTATTGAATGAAAATTAATGATTTTTTTCGCTAAACCCAGTAGATATAAACAGTAGGAGAATTTCTATGAATGATAAACTAACACAAATCGCCAAACTACTTCCCGATAGCTTGTCTGAAACCGGTCTTCAAGAGGTCTTGAAGATGGTTAATGAAGCCGTCGAAGAACGTGTCACCGCTGAAGTTAAATTAATGGAGACCAAAGTAAGCGGTTTCCTTCGTACTAAAATAGCTGACCTAAAAGAAGTAGCGAAAAAAGAAGTTGAGTCTGATGACGAAATTCTTCGTGGCTACAGAATCTTTGAAAGCATTCGTGCTATGGTCGCTGCTGAAGTTGAGACTTCCGACGTTGATTCTAAAATTGCCCAACAAGCCAATGAGCTTGCGGAACTACAAGAGAGCTTAACCACGGTAAACCAAAGGCTATCAAACTCTCTTCACGAAAACACTATGCTTTCTAGTAAAGTAGAGAGTTTGAACGAAACAAACGAACAGTTGACTGAAAGTGCTAAACTTCCGTTTAAATCTTCTGAGTCTGCTGTAGTTATAACTAACGAAACCGATTCGAGTCGTCCTTCGCGAGAAGCGGCTAACAACATCTTCCTCACCGAAGACGTAATCAACCTGTCAAAGCAGGAAGTCTTAAAGGACTAAAAATAAAATTATGTTAAATTCTAATCAGAATCAATCTTTATGTGAGAAGTGGGAACCAATCCTGGAAGGCATCGGTGATGAATCAACTCGTCAGATGACTGCTGTACTCCTAGAGAACCAAGCCAAGAGTATTCTTACAGAGAATTCTCAAGATGGCGGTACTCTTGAAGAGGCAACTACTGTGGGCAACCTCGGTACTTTCCAAAAGTTCGCATTTCCTCTCGTCCGCCGGGTCTTCCCGGAACTAATCGCTAACAAAATCTGTGGTGTACAGCCTATGCAAGGTCCTGTATCTCAGATTTTCTACCTAGGTTACAACCGTGCTGGTCGTGACGCTGGTGGTGCGGCTCTATCTGAAGTAGTGTACTCTAAGTACCAAATGGTATATGGAGGTCGTATGGGTAAAGCCCAAAACAACATCGGCTCTCTTGATAGCGCTGCTGCTGCTGCAGGTACTGGTGGCTTCTCTTTATCCGGCTTGTCTTCCGTTGACGGTGCTGGTAAGGCTCGTACTTTTGGTACTGCTGTAGCTGAAGCTATTGCTGCCGGTGGTGGCAACCAAGAACAATCATTGTCTGCTCAGACTGCAGGAGGTCGTATTGCGAACTTCCCTAACTCTGGCATCGCTGGTCCTCAGTACTTCGTGTCTGCGGGTGAGCGTTTAGCTGGCTCTGGTATTCCTGAAGTTAACTTCACTATCGAGCAACAGTCTGTGACTGCACGTACTCGTAAGTTCCGCGCCCTATGGACGTTGGAAGCTTCACAAGACCTTCGTGCTTACCACAACTTGGACCTTGAGCGTGAATTGACTGAGCTTCTTTCTAAGGAAGTTGCTTTGGAAATCGACCGTGAAATCGTTGAGTCTATTCGTAACTTAGCTTACGGCATCGTTCCGGGTCTAAACAACTCTGAATGGGATGCTTACACTGATGGAGGTAACTCTAACAACTTTGGCAACACTGGCTTACCACAGGGCGCAGGTCCTAATGGTGGTGGAACAGGTGCTCAAGGTAGCTTTACCTATGACCAACCACAAGGTACTAACGCTAACGACGGCTATACTCCTAACGAGTATGGTTTAGGTAGTGCTCACGATGGCTTGACTATGCCTAGCGCTGCTGCTAAAGGTTCTAACGTATTCTACGTTGACTTTGGTACTACAGCACTTGGACTTGCTCCTCGTCACGTAGGCGAAGTTTACAGTAACTTAGTTGCTGTTGTTAACTTTGCTTCACAAGACATCTACAGAACAACTCTTCGTTCTGCTGCAAACTACATGGTATGTTCACCTTTCGTGGCAGCTATGCTTCAGTCTGCTGCTAAACTAGAGGGTGGTATCTCTTCTTCGGAAGCGGGTTCTCTAGGTGCTACGATTGAGTACAAAGGTAAGTGGATGGGTCAGTATGACGTTTACGTCGACCCGCTTTATCCAGAAGACGAGATTCTCCTTGGTTACAAGGGTGCTTCTCCGATGGATGCTGGCTTTGTGTACGCCCCGTACATTCCGCTCCAAATGCTTCCAACTATCACGGACCCACAAACGTTCCAACCAAGAAAGGGTTTGATTACTCGCTATGCGACTGCTCAAATTAATCCTTCTTCAAGGTTCTACCGTATCATCCGTATCGTTGGTGCAGATAGCCGTTACTTGACAACTCCATTCATGAAGGCGTCTGCGGTAAATAACTTGTCTTACACCGCTTACTAAGGAGACTTAGTATAGCAATAACAAGAAGCCCAGCTATTTTAGCTGGGCTTCTTCCATATATAATAGTGTATGTCAAGTGGACCAGTAAAACCGAATTTCTCATGGGGACCCTTTTTAGTCGACCGTCATGGTGCAGGCTCCAACGCCTCTAATATTACAGCCCCTTCTGGAGATATCCCTTATGATTCTTTAAACAGAAGGTACTTCTCTGAGAACGTAGAGTTTAACAGGTTTTACATGATTATTAAAGACTGGGTTAAATCCAGGTTAGGTCACCCAGTTGTACGAGTTGAGCTGGATGATTTCCAAATCTTAACTGCTATTGATGAAGCAATAAGTAAGCTGGACTACCACGCACCAGATTGGTGTACGCAATTAGCTGCCTTCACAACAGAGCCGGGCTGCAATATGTACGAAATGCCGTCGTTTATCGTGAATAACTTTAGGTACGCAGCGTACAAGAAATCTCTACTTAGTGTACCTTTAGCAGGTCAATCCATGGAAATGGACTTCTTCATTAAGTATTTCCAAGATAATTTCCTCTTCCAAGACTTCGCGGTTAGTGATTTTCTTCTAATGAAGATGCACCTCAAATCTATTAGAAAGATTCTTGGGCGCGAAGGGTCTTTTCAAATTACTAACAACAAGTATCTTATGGTGTACCCAACACCACAACTCTCTGACCAAGATAGTGTGGTAATAGAATACAAGTGCCTCAACTCCGATACCTTACACCACTACTTCATCAGCTGGCTTCAAAGATACACCTTAGCAATATCTAAAGGTATTTTAGGAGAGATTAGAGGGAAGTACGCTACCCTTCCATCCCCTCAAGGTGGTGCAGTTCTAAACGGTCCCGCACTTATAGCAGAGTCCCAACGAGAAATGGAACTCCTAGAAAATCAGCTTCTATCCGAGATTGAAGAACCTGCCGTGTTTACTACTTACTAATGGTCGAAGTATCTGGACCTCCGTATGATAGGTATCCTCCCATGGTGGATGGTACTAGGGAAACGTTTTACAATGGCAAACGTCTCTCTAATGTTTTTGATATCAAGCGCCAAATCTTTGAAAGAGAAAATAAAAATTTTAGAAGCTTAGAGTTTTATCGAAAGACGTCGAGAGAACTTTTAAATATTTTTTCTGATGCGCAAATTGTAGGAGCAGACAACGAAATACAAAGCGTTGATTGTAATTATGCTAATTATGAAAGAGCTATTGCGATGCTATTTAAGACTCGGAACCTAACTCTACCTCAAATGACGATAGCAATTTCGGATACGGAAGAAGATTTGGAAAGAAGAAAACCTAATACAGATATTGAGTTTTGGACGATTCACGATAAGGAAAGTATGAGGTACACCCGTGTGGCTGCTATGGCACCTAAAGCTGTTAAAGTCTCCTACCAACTCCATTTATGGTCGAGGTATGTTGAAGACATGAACCAGCTTGTGGAGTATGTAATGGGTAAGTTTCGACCTCAACTTAGAGTGGGAACCGATTTTATTACAAATGCACCCGCGTTCATAACCGATATATCAGATAACTCTACACTAACAGTCCCCGATAGAGAGGACCGAATAATTAAGAAAACTGTTACCTTTCAAGTAGAGACTTGGATGCCTACTAGGCAGTACATGATTCAAAGTAATGGAGCTCTCCGAGAGATGCGGTATGACGT
>Ga0209337_1003619_pt1 | contig 10881 bp, 14 predicted proteins | sample LinPmetageLP53_FD_184044 | JGI IMG/M metagenome (GOLD analysis project Ga0209337, IMG submission 184044) | Marine viral communities from the Pacific Ocean - LP-53 (SPAdes) (version 2) | ecosystem: Environmental > Aquatic > Marine > Oceanic | place: Pacific Ocean | collected 2010-02-08 | reverse complement strand
GTGATTTTTAAATCAGCAGTTCCTCCCGGAATTGAGGCTTGAGGAATAGTGATTACATCTCCCGCAACATATCCCGAACCCGTTCCAAATCCATCGGGAATTGGGGTGGGGACAACAGAACTAACTGCCCCACCTCCGACTCCAAAGATAGCCAAAGTTAAACCTGTGGTGACTGTTGAAGGGGCTACATCGGCAGGTAAAACATTGTATAAAAGTGGGGTTCCCGAAGTGGAGGTAGTATTGGAAGATTGAGTAATTCTTCCGGCTAATTGTGCATTCGGCATAAGTGAGGTTGTTCCCAAAGTCGTTAAAACAGAACCCGATAAATCTTGTCCTGTGCCTCCCCAATCTTGGAAAAGAACGGCTGTGTTATCGCCTGTTGCATACTGTGGAGGAACACCTGCTGTATTTCTTGTTAATGTTATACTTGTAAGACCGCCAACAGCCCCGTATGCTAAACCGCTTGAACCTGTGGATAATACTTTCTTTTCAAACAAATCGGTTCCTGTTTCGTAAGCCATCAATTCTCGATCAGCAGTTCCCGCAGTAGCGGAAAGTGTATCTGTCGCCGTTGAGGTAAGGATAGCACCTTGAGGAATCACATTTAAACCTGTTCCACCATGGCCGACTACTAATGTGCCATCCACAGCAACTACACCTGCTGTTGCTGTCGCAGGGGTTAATCCAGTAGTTCCAAAACCAATAGTTGTGACACCACCGCCACCACCGCCTCCGCCCGTGGTGATCGTGACGACCCCACCACCGTTATCAGTAAGGGTTCCATTAGAAACTCTAATAGTTTTAACTTGTGGAACTGTGGGATTGCCATCTATTTCTTTAACGGTGAGACCACCTTGAGTCACGCCAGTAAATGCTATCGGGTTACCCATTTAATCACCTCAAGATTGTAGTTTTGCTCGGGAAGTATCATCATAGCCGTCTTGAGTTTCAGTCCATCCTGAGAAACAAGCATCCATGTTACCAGTAGTAATAGCCCCACCTGTGCGGTTGATAACACGGAACACGACTTGCTTTTCTACACTGATTGGCACATCGAAATCCCACATATCTCGTTTGGGAGAAGTAGGTGCCCATTGGAAGTCTTGCCATTGTAGGAACAGAGTTCCATCTACCCACAATTCGTAAAACATACCCGAAGTAGGTGAGGTTAAAGTAGAAGGTTCAGAATGTCCGAAACCAGCAATTACATATAATTCACCTGTGCTACCTGCAGAAATAGTTCCGCCGACAGAGGCTTGAGTAGAGCCTGAACCAATCGGGAAACGACTGGTGGAAGCATTGTTAATTCCGGCTGTGCCTACATAAGTTTGTGGTGGAATCTGGGGTGCACCTGCCAAAGTGTAATCAGAACGAGCCACGACTTCATCTAAGACACCATCGGCGTTGGAATCTCGCCATGTATCATCACCTAAAACATCGGCTACGTTGACTACTACCATATCTACATACGCATTGTTATCAAAAGAGTTAGCCGTAGCCACGACACCAGCCGCAGTATAGGTATCTAAAGTAGTGAAATCAATACGCTGGCGTTGAATTAGGTTCGCTGAATTGCCTTTACTAACCATGTGCCAAGGATAATTACTGTAATCAATGGGAATACCTTCAAGTCCGGCTTGTGGGGTAGCCCTAACGGGGCGGCGAAAGGTTTGTGGGTCAACTCCGGGTCTTACTACTTGAGTGGCTGCCGTAGAGACCGTAGAATAAGATGAAATCGGGGGTGGGTTGGATTGAACAGCATTTCCCTTTTGTGAATATCCCGATTGGAATGCTTTCTTGCGATAAGGACGTTTAATATCCCGGATCTTTTCGCCAGTAGTCATGGTATATATGCCTCCCTTCAACTATTTATACTTACTCATCTATTTCTGGCCCTTATGCCACGCTTGCGATGGTAGGCTGTATCTAATCTTTCTTGACGCTGTTTCCACTCTTTCATTAAAATTAAATATCTTTCATAGGTGTCTGGCTGAAGCCCTTCCATGTTCAAAATCATCTGTTTATACCAATCCACGCTGTCAGGATGAACATCTATACCTAATTTTAATAACTTTTGACAGATTAAGGCTTCAGCACCTTCAAAAATCCAATAATCAAAGAAAACTTGGGCGAAATCCCAACCGAAAGCGGGGCGAACTGTAACGTTCACAGGATCTCCGCCGAAATTAACATTCCCGACACGGGTCAAATAATCAGCAAAAGCAGGCATATCGGTATTAACAGTGTATTCCACATCGTAAGATTGACCGGGCAAAATATAAATATTGGGCCGTAGTTGATACTGAGGAACTGCAATTCCGGGTTGTATTGGAAACGGGGCAGCATCTCCAGAGATTCCCAAACTTTGCGTCATATCTGGATTTTGATAATAACGAGTATCGTTAACCGTTATATTTACAAAACCATTTGGTTTAAAATTACGGGCTAATTTGATTTCATTATTGTTAGGATAAACAACTTCAAAAATAGGTCCTTCTTGAACTTCAAGTGGAGCGTTAGGATTTAAATTATTGGCATACCTATTGGGAGGAGTAATAGGGCCGTGTGGTCCAACACCTGAAAAAGTTTGAGCATAAGTAGTTTGGACGGCACCGCCACCACTCTTTCCAAAAGAATCATAATATCTGATTCTTAACTGGGGGGTGCCTTGAGTAAGACTATACCTAACCAGACTTAAGACCTGCATAATCTTAGTATATCCAGAATCTTCATTAATAAAATCTGTATATTCGCCAGAGCCATAATCTCCCATATTAGGGTCACTTGGGTTCACAGGTTGATAGCCGGGGGCTGTAACTGTTCTCGGATAGGTTCCAAAAGGTGGACCTAAGTTCGCTGATAATAACTCTGGGGCAAACATACCTACAATTCCCTGCGAGTAATCTAAATCTCCTAAAAAACCCATTTCATCTACTCGAATCTGGCCAGCATTAAATCCACCTTCTGGAATCCGTTGCGCCGTTTCCTTGATATTATTAAAAGAATTGGCTGGATACAAAAAAGCATTGGCTAACAAAGCATTAAAACCATAGATTGCATTGGGGAATCCAAGTCCGTCTTGAACAACACGAGGATCATCATCAAGAGCAAAACAACCACGTTCAAAGGCCAACAATGGATCTGAGTTAAAAGTAATAGAAGAGTCTTGTTTTACCAGTGGATAACCAAAAGGCACTTGTAGGGGCTTCCAAAGACTCTCAGGTATGTCGGCAGGAGTAAGAACTCCACTTTGTCCTGTTGGATCCACTGTCGCCTCACAAAAATCAATACTTTTAATTTTGGCTAAATCTGGAAAAGCACCTGCAACTCGTAGTTCAAACACCAAAGTATAGAAGGCAAAGGTATCTTCTAAATTAGGATTTGGTAAAATACCGGGGGTGGAACCAAAATTATTAAAAACTACAAATTGGTCGGCTTTCACCAGATTGGGTTGGGATATTTGTTTATTACTCCAGTCAGTAATTGGTATATTGCTACCTTGAGTATATACCGTTTTCAGATTCCCATAAAAAGAATCAGCAGATTCATCACCCAAACCATCAGTCAGATAGGAAAACACACCACGGGGCCTCTTTCCAGCCGTTCCAAAACGAGAAGTAAACAAAGAAAATGGTTTTCTGGGTTCGGGCCATGCTCGATAATCCCATCCAATTAAGTTTCCTAAAATGTTTTGGTTAATAGGGTATATAGGAGCAGGGGGTGTTCCTTGACCCGTAGACATACTGTAAGCATCAGGACCTCGAAGCCACTTACCAGTGTAAAAGAAAGGTAATTGAAACATAGCCGTGTCTGGACCCATACGCCAAAAATAAGATAAATGCCTCATGGTAATGCCGACCTCCGAGTAGTCATTCCAGTTTCCCGAATCAATTCTTCATCTATGTTGCCTTCGTGAACATCAGCCCTAACTTGCCAGCGAGTAAGGTCTTGTTTAAATCTTTGTATACCTTCTTCCGTGATAGGCAATCCAATATCCATCATTTTCTTGGCTACTAAGAAATCAGCACCATCAATTAAGAGATACTTTACAAAAGCACGAGCAATATCTTTATCTTGTAATGCGCTTTTAATATCGGCAAGTTGCGAAGGACTGTTCCAAGGATTGGGTGGACTATCGGGACTCTGACCTTCGGCTTTGCCTTCCCAAGTAGGTTTTCTATTTCGCACATAGGGTAGTGGTAAATTAAGTGGGGCAGATGGGATTCCGGGAAGTCGCACATTTTGTGCCGCACGGGTTTGTTTGCCAGTGCCATAAAAGATGAAACCCTCTGCCTGATTGATGAAGTTTCCAAAAGCACTAAAAGAAATAAAAACACCCCAAGTAGATCCCGGCATGATATAAATCGGTGGGTCAATACCTTTTTTAAAAGATTCTACTGTAAATATGTTGGCATAATTGGGTTCAGGAAATGGAACAGTGTAGCCACTTAAACCATTGATGGCCGAAAAATCCGGGGCATCATAATAATAATGTTCATCTACAAATATATTTAAGTTAGCATCTGGTGGCCAACAAGACAAGGAATCTATAATAACCATTTGGTTGTCTAAAACATGGGCCGAGGTTTTGATATTGTTGCCGTGACCTCCTGTAAATAATCCGATGGGCATTCCTCCGGCTATCAAAGGGACTGCTATGGAGTCGTTACGACGTTCTACATAATCGTTACTGGGGGCAGTGGATGTGTAAGTAGGGTTGGCTAATGGAGTAGCATAAGGATTACAGTTTAAAACGGGGTGGCCAATCACATAAGGCAGATCGGGATAAGTGGCTTTGAAGTATCCTGCGGTCTGTGCGGGAATAGCATAAACGAAAGATGGATAGGTGTTACCATCTACTGGAATGACATTACGCCACTCATACGCTTGCCGTCGGACAGCCATAAACTTAGTAGTCTGCACTACTATTTATATCTCTTGGCGGTTACGGCTTACATAGGTGAGCCATTACTGAAACGCTCGTTGTAGTATTCCTTTTGAATAGCGAGTTCACCAATAAGGCTGACGTTAACAGTTCGAGTAGCAGTAGTAGCAGTGGTAACGCTGACAGTCACTGCGAGTGGTTGCTGGAAAAGAATTAGAATTGGGGTGGAGAAAGCAAGAACTGGTCCACCAGCGTTGATGTTAGAGAACACCCAACTGATGTCAAAAGCATTAGATGGAACGTTATTAGGTCCACACTGAATAGAAACTTGGAAGTTGGTTTCAGTAGTGGCCACGGTGCCAGCAGCATCAAGAATGTTTACTGCAAGAGCGTAAAGACGAACTTCTTCGTTATTTGCTTGATTTGTAAAAATTGTCTGTGTATTCACAGTTCCAGCAGCAGTCGCTCCCGTAAATGTGTGGGTAGTGGAGTAAATCTCTGGTTGTGGATCTTGATTTGCCATCTTGGTCACCTATACCTATTGTTATGTTGCACGACTATTTATATCTTATGCTTTTTACACACCACGAGGATTACGCCTCTGGCGTTGGGAATAGTATTCTTTTTGAATTGCCAATTCCGATATAAGGGTGCAAACCACAGTTCTTTGGGCTGCCAAAGTAGCACCAGCAGTAGATTGAAGTGAAACTTGGATAGCCAAAGGTTGTTGGAAAAGGGCCAAAATAGGGCTGGAAAAGGTTAAAGTTTTATCGTCTTTGAAGTTGATAACAGTAGCGTCAAAAGCGTTAGATGGAATGCTGTTAGGTCCTACTTGAATAGTAATATCAAAATCAGTGTCTGTGGTAGCCGTAGTTACGGGAGCACCATTTTCATTAAGTATATTTACCATGATAGCATAAATACGGACTTCTTCGTTGTTGGCTTGGTTGGTAAAGATGGTAGAAGTGGCTATATCACCAGTAGTATTGGCTCCAGTAAAGACAGCACGAGTGGTATACAACTCTGGTTGTGGATCTTGATTCGCCATAATAATTATACTGTCCGCTTACTATTTATTACTTTCCATTACGCATTTGCATGTCTTCCCACGCCCAATCATCATTTTGTTGGTCGTAGAGAGGAGGCACAAACTTAGGTGGAGGTGGTGGAGTGACTGGAACAATAGGTTTTTCTAACAATAAACCGGGGAGAACTCCGGTGATTTTCTCTCGCCACAAGTATTTACGAGTAAACCACCATGTTAGAGGCATAAAGATAAAAACATCTATTAAAATTGCCCACGGACCAAATAGTTTAGAAGTTTCGTCTAAGCGTTGTTGAGTTTCTTCAGGGCCTAACATTCCTTCTTGCCAAATGTAACCTAACCATAATCCTGAAATGGCCATCACAAGAAAGACTGTGAAGATCAGGGCCTGCACTAAAGTAAGACGTGACATATGTGTGTTACCCTTGTGTTGTCTGTTATTTATAATTTGAGAGGGTAGTCCCGTTATTGCATCAATCTCGGAATAATTCGTTCTCATCGGTCCAGTCAGGAACGGGTTCTAAATCTATGTCGGGAGGCACAGATAATGGGTCGTTAGAAAGTAGAAAATCGTGAACTCGTGGAGCCAAATCGTCTAATTTATCTTCTATATTACTGCCTTTTTGTTGAGAAACTTCTTCTAATTTGCTAAAGAAACTGGCTAATAAAGCAGTTCCTCGGTAAAACTCAGGAGTGAAGGCTTTAGCAGTATTAGCAGAAATACGTTCTGCAGACCGTTGAGCAAAAATAGCCAAAATAACGGCAGCCAAGTTGGTAGACAAAATGAAGGCTAACATTTGATAATTTAACCATGCAGAAGGGTTGACAATTTGAGCCATAGACTGAGTAATCATGGCTAATCCCAAAGATAACAAAACCATGGTTTTGGCAGAAATAAAATCATTTTTACTAAAATCTTCCCAATCACTTTTTGATGACATGTAAATAAACCTCCTCAAATAACTGCATATGACCTATAATTTCATAATCGTATGATGCTAACAGTTCTCTAACTTTTTTCTCCCATTTGCGTCCCTTATCTAAAGCAAACTCTTCCAACCTAAATATACCTTGTTGTGCTAACATAATAAAATCCTCATAATAAACGAAAGGATATAACTTTTCTTTGTATTCAATTTCGTAAAACTCGGAGGCTACTTGGTGCACATCTTCTAATTGTTCCATAAGTTTGCGTTCAAAGAAATCTTCGCCCATTTGTTGTTTAATAGGATCTTCTACGCCAATACCTGCAGCCAGCCTTTCGGCCATCATTTCCCAATCTCTTTCAATAATGGAATCCCAACGTTGTTTATTCTGATCATACTCCACGCCTAAATTAATTCGACGGTCTTTGAGGTAATCGTTCCGCTTAGAACTTAAATAGTCTAACCAGAGTTGAGCCTCATCCATAGGATGTTATAGGTAGGGCACCTACTTATATCTTCAGCCAAAATAAGCAATAGCAGAAGCACTGGCCCAAGAAAAGACACCTACAATAACTACCATAGAGAAAAAGTCTTTAGCATCAGGGATAACCAGTTGCGGATATTGGTTAGGCCCATCATCTTGCCATGCACCTAATTGATAATGAATCAAGGCTTCAGCCATGAATGCAACAAAGGTAATACCTATAACTAAATTACTACCTCGTGGAATACCGACCATAATATCACTGGTCCCATTTAAATTGAGGCTTAATCTTAAACTTATCCATAATCACTTCTGAGGCCAGATTACCAAAAATAGTCCCAAGTGCACCGATTAAGCATCCAATAATTATACCTTTTAACATGACAGAAGCATCGTCATCATCATACATATTGGCTACTTCTGGATGTTTACTAAGATATTGAGTAACAGATTTAGGAGGATTATCATTTTTCAAACGAGGATCTTGGGCAGCCGCAGGGTCGTGAAACACTTTCCCCACAGGTGCGGTAAATCTCTCTGCTGACATCATTACTGGTTGCTGAACTCCTCCACAAGAAGTGCCGGGGCCTTGAAAACGACCTCCAAGGACTCTACAATCACTCATAGTGGCTTCAAAACATCGGCCATCTGGGTGCATACATGCACCATACCAACTGGCATAAGGCGTAGCATTGAAATCTTTTTCTAAAAGTAGGTCTACTTGACTATCGTTTAAAATATCCATGAGATAACTTATGGACGCTTCTTCGTTGCCATCGGGATGGTTAGTCAGCCAAATAACATATTCTTGTAATTGGCGGTCGGAAATTAAATCTAAAAGGGTAGAAAGTTCAATCATCCTTGAGCCTCCTTGATCTCTTCTGTTAGACCGAGAGCAAGGATTACGAAGGGGATGCTCATTAAAGCATAATCAGTCCAACCAAAAGCATCAGATGGCCACCCATATTGACGATAGGTGCGAGTAATGCCTAAGAGAGTAGAAGTAAAGAAAGCAGCCGAACCTACGGCTGGAATAAGCATATTACGCCAAGCCTTACGTCGGGCATCGGTTTTAGCATCGACTTCGGCATCAACCTGTTTTTCAATATGTTTTTGCTCGTGACCCACCATGGGAAATCACCCGTTCATGAGGTAAGCAGCACCGACTCCAAGAATCCCTACCACAACGAAAGGTTTCCAATCCTGACGAGGCTTTACTTGCATACCATCAATGGCTTCAGTTTCGTCAGCACGATATGATTCTGCAGCAACCACGGAATCAGAATCTGTGGTTTTACATCCGAAAACGTTAGACCACAAAGGATTACAAACACGGTTTTCAGTCATCCATCGAGATAGTGAACCCGGCATAGACTCATTAAGATATTTATAATCTTGCATATCTGCACCACTTGAAGGCATCCATTTCATAGTAGAACCAGATTGAGTGTAAGGAATACCGGCTTGACCATAGGGTTGATAAGCATTACCCGCTTGGTTCAAAGTAGTTACTGTGGGTGTCCATGCCATCCATGGAACAGTAGATGGTGCTTTGGAAATGGGGTCGCCACCAGAGGTGTATCCAATAATTTCTTGTTTCTTAGAAGGATCCGAAGGGTCTTTAACATAACATTTGCGGTTGTAAAGGTCTCCACGGTCACAAGTGATGCCATAGCCTGTTCCAGTCATACATATAATAGTGTCCGCCGACTATTTATACTTAATCTTCAGACGATTCTTCATCTTGACGTTTAGCAAAACTATTCAAAAGCATAACTGCAGCGATTAATCCCAAAGTTCCGATACCCGTGGCCACGATAGCGTTACGACGATAACTCTTGTTTTCGCTGTTGAAATCTTGAGTAAATCTATCATCTAAATAATCGTCTTCACCCATACTCGGGAACTCTTGAGATTCAATAATCATGTCCAACAAATCGTCGGCAAAAGGGCCACCTGCGCTAACATGGATGCCATCATCTTCACGATAAATCTTAACTTGGCCTTCTGTTACCATGTCTTTCCAATCACTGTGAGCCGTGAGGCGGCGATACAAATCTTTAGAAAGGGTGAAAGTTTCAAAGTTATCAGGAATATCTTTATCTTCCATTTCTACTTCGGCTCGCTTAGAGCCACATTCTGCACCATAAGTAATACAAGGATCTTGACCACAGCCACAGTTTTTCTTTTCGGTATCAACTTCGGAAGCCATACTCATAGGACCAATACTATCGTCATCATCTTCACCATTGAAAGGTGTAGCATTTATATTTATTACGGCATCAGTGCCCGGGGTGGCGGTTGACATGGATGCAGAATTACTGCCGATAACACGACCGTTGCCATCAGGTTGGAAAGTATCGTCACCCAGCATAGCCACTTCTTCCACACCATCAGCGTTTTCAACTGCTACGGGTGCGTCTACGGCTTCGGCTACGTTTTCAGAAGCCTTGGCTTCCATATCGGGATAAGTAATATCTATACCTGATTCTTTAGAAACACGCTCGGCTTCGGCCTTAGAACAAACTTTGTGACAATTGTAGGTTTTACCTTTGTGTTTGTATTCACCTTTGATACCGAAAGACTTTTTCTTGACGATACCTGTAACTTTGGCTTTCACATTTTGTTTAAGAGGCAGACAGTAGAAACTATACTTCATTTAATCACCAACCGAAAGTTTGAGACTCAAAAGAGGCTCGTGGAGCAAATAAATCTGCCGAGGGACCGAATCCGAATGATTCTTGACCTACAGCAGCACCGAATACACCATGAGATCCAAAGTCTACATGGTCAGCAGTCGCCATAGGCTCAAATAAATATTGTGCATCATTAGCCAGATAAGCCTGTTGTTCTACTTGCTCGGCATTGTTTTCTTGCTCGTCATCTTGGTCCATTTCGTCTTCATAAGCGTTTTGAGTGGCCTCTAATAAAGTTTCATATCGCTTGATTTCAGTTTGAGCCTGATTTCCACGAGTTAAACGACCCAGACCGTAAGCGAAAGGTGCAACACCTAAAGCAATAGCCACAATAGTGCGATGAGCACCGAGAACATCAAACTTAGCCTTGTCTAATCCACAAAAGGCTAATGTGCCTGCGCCGAGAAACAAAGGAATGCCTGTGCTCGGTTCAAGGGCTTCTTTTTCTACAGTAGAAGGTTCACGAGGGGTTTCGTCTCCCTCACCAAATAGAATCTGGTTTCGTAATGATGCGAAGTCTACCATAGTAATACCTTCAGTCTACAACTATTTATACTTTCAGTTGGCACCAACGGCACGACCGAAGTAATTTGCTCCGAAAATAGGCTCAGTAGTCATGAGAGTATAAGAATAAGCAGTCCAATCAGAACGGATGGTGTCTTCACCGTTGTTAGGTGTTTGTCCTACTGGATAAGTATAATTAATGTTCTGTCCTACGGCTTGTCCGCCCATGATTCCACGGTCAGTGCCAACGACAGGAATAGTTCCCCAGTTATTGACTAAATGATCGTTACCAGTTTCGGTGTGAGCCTCTTTGACTTCTTCCTCTTCGGGGGCAACGGAAG